>Ga0081527_100638_pt1 | contig 13644 bp, 11 predicted proteins | sample HotLakmasection5_FD_70992 | JGI IMG/M metagenome (GOLD analysis project Ga0081527, IMG submission 70992) | Hypersaline microbial mat communities from Hot Lake, Washington, USA - Section #5 (SPADES assembly) (version 2) | ecosystem: Environmental > Aquatic > Non-marine Saline and Alkaline >... | reverse complement strand
CGGCGCGCCGCCCCCCGGCCCCGGTGCGCGCGGGGGCGGGCGCCCGCCCCCCCCCGCCCCCGGCCCCCCCCCCCCCGCCGCCGAGCGAGATCGATCTCGCGACCCTCGAGATGATCCAGCGGCGGGTGGACGCGTTCGGGCGGTCGGGCCGGATCGACGAGCTCTACGCCGCCTTCGAGCTGTCCTCGGGCCACATCGTGACCGCGGCCCTGGCCGCCCTGTCGCGGGGGACGGCGAGGTAGCGTCACCGGCGCGCATGCCTGGCGGCACCCTCCCCGGGGCGCCGCCCACCAGCCGGGCCGACTGCAGCGCCCGCCCGACCCCACCTCGCCGACCGGAGCGCCCCGTGCAACCGAGCGACCTCGAGCACCTCACCGTCCCCAGCGACCCGCAGCTGCACCCCGACGGTGTACGGACCGCCTACGTGCTGACCGAGATCGACGTCGGCGAGGACCGCTACGTGCGCACGATCCACGTCCACGACGGTGGTGGCACGCGGCCGTTCACCCACGGTCCCTCGGATACCTCGCCGCGCTGGTCACCCGACGGGCGGTGGCTCGCGTTCCTGCGCACCGCCGCCGGCGAACGACAACGTCCGCAGCTGCACGTGATGTCGGCGGACGGCGGCGAGGCGCAGCGACGGACGGAGCTCCCGCTCGGGGTGAGCGACCTCAGCTGGGCACCGGACTCGTCGCAGCTGGTCGTGGTCGCGGCGGTCTGGCACCCCGAGGTCGCCGATCTGGACGACGAGGAACGCAAGCGGCGCCCACGGCGGCTGACGCGCCTGCCGTACCGCACCGACCAGGGCGGGTGGATCCATGACCGCACCCAGCGGCTCCACCTGGTGTCGGCGACCGGTGATCGCCGGACGGTCGAGCTCGACACCGGACCTCGGGACGTCACCTCGCCGGTGTGGCACCCGGATGGATCCACGATCGCCTACCTCTCGGATCCCGACGACTGGCCCCAGACGGAGCCGCACTCCCAGGTCTTCGCCCTGACCGTGCCGAGGGCGTTGCCCGCTCCGCCCGCCTCAGCGGCCGAGACGGCCTCCGGCGACGGGGTCTCCGGAGGTGGGGCGGGGGAGGGGTCGGCCCCGGATGGCGGCAGGGGCGAGCGTCCACCCGCCGTCGAGGTGGAGCGTGCCCCGCTCACCCCGCCCGGGATGTGGACCGACGTGCGCTACGACCCCGAGGGCGTCGTGTTCGTGACGGGGCTGCGTGATCCCTTCGAGTGGCCGGGCACGCCCGCGATCTGGCTGCTCGCAGCCGGGCCCGGTGCGGACGACAGCGGGGGCAGGGTCGCCGCTGCCAGCGTCCCGAACGACCCGGGCGGGCTGCGGCTCGTGCCGCTCACCGTCCACCTCGACCGTGACGTCCAGCCCGGCTCCCCGAGCGTGGCCACCACCGGTCCGCGGTTCGTACGTGACGGCTTCCTGACCGCCCTGGAGGGCCGGGGTACGACCGGGATCGTCCACGTGCGGCTCGCCGACTTCGACCCGGCGGGTGACCGCCCACCGCAGGTCACCGAGGTCGTCGGTGGATCGCGCGCGATCACGGGGTTCGGGGTCTCGCCGGACGCCGAGGTGGTGGTGTTCACCGCCACCGACCCGGCCAGTCCGGGGGAGCTGTACCGCTCGGAGGGCGGCCGGGAGCGCTGTGTCACGGACCTGACCCACGGCTTCCGTGCCCGGGTCGAGGTGCGTCCGACCGAGCGCTTCACCTTCGAGCGCGATGGGGTCGAGCTCGACGTCTGGGCGACCCTGCCGCCGGGCTTCGAGGACGCTGTGGCTGGCAGCGTCCCGGTGCTGTTCAACATCCACGGCGGTCCGACCGCCCAGTACGGCGAGTACTTCTTCGACGAGTTCCAGGTCGAGGCGGGTGCGGGCTACCTCGTGGTCGGGACCAACCCGCGGGGGTCGTCGGGACGCGGCACCGCATGGGCGCGGGCGATCGTCGGGGCCTGGGCCGAGGAGGACAGCGTCGACACGCTCGACCTCGAGGCGGTCGTCGACGCGACCTGCGAACGCTTCCCGCAGGCCGATCCGGCCCGGGTGGGCATCATGGGTGGGTCCTACGGCGGTTACGCGACCGCCCGCCTGCTGGCGAGGACCGACCGGTACCGCTCGGCGATCGTCGAGCGGGGCCTGCTGCAGTGGGAGTCGTTCGGTGGCACCTCCGACATCGGGCCGTACTTCGACCGCATGTTCCTGGGCGCGGCCTTGGCCGACGGTTCCGGGGTCCACGCCGCTGCGAGCCCGGTCCGCACCGCGTCGCGGATCACGACGCCGACCCTGGTGCTCCACAGCGATGCCGACTGGCGCTGCCCGCCGGAGCAGGGCGAGCAGTTCTTCGCCCAGCTGCTCCGCGTCGGGGTCCCGGCCGAGATGGTGCGGTTCCCGGACGAGGGACACGAGCTGTCGCGCTCCGGCACCCCCAAGCACCGCATCGAGCGGTTCGAGGTCGTCCTGGAGTGGCACGGGCGCTACCTCGGCGTCAGCGGGCCGGCGCCGGTGCCTGAGACCGCCGACGACGCCGGCACCGGCGTACCGGGCGGCCCGGTCAGGGTCACCCACGGTCCCGGCGTCGGCGGGGCGGGTGAGCGGGCATGACCGGTGAGGTGCGGTGGCTGTCCCGGGGCCTTGACCACGTGCCCGACGGCGTCGAGTGGTTGTCACCAGCCGAGGTCGACCGGCTCGGCCGGATGCGCTACGCCAAGCGCTCGAGCGAGTTCCTCGTCTCACGCGCCACGGCCAAGCAGACCATCGCCATGGCCGTCGGCCTGCCGACCGACGATCCGCATGTGCTCCGGCGGATCGAGGTGCGGCACCGACCGACCGGTGCTCCCGCGCCGTTCGTGGACGGGGAGCCGGCGGGTCTCGCGATGTCCTCCACCGACCGCGCGGACCGGGCCGTCTGCGTGGTCACCCCCACGGCCGGGGTCGCGGTCGGTTGCGACCTCGAGCTGGTCGAGGAGCGCACGCCGGGCTTCGTCGCCAGCTACCTCACCCCGGCGGAGCAGCAGGTCGTGGCCGCGGCGCCGACGCCGGCCCTGACCGCCAACCTGCTGTGGAGCGCGAAGGAGAGCGCGCTGAAGGTGCTCGAGACCGGGCTCAGGCGGGACACGCGCAGCGTCGAGGTCCGCTTCGGCGACGAGGTCGTGTCCGGTTGGTCCGCGCTGCAGGTGCACCCGGCGGAGGGTGGGGTGTTCCCGGGCTGGTGGCGGCAGTCGGGTCAGTTCCTGCTCTCGGTGGTCGCCAGCGCAGCGATCGCGCCGCCGGTCGCCTTCGAGGAGCCGGACGGCCTCGGCACCGCCGCCCCGACCCACCGATGGATGGAGGCACCGATCAACCCGGCTCGGACCCCCGGGTCCACTTGATGCCGCAGCCCATGGCGGGCCGTTGGTCGGAGGGTGCCGGCCTGTCGGCGAGGACCGCCGTGGCGGCGGCGCGTAGGTCGGCGCCCGTCAGCTCGACCCCGTTGCCGGGCGTCGAGCCGTCGAAGGCGCCCCGGTAGGCGAGGCGCTGCTGCCCGTCGAACAGGAACAGGTCCGGGGTGCACACGGCGCCGATCTCCCGCGCCAGTCCCTGATCCGGGTCCCGCAGGTACGGGAAGGTCCAGCCGGCGCGCTCCGCCTGCGCACGCATCCCCTCGGGTCCGTCCTGCGGATGGGTCGTGGTGTCGTTGCTGCTCACCCCGATCACGGTCAGACCCTGCTCGATGAGCTCGGCCGTCACCTCGCCGAAGGCACGCTCGATGTGGACCACGTAGGGGCAGTGGTTGGCGAGGAAGGCCACCAGCACCGGTCCGCTGCCCGCGAGCTCGCGCAGCTGGTGTCGGCCGCCACCGTCGTCGACGAGGGTGGCTTCGGGTAGCGCGGTTCCGAGCGGCGTGGGGTCGGAGACGGTGGGCATGGTCGGCGGCCTGTCGGTCGGGGAGGCGGCGGATCGCCGGCGGGGGTCACCGCAGCAGCGGTTGTCGGTTCGAGCCGAGGAGGGGATTCGAACCCCTGACCGTCCGCTTACAAGGCGGATGCTCTGCCGGACTGAGCTACCTCGGCGTCGGTCGCGATGCTACGCGGGGGGTCGGGTGGGGGCCAGACGAACGGCCACGTCGGTGTAGTTGCACCGATGTGTTTCGTCTGCGAACATCGCTGCCTGACCACAGGAGGACCTCCATGTCGGCGACCACCCACCCACCGCTCTCCGAGCGCGATGCGCAGATCCTGACCTTCGAGCGCGAGTGGTGGAAGCACGCTGGGAACAAGGAGGAGGCGATCCGGGAACACTTCGACCTCTCCCCGACGCGCTACTACCAGCTGCTCAATCGCATCATCGACGACGAGGTGGCGCTCGCCCATGACCCCATGCTGGTCAAGCGCCTCCGCCGGCTCAGAGCCGAACGGCAGCGTCAGCGCGCCGCTCGCCGTCTCGGCGCGCGGGCACGGTGAGGCCGTCGTGACCGCCGGCGAGGTCGAGCCCGAGGACCAACCGCCCGTCGGTCTGCTGCCGCTGGTCCTGCGGGTCCTGGGGGTCGCGGCCCTGGTCATCGGTGCTTCGGCGGCGATCTTCTACGGGCTCGGCCGCATCGGCGAAGGACCGGTGGTGATCGCTGACGGTCCCGAGGACGAGCAGGCGGTCGACGACGCGGCGGCCGATGAGGGGGAGGAGCCGGAGCCAGAGCCGGAACCCGAGCCAGAACCGGAACCCGAACCAGAGCCAGAACCCGAACCAGAGCCGGAGCCGGAGCCCGAACCCGAGCCGGAGCCCGAACCCGAGCCCGAGCCGGAACCGGAGCCCGAGCCGGAGCCCGAACCCGAGCCGGAGCCCGAACCGGAGCCAGAGCCTGACGACGACCGCATCGACCCGTCGACGGTGTCCGTCCAGGTGCTGGACGGCTACCAGGCCGATGGAGGTGCGGCGGCCGGCGCGGTCGCTGCCCAGCTGGCGGACGCCGGCTACCGGATCGTCGCCCAGAACCCGGCGCTGCTCTACGAGGTCACGACGGTGCTGTGGACCGCCGGCAACGAGGCCGCCGGTCGGCAGGTCGCCGAGGACCTCGGCGCGGCCGAAGCCCGCGAACAGCCCGGCAACCTGTCCAACGCGGTCATGGTCCACGTCGTGGTCGGTGCCGACCGCGGCTGAGCCACGCTCGGTGCCGGGGGTGCCGATGGCGGTTGGCGGCGTGCCATGCCGGGCGCCGACGGCGGCTGGCCGCGTGCCGTGCCGGGCGCTGACCGCGGCTGTTCCGCGCATCGACCACGGCTGGTCTGCCAACCGATCGCGGCTGGTCCGCGCACCGGCCCCTGCTGGTCCGCGCATCGACCGCGGCTGGTGGCGCACCGAGGGGGCGGCACCGTCTGCCGCGCCCAGCACCGGCCTGGCGCGCTAGGGGCCGTCGGCCAGTTGCAGCTTCTCGAGGATGAGGCGGCGTCGACGCTCCTCCTCCTCGGGGGCTGTCGCGAGCACGTCCTCGAGCACCTGCGAGAGCGCCAGGGGTGAGAAGGGCTTGGTGATGTACTCGGCCGCCCCCGCGGACCATCCCCGGATCTGATCCTGGTCCTGCGCCTTCGCCGTCAGCATCACGACCGGGATCTCGCGCAGCGCCACGTCCGCCTTGATGGCCGAGAGCACCTGCCACCCGTCCAGCTCCGGGAGCATGACGTCGAGCAGCACGACGTCGGGCGAGGCATCCCGGACGCGTGCCAGGGCCTCCTCCCCGTCGTGCGCCTCGATCACCTCGTACCCCTCGAACTCGAGGTTGACGCGGCACAGCAGGAGCACGTCGGGCTCGTCGTCCACGACCAGGACCCTGGCGCGTGCACCGGACATGCTGACCCCTCCGGCCGGTGTCCACGGGGCCGGCGGTGGACCCGTGGGTCGGGCGGCACGACCGAGCCCATGGGGCAGGTTCGGTGACGCTCCGCAACCTGACATGACGTACGGTAGCGCCCGCCCGTGCACCGGTAGGGACGGCCGGCCAGGGCCGGTGGCATCGCCGCCGGGCCCATCGTGGCCGCCCTAGCTCGGCATGACGCTGTGCAGGGGTGGGCGTTGTGACGCCGTGACGACGTGGGGTTCGAGGTCGAGTCGTCCGGTGCCGTCCCGCACGGGCTGCCACAGCAGCAGCTCCGACGGCAGGCCGGCGGCAGCGCCCTCGCGTCGGGCCGCCAGGACCTGCAGCAGTTCGGCCGCCATGCGACCCAGTGCCGGCAGGCTCTGGTGGTCGTGGGTCCGACGGCCGAGGTCGACCTGTTCGATCGCATCGACCCCGTAGCGGGCGGCGACATCGATGAGCATCGCGACCTCGATGCCGTAGCCGCGGACGAAGGGCAGCGTCTCGAGCAGGCTGCGCCGCGCGGCGATCTCACCCGACAGGGGCTGGGCGATCCCGGCCAGTTCCGGGAACCACAGCGCGAGGGCTGGGCGGGCGAGCAGCTCGGTCACACGACCCCCGCCCGAGCCCTGCGGCTGGTCCGTCAGCGCCAGGGGACGGTCGTAGACGGCCTTCGTCAGCTGGACGCCCGGATCGTCGAGCAGCGGCCCCAGCAGCCCGGTCACGAACCGCGGGCCGATGTCGACGATGTCGGCGTCGAGGTAGACCAGCAGCTCGCCCCGTGCCGCCGCCAGCCCCTTCCACATGGCCTCGCCCTTCCCGGGCGAACTGCCGAGGTGGGGCAGCACCTCGTCCTGGCGGACCACACGGGCGCCGCTGGCGCGTGCCACCTCGGCGGTGCCGTCCTCGGAGCCCCCGTCCACGACCAGGACCTCGTCCACCAGTCCGACCCGGTCGACGAGCGTGGCCCGCAGGGTGGAGACCACCTCGCCCACCGTCGCCGCCTCGTTGCGGGCGGGCAGCACCACGCTGACGTGCTCCCCGTTCGCGCGCAGCTGCGCGCGCAGCCGTTCGGCGTCGAAGCGCGCGTGCGAGGTGATGGGGCGACCTGGCGGCGCCACGTGGGCAGACTCTCCCGAGGAGGACATCAGGTGGCGAGCAGCGGCAGGGTCCCCACGTACAGCGTGAGGAGGACGAACCCCTCGGATCGGTGGACCCGTCGGCCGGTGATCATGAACACCGTCGCCAGGGTCGCTACCCCCACCATCAGCACCGTGCCCACCCCGGTGATGGACGGTCCGAGCGGCTGGCCCGCGCCGGCGAAGGCCGCGGCGGCCGCGACCGCACCGCTGTTGAACAGGTTGCTGCCGAGCAGGTTGCCGATGACCAGGTCCGTCTCCTGCCGCCGGGCGGCCTGCACGGCGGTGGCCAGCTCCGGCAGCGAGGTCCCGACGGCGACGACCGTCAGGCCGATGAAGGCCTCGCTCAGCCCGAGCTCGCGCGCCGCGGAGGACGCCGAGACGACGAGCAGCTGTGCTGCTGCCAGGGTGCCGAGCAGTCCGAGCAGGGTCCTGACGGACTCCCGGGGCAGCGACAGTCGACCACCCGCCTGGAGGAACTCCTGGACCGTGTCCGTCGCCGGCGGCTCGCCGACGCCGCTCGACCGCTGTGCGGACCACAGCGTGGTGGAGAGGGCGACGAGCAACCCGGCGGACAGCAGCACGCCGTGGAGGCGGGTCAGCGTGCCGGACTGGAGCAGGAAGCCGAGGAGCAGGACCAGACCGAGCGACAGCGGCGCCTCGCGCCGCAGGACGTCCGTGTCCACACCCACCGGGGTGATGAGCGCGGCGATGCCGAGCACCAGGGTCAGGTTGGCGACGTTGGAGCCGACGATGTTGCCCACGGCGAGGTCGAGCGAACCCTGCAGCCCCGCGAGCACGGAGACGACCAGCTCCGGTGCGCTGGTCCCGAAGCCGATGACCACGGCGCCGATCACGACCGTGGAGACGCGCAGTCGCGCCGCGATGCGGGTCGCGCCGACGACGAACTGGTCCGCGGCCACGGTGAGCAGCGCGAGACCGAGCACGATGCCGGAGATGGAGAGCAACATCGCGGGCACACTACCGGTCCGGTGACCAGCGGTACCGTCACCGAACGGCGGCAGCCGCGGCGGCTCGAAGCTAAGCACCGAGGTGACGCTGCCGCGACGGCTCGGTCCGCCGTGACGGTTCGGTCCGCCGTGACGGTTCGCGGTCCGCCGTGACGGTTCGGTCCGCCGTGACGGTTCGGCCGTCGGGACGAGGTGCCGGCCCGACAGTGACGGCCGCGGGAAGGTCACGACGATGGGGCGAGGGACGGCGCGTCGACCGCGATGGAGCGTGCTCGCGTTCCTCGTCGCGCTCACCGTGCTGGCAGGCTGCAGCGAGGGTGGCTCCGACAACGGCGGCGACGCACCGGAGGGCGACATCGTGACCCAGGACATCGGCGAGCGACCGGCGACCGAAGGACTCGTACCCGCGGACGGCTCCGGCCCGCCGACCCAGCTGGTGACCGAGGACCTGGTCGTCGGTGACGGCGCGGAGGCAACGCCGGGCGACCTGCTGACGGTGCAGTACGTCGGTGTGCGCTGGTCCGACGGCGGGGAGTTCGACGCCTCCTGGGAACGCGAGCAGCCGCTCGAGTTCGAGCTCGGCGCCGAACAGGTGATCCCCGGGTGGGAGCAGGGGGTGGAGGGCATGCGCGTCGGTGGCCGGCGGGTCATCACGATCCCCCCGGAGCTGGCCTACGGCGACCGGGGTGCCGGCGGTGTGATCGGGCCGGACGAGACGCTGGTCTTCGTGGTGGACCTCGTGGGGGTCAGCTGATGGCCACCTCGGGTCCGGACCCGCTGTTGGCGCGTCTCGTCGGCACCTTCGTCGGCGAGGGGGAGGGCGACTTCCCCACCGTCGCGCCGTTCCGGTACCGGGAGGAGCTGGTGTTCACGGCCTTGGGTGGGCCGGTCATCGCCTACCGCCAGCGCACCTCCGACCCCGCATCGGGACGTCCCATGCACGCGGAGGACGGCTTCCTGCGGCCGGCAGCCCCCGGCCACGTCGAACTGCTCCTCGCACACAGCTTCGGGCTCACCGAGGTGCAGGAGGGCACGATCGAGGAGGACGCCGACGCGGTCCTGCGCCTCTTCCTCGCCAGCACGGTCATCGGGGTCGCCGGGACGGCCAAGCCGGTCGACGCCGTGCGGCGCCATCTCGTCCTGGCCGGCGACGTGCTGCGGTCGGAGCTGTGGATGTCCTACGCGGGGATCGAGAGCCAGCACCTGCTGTCCGAGTTGCACCGCACCGGTTGACCCTCGGCCGACCGAACCCCGTCCCCTCGACGCCCGGCCCGTTCGACCCTCCGCTGCGTCGAGGCCCCGTTCCGTTCGACGCCCCGTTCCGTTCGACGCCCCGCTGCGTCGACGCCCCGTTCCGTTCGACGCCCCGCTGCGTCGACGCCCCGCCCCGTTCGAGGCCCAGCTCCGAGCGGGCCCTTGCTACCCCTGGGGGGTATCGGTACGTTGCGAGAACCGTCCGCGCCCCCATCGATCTCCGAGGTCCGCGTGCCCACCGACACCGACCCAGCGGCCACCGCCGGCGGCGACACCCGCACCGCGCCCACCGGCACCGTCCGCCTGGTCCTGCCCGTCGAGGGTATGACCTGCGCAGCGTGCTCGAACCGTGTCTCCCGGGCGCTCGGCAAGCTCGACGGCGTGGAGCAGGCCAACGTCAACTTCGCCACCCACCGTGCCGCCGTCACCTACGACGCCGCCAAGGTCGATCCCGCCCGGTTCAAGGCGGCCATCGAGAAGGTCGGCTACGCGGTCCCGGAGGTCCCCGACGACGACGCGGCCTACGAGCGTCGGCGGGTGCGGCTGCGGCGCGACCTGTCGATCGCCGCGGCGTTCACGGTCCCGGCCGTGCTGATCTCGATGGTCCCGGCGCTGATGTTCACCGGCTGGCAGTGGGTCGTGTGGGCGTTGACGACCCCGGTGGTGCTCTACAGCGGCCGGGAGTTCCACCGCAACGCCGCCATCAACCTGCGCCACGGCCAGGTCACCATGGACACGCTGGTCTCGCTCGGGACCACAGTCGCGTACGGGTGGTCGGTGGTCGCCCTGGTGTTCCTCGGCGCCGGCACCTTCCACGAGGGCATGCGGCTCAACGTCGCCGGGTTGCCCGAGGTCTACTTCGAGACCGCCGCGGCGATCATCACCGCGATCCTGCTGGGACGCGTGTTCGAGCACCGAGCGAAGGGGCGCTCCTCCCAGGCCATCAAGCGCCTGCTCGAGCTCGGGGCCAAGACCGCGACCCTGGAGGACGGCACCGAGCTGCCGGTCGAGCAACTCCAGGTCGGCATGCGGGTCATGGTCCGGCCCGGGGAGCGGATCCCGAGCGATGGCGTGGTCGCGTCGGGCAGCTCCGCCGTCGACACCTCCATGATCACCGGCGAGCCGGTCCCGGTCGAGGTCGGTGAGGGGGACGAGGTCGTCGGTGGCACGGTCAACGAGTCGGGTCGGCTGATCGTCGAGCTGACGGCGGTCGGCAACCAGACGCTGCTGGCACAGATCGTCGACCTGGTCGCCCAGGCGCAGGGGGGCAAGGCGCCGATCGAGGCGCTGGTCGACCGTGTCTCGGCGGTGTTCGTCCCGATCGTGCTGGTGCTCGCGGCCGCCACCTTCGGCTTCTGGATCTGGTCGGGCCTCGGGGTGTCGGATGCCATCACCCGGGCGGTGGCGGTGCTGGTGATCGCCTGCCCCTGCGCGCTCGGGCTCGCGACCCCGACCGCGATCATGGTGGGCACGGGACGTGGCGCCTCGCTCGGTGTGCTGATCAAGGGCGCCGAGGTCCTCGAGTCCACCCGGACGGTCGACACGGTGCTGCTCGACAAGACCGGGACGGTCACCGAGGGCCGTATGACGCTGACCGGCGTCGAGACGCTGACCGACGTCGAGGCGCTGACCGACGTCGAGGCCGAGGGCAGCGACGGCGTCGAGGACCGGTCCCTGCTCGCGGCCGTCGCCGCGGTGGAGGACGCTTCGGAGCACCCGATCGCCCGCGCCATCGCCGCCGGGCTGCGCGATCGTGTCGGTCCGGACGAGCTGCCCGAGGTGGTCGCCTTCCGGGCGCTGCCGGGCCTCGGCGTCACCGGGGAGGTGGACGGCAGCGAGCTGCTCGTCGGTCGCGCCAGCTTGTTCGCCGAGCGCGGTTGGGTGGTCCCGGCCGGGCTCGAGGCGCGACGTACCGCGACGGAGCGAGCGGGCCGCACCGCCGTGCTCGCCGGCCGGGACGGGGTGGCCGAGCTCGTGCTCGCGGTCGCCGACCGGATCAAGCCGCACTCGCGGGAGGCCGTCGCTGCGCTCCAGGAGCTCGGCCTGACCACCGTGCTGCTGACCGGTGACAACCGCACCACCGCCGAGGCGGTCGCGGCCGAGGTCGGCATCGACGAGGTGATCGCCGAGGTGCTCCCGCAGGACAAGGAGCGGGTCGTCCGGGAGCTCCAGGATCAGGGCCACCTCGTCGCCATGGTCGGTGACGGCGTCAACGACGCTCCCGCCCTTGCCCGTGCGGACCTCGGCATCGCGATGGGGACCGGTACCGATGTCGCCATCGAGGCCGGCGAGGTCACGCTGGTCTCCGGTGACCTGCGTGCTGCCGCCGATGCAGTGGCCCTGTCGCGCCGCACCCTGCGGACCATCCGCGGCAACCTGGTGTGGGCGTTCGGGTACAACACCGCAGCCATCCCACTGGCCGCCGCCGGGTTCCTGAACCCCATGGTCGCCGCCTTCGCCATGGGCTTCTCGTCGGTGTTCGTGGTCACCAACTCGCTCAGACTGCGGCAGTTCCGGGGGCTGCGCACGCCGCAGGCGACCCCGCGCGAGCACGCGGAGGCCTGGGGGCTCCGCCTCGCTTTCGTCGGCCTCATCGCCCTGGTGGTCCTGGCCGGGGTCGAGTTCCAGCGCAGCCTCCTGCCGGGTCGGGCCGTGCCGGTCGATCTCAGCGATGGGCTCTCGGTCGAACGCATCGAGGCTGCTCCGGGGGAGAAGGTCACCTTCGAACTGACCTCGGACCAGCCCGCAGAATTCCTGCTCATGCGCGCCGACGAGGCCGGGATGGTCACGCCGACGGTGGCGCACGACGGGGAGCACTCGGCCGAGGAGCAGGCGGCGAACGACGCCGGGGCAGGGGCGGTCGCGCATGCCCACGACGGTCGCCGTATCGGCACGGTGGTCCCACCGGACACGCTCGTGCGGTTCACGTGGACGTTGCCGCAGGAGGCCGGTGAGCTGGCCGACCTCGTGGCGGTCGAAACCACCAGCGGTGCCACGGCCGGGTTCAGGGTCGCGGGCTCCTAGGCTGTCGGGGCCAACGGACGGGACACGGATCTGGGGCCAGCGACCCGGACAACGGTCCGGGGCCATGGGCCCGGGCAGCGGTTCGGGGCCCACGGAGCCGGGCAGCGGCCCTGGCCGGGTCAGGACGTCAGGAGCGCCACGTGACAGCACGATTGGTCGTCATCGGTGGAGATGCGGCGGGGATGTCCGCCGCCTCCCAGGCCCGGCGGCTCAAGGGGCCCGACGAGCTGGAGATCATCGCCTTCGAACGGGGGCAGCACACCTCCTACGCCGCCTGCGGGATCCCGTACTGGATCGGTGGCCTCATCGACGAGCGCGACGCGCTCGTCGCCCGCGCTCCCGAGGTGTTCCGCACGAAGCAGGCCATCGACGTGCGCCTCCGCCACGAGGTGACCAGCATCGACACCGAGGCCCGCACCGTCACGGTGCACGACCTCGAGGCCGGCGAGGTGTCCGATCACGGCTACGACCAGCTCCTGATCGCGACCGGCGCCACACCGCTGCGACCGCCCGTGCCCGGCATCGACGCCGACGGCGTCCTCGGCGTCCAGACCCTCGACCACGGGCAGCGGGTGATCGACGCGCTCGCCGCGCGCGAGCCCCGGCGGGTCGTGGTCATCGGCGCCGGCTACATCGGCATCGAGATGGCCGAGGCCATGCTGCTGCGCGGGCTGGAGGTCCACGTCGTCGAGATGGCCGACCAGCCGATGTCGACCCTCGATCCGGACGTCGGTGAGCTCGTGGCCGACGCGATGCGCCGCATGGGGATGCACCTCCACCTCGGTGTCGCCGTCGAAGGCGTCGAGACCGGCCCGGATGGCTGGATCCGTGCCGTGACCACCGCGGTCGGCACCCTGGAGGCGGACATCGCCGTGCTCGGGACGGGGACCCGGCCCTTCAGCGACCTGGCGGCCGAGTCCGGCGTCCCGATCGGGCCCTCGCGTGGCATCGTCACCGATCGGCGCCAGCACACGCCCGTCGACGGGGTGTGGGCGGCTGGTGACTGTGCGGAGACCTTCCACCGTGTGTCCCGGACCCCGGTGTCGATCGCCCTCGGCACCATCGCCAACAAGCAGGGCCGGATCGCGGGGCTGAACCTCGGCGGGAGCTACAGCGCGTTCCCCGGCGTGCTCGGCACCGCCGTCACCAAGGTCTGCCGGGTGGAGATCGCCCGGACCGGGCTCGGCGAGGCGGCTGCGGCGGCCGTCGGTTTCGAGACCGTCGCCGAGACCATCACCGGCACCACCCGCGCGCACTACTACCCCGATGCCACCCCGATCACGATCAAGGTTGTGGCGGAGCGGGGGACCGGGCGGCTGCTCGGCGCCCAGATCGTGGGTCGCGAGGGGGCCGCCAAGCGGATCGACGTGTTCGCCACGGCGCTGTGGAACGAGATGACGGTGGAAGACCTGCTGAACGTCG
>Ga0081527_100637_pt1 | contig 13655 bp, 13 predicted proteins | sample HotLakmasection5_FD_70992 | JGI IMG/M metagenome (GOLD analysis project Ga0081527, IMG submission 70992) | Hypersaline microbial mat communities from Hot Lake, Washington, USA - Section #5 (SPADES assembly) (version 2) | ecosystem: Environmental > Aquatic > Non-marine Saline and Alkaline >... | reverse complement strand
AAACCCCGACCCTGACTATCAGCCACCAGTATTGAGCTTGAAGTGCCCGGCTGGGCTCGTTGGATGTGGTGCAACGCCTCATCAATGGATTTACTGTCCCGCACACTTCTTAGAAGGATATGTACCGGCACTCCGTTATAGGGGGGTTTTCCGGGAAGAATATTTAAGCAAACTCCAATCCCAGCAGAGTTCATTCCAATTTTACCGAGAATACCCGGTTCAGTAAGAGTTAGCACCCTGTGCCCGTCTGGAGCTGTAGCATCGACTAAAAACATTAATGGATTTAGCGACTCGATCCAGTCCCAGTTTTGACCAAGCATACGGGCCCCGGGCAGAGCAACCGAGGCACACTCATGCCCCGGTTGAAGACCCCGTGCTTGAGCCTCATGCAAAAGCTCAGTTCTGGCATTTAAGACAGCGATCAATGCTGCTGGCATCCCTGCGCCCTGTCCCATGCTCTCCATCATCTGAACATAACGGGGATTGTACTTTTCGACCTCACTTAAAATCTGCGCACCCCGTGCGGCAAGTTCCATCTCATTTAGTTTAAATAGCTTTTTATATACCTCGAGGGTCCTCTCAATTTCTGGCTTCATCACATGACCCTAGCGGTCCACACGAAGAAAAAAGATGGTCGCCCTCAAGACCAGGAAGCTTGACGCGCGGATCTGGAGAGGAGATCTGGATTCCGCGAAAGGCCCTACGATCTGTTGCTTGCTCCGATACTGAAATTATCCCACCAGCACCGTCGTCAAATGAAGTCATAAAAATTTATCCTTTAGTTCTAAAGTGTTATTCAGGTTTGCCACAGGCTGGTAACATAACGGCCTTAATTTAGCTATAACTCCTTAAACGTACGGCGTCAGTGATTGGGGAAATCTCAGCCCGTTTGAACCCTCAATTACTGACGCAGTACCCTTAAACTTCCAGGAACCAGCGAGCTCTATTGATACCGACCAAACAATTTTATCTCTAGCATTGAGGCACTTAGTTAGTTAGCTTATAGACTATGGGCTTTGAAAACTATATCTCAGAAAATGAAGCTGCCACTCTGGCCGGAGTATCAACCAATACATTGCACCGCTTTGCTGAAGCTGGATACCTGGGGGTTGAATCAGACTCCGATGGTTTAAGACTTTTCTCAAAGAGAGAAATAGCTGATGTCTTCGGTATTACAGATGAGACTCTGGCCTCGCGGATTGAAATAGAGCGAGATTATCAAGAACAAGAAAGCACAGATTCTGTACTGTTTGAACCATCACAAAGTGGTTCAAATTCCGTTGAACTCAATGGAAAGGATCGAGACTCTGGTTTTAAAACTGTTAGCACCTATTCCCCCCAACAACCTAGACAGACTCAGGACGCATCGGTTAACAATTCAATAGAGTCGTCAGATCTTGCCTCAAAAAACTCTGCGACTCCTGAGCCAACTCACTCCGATTCAAAGGGAGAGTTGCTGATAAGACTTGAGCAAGATGTTCGGAGACTTAAAAGCGCGTTAGATCTTCAAGAAAAACTTCTAGATCTAAGAGAGTCCGAAATAGACTCCTTAAAGTCAGAGCGAGATTGGTTGCGGATTAGAATTGAACGGCTAGAAGAAAAAGGTGATCGTGACCAGCTTCTTTTACTCTCTGAAACTCAAGTCTTAAGACAGCTATTAACACAAAGAGAGCACGATAGAAGGCGCACCCCACTAAGAGCTGCATTAGAGTGGATTGGTCTTGTAGATCCTACAGAGTATCCACATTCAGCTAATCCCCTTCCCCGAGCCGGTACTATAGATATTGCTAAAAGACAATCCAACAGAGACTAGCCACTCGAGCAATTATCCAGCTAACAGCAGTTCACGCTTGAACGAACTCCATTCATGCCGACTCGCTGACGATTACGCAGAAGTTGGACGGTAAGACGTAAACCGTCGACGGCTACCGGTTTGCGTATTTATCGTAAGCGTGATCCGTCATCGTCAACGCTAGATAAGCTGCCGATTTTTTGAAAAACCTTCCCCTCTGTGCTCCTCTGTGCGCCTCTGTGTTTTATATTCTTCAATCTGTTACCACTGCACATGTAATCAAGTGGTGAGCTTTGAAAGGTATGATAGTCGAAGATAGAATTTTTAAATTAACACAGAGGAGCACAGAGGTAGGAAATCTCTAGTTGTAGTGAGCCGAGCCAAAAAAAGGCCGCTCAAAAAGAGCGGCCCTTTAAAGCAGATTGAAGTAAAGCGTCTTGCCTACTCCATTCCACCTTCAACATGGATCTGAACCCGTCTGTTAACAGCTCGTGCCCAGTCTGATTCCTGATCAAGTAGAGGTTGAGATTTGCCAAAAGTTACAGTTGAAACTCGCTCTGGTGAAACTCCCAAACTTACTAATTCTTGCCTTACAGCTTCAGCCCTGTTCATTCCAAGGCCTTCATTGTACTCGTGGCTTCCGATGTAGTCAGTGTGGCCCTCTAGAACTACCTGCAGACCTGGCTCTTGCTTTAGCAGCTCTGCAATCTGATAAGTTCTACCTTTGCCCAGATTGTTGAGATTATGCTTGTCGAAGTCGAAATTCACATCTGGAAAATAAACCTGACGAACTGGAACATGGACTGCTTCCATCTCATCTACGTATGGCTCTGAACCAGCAAGCACCGCTCCTGGGGATCCATAATTAAATGGGCTGACTGATCGACAATCCGGTACGCTATCATCAGCCGAGAAACACTCTGGTCGTCTGTAATCATAAGGCTCTCTGTATCCAAGGACACTTTTCCTGGTCTCAGAAGATGAGGCAAAATAACTAAAAGGTCTAAAGATTACCTCTCTAGCCAACCATCCAACTGGATGAAATACATATCCAACAATTCTAAGAGGATGAGACTCACTCTCCCGATATCGAGGAGTTGTATGATAAGTCGCCAGGCCGTTGTCGTAAGGGAGCACATCCTGTGCGCTGGCAACAAACGGAAGAGCTAACATTAGGGCGAACACAAGTTTTTTCATCTTAACAATCCTTTACCAGAAAAGACCTAACCAAATTTAAAAATCACTATATCAAACCAGTCAATTTTACCGAAAAGCTTAGAGAAACACCGCAGTACACTCCATCATCATAAATTACGACCGGAGCACGAGTCGATATATCTTGCAGCTTAAGATGCTTTAAGGGCCCAGTAAAGATTCTAATCGCGTGTACTCCGATTTCAGTAAAGTGTTTTTAGGTCAATCTCACCCTTTAACGCCAGATTCGTCCATATCCAATTGAAATCATGAGTTTTTTAATTTTTCACAGAAAACCTTGCTCTTCATTTTTTCAAAACAATGTTCGCAAAATGGATATTTAGGGTCAAGCTCAGGTCGCCAGTTACCGACTTTCTGATAGTCACGATGCTACTTCCTCCGAAGTTGCGCATCTATAGTAAGTGAAACAACTAAAAATCAGCTGTGTAGTACCACAGCAACCCAGAGGGAGCTCTTGTGTCAAGAAAGAAAGATAAAATTGTCTTAACCGCTTTTACTCTCGGAGCCCTCGCCGCCATCCTAAACATCACTTTAAATAGCTGGGAAAGTTTATCGATTGAGCCTGGCAACCTTCTTCTCTTTCTCGCCGCCCTTAGTCTGGGTTTACCAGGAATTATAATCGCTGCATCAACTGCAATTGTGCCGACCTTACTTTTTGGCGGAGACCCGGTCTGGGCAGCTCGCACATTTGCAATCTGCCTCTCATTAACAGCTTTTTGTAAAATATTTCCCCGCATTCCACCTTTTGTATTGCCGCTTGCAATGTGGTTTCTAGTGGTTGGTCCGCTACAATCAATCTTAGCACTGAGCTCCGGCTCTCCCCTTGGCAGCTCTCTATTTGATGGGCAGGTTTTATTAAGCATCTGGGAGATCTTTGCAGTTGCTACTGCTGGACTGATTCTTTATGTACCTCAAACCTGGTCATACCTAAAAGTCTCTCCAAAGCACCTTGAGTTGCGCTCCCTATTGCCTACCATTTTTACTGCGCTGGTTACCTCAATTGCATTGATGATTCTGGTAATGATTCCGCAAAATGTGCGAGTCATGATGACTACCGAAGGCGCACTTTTGCCTGTAGTATTCCTGGCTTGTTGTCTGCCGGGCCTATTGGGCTGGTGGCTGGCAAAACAAACACAGGAAAGTTCTCAACGTGTTCTATCCCAGTCATATAGTAAGTTTGGGGACGAGTCACAGACCATGCTTGAGAGCGATCTGAACAAACAACCTGTTTCTAAGCCAGTAGAATCTAAGCTTAATGCTTGCCACTGGCTGACTGAAGTTGCTCGGCCTGATGGTTTAATCTACCTCGATCAGCACGGCGTGATTAAGTTTGTAAATCCAGCTCTGCGAGACCTTGCCCAGTTACACGATCAGGATCTAGTAGGGCTAAAATTATCTGAGGTCAGTGAGAATTCTTTCTTATTAAAGCAGCTCGAACAACTCATTAGCGAGGCTGATGACGATGGTCCACTAATTCGAGAGATAAAGGTAAATAATCTGCCAGATAGCCTGCACTATTTTAGGGCTATCATGGAGTATGAGAATGAGACCACAAGATCTTCTAATGCTCGAAACTTTTTAATCCGACTTGAAGATATCACCCATAAGCGTACTCTTGAAGCCCACCTGATTCAGGCCCAAAAAATGAAATCGCTTGGAGGAGTAGTGGCTGGGATGGCTCACGCTTTTAATAATTTCCTTACCAGTATTATTGGTCAGGCAAGCTTTGCTATGAACTCTAAAGATCCGCGGGCACATGAGAGCGCCTTTGAAGAGATTCTAAAAGCTGCTCACCGCGCAGGTGAGCTTGTCTGGTCACTGTTAGACTTCTCAGAGGGAAAGCCCTCGCCAACAAAAAAATTAGAGCTTAACTCTCTGCTTGAACAGAGGCTTGAATTCTTCAGAAAGTTTATTGGAGAGCGCTACGAACTGACGTTCTCCTGTGCGCCAAGAGCAATAGGTGTTGCATGTGATACTAACCTTTTAACCCAGGTCGTCACTGATATATTGCTTAATGCGAAAGAATCATACGGCGGGAAACCTGGCTCTATTCACATCTCTCTTGATACCGAGGAGATGGGCAGCGACATTGCAAAGATGTATCCCTGGGCAAGGCCTGGAACTTTCGCAAGGTTGGTAGTCAAAGACACTGGTGCTGGCATGAATCGAGAGACTATGGCCAAGGCCTTTGATCCACTTTTCACCACTAAGGTTGCAGATGGACACTCAGGACTGGGACTCTCAATTGTCTTTTCGATTGTTCGGGCACATGATGGTTTTCTTAATGTAGAAAGTTTCCCGGAAAAAGGTACTACAATCTCAATTTATCTTCCTATGGTTGAGCTAAGTTCCGATCAGATCCCTGAACAAGCTGACTCTAATCTCGAAGAGACCGAGCTGCAGGGGTCAACTGATTCTCAGCAACCACAACAAACTATTTTAGTAGTTGAAGATGAACCGTCTGTAAGATCACTTGTGACAAAGATGCTATCCTCGCTGGGATATCAGGTGCAAAGTTGCTCCAACGGCGAAGATGCGCTGCGAATTTGCGATCAGGATACTTTCGATCTCGTCATAGTAGATATGATGATGCCCAAGATGAGTGGAGTTGAGTTGCTCTCTCGGCTTAAAGATGAGAAGAAGCGACACCATGCGCTTATCATGACCGGCTACGGCATCAACAATAGCTTTACTGACAATGAAAGTGTTATAGCCAAGCCTTTCGATATAAAAACTTTAGCAAGCAGGGTCAAAGAGGTGCTAAACACTCCTCGCGCCTAATCACTCTATCAATTTTCGTTGCCTTTGCGGTTGAAAGGTCTACTTCGACCAGGATGCCTTGAAGCTCAGAAAGCTCTGTTGCCGGTTTATAGGCAGAGGGTATCCCTTTTAGAAACCTTTCGAGTGCAACCTCAGTCTTAAGCCCAATTACACCCGCTGAGCTCCCACACATACCTAGATCAGTAACATAAGCTGTGCCTTCAGCTAAAAGTTGTGAGTCAGCAGTTGGCACGTGGGTATGAGTACCAAAACAGACCGAGACACGACCATCAAGATAACGTCCCATGGCAATCTTCTCAGAGGTAGCCTCTGCGTGCATATCACAGACGACTACCGAACAATCAGCAAGAGGGCCAGCTAAAAGTTTATCTGCTTTACGAAAGGGGCAATCAAGTGGGGTATTCATAAAAGTTCTCCCCATCAGGTTCATTACACCAACCTTAATCTTATTATCTAAAACCTTAACAATCCATCCCTGGCCAGGTAGCTCTTCAGCAAAATTGGCCGGTCTTATACAACGGGTCTTGTCTCCTGCCTCCAATAACTCCTTGACCTCTCTCCTTCTCCAGGTGTGATCACCTAAAGTGATTAGATCCACTCCGGTCCCAAATATTTCTTTGGCGCACTTTGGATCTATACCACTACCACCAGCAGCGTTTTCTCCATTCGCAATCACTAAATCTATCTTTAATTCTTCACGTAGTGTAGGCAAAAAGCGAGCCAACACCTCCCTGCCGGGGCGAGCAACTATATCACCGAGACAGAGAATTTTTAGGGGCGCTATACTCATAATAATTATTTTGAAATATCAGTTGATAATTCTTGTCGGTAGTCTCTGAGTTTAGACTGGACTATCTTCACGTACTTCGCCGATCGAATCTACCGCCTCTAAGTCTGGATCAACCATCCCCTCTTCATGACACAACCAGTTCATCCTGACATCATGCTCATGGGTAGGAACGTGATCAACTAGTTGCAACTTCCAACAGACGCCAACCTTGGTGGCTTGATCCATTGAACTGGTGCCAAGAAACCTGTCATAATCCCCCTTCCCCCTGCCAATCCGGTTGCCTGACTTATCAAATGCCAGCCCCGGGACTACAATTAAACAATCTTCAAGGGACTCTGGAACGAAAAGGGAACCACTTGAGTTATTAGGTTCAGGTATGCCCATAAAGCCCTGCTCGACCTGATCGCTCCAATCACTCCCAATTGAGAGAAAGGTCATTGTTCGATCCGGCAATGATCGGGGTAAATATACTTCTCTCTTAAGAAGTTGTTGTTGTATAAAGGGACTAAGATCCACCTCTCCCGGGAAGAAAGATGTCCATGCCAGAACCCGGCGTATCTCTCTATCCAGATCGTGATCAATCCAACTACAGAGGTGAGAGCAGAGCTCGTTACTTGCTGCCTTCATCCAACGAGGATCAAGATTTGCAACTATCTTTCTCATCTCCCGTCTGAGCTCATTGCGCTTTTTACTTTTCAAGAGTTACTCCTAAAACGAATTGATATCGTTACTATAAACTTTCACAGTCACACTTAAACGACAATCTAATTGAGGAAATTCTTAAGTGGCACTCTCTCTATATCGGCTAAAACTCATATTTAGATAGATCTTCAAAGAACCTTTAAAGGTTTTTAAGGGAAAACACTCAAAGATGCGGCAAATCCTAAAGTAAACCTCCGCTACCGAACGATTACTCTTTATAGCCTAAATAATGGGCGCAGAGCAATTTGACAGTAATTAGTAATTAATTAGAACCAGGCACAGGTAAAAGTTATCTAAAGAGTGTTAGGTTTTATATAGGAAATATAAACTTGCTGAGTAGTTTTTCAAGATTTTTCATCGTTGTATTCTCTTCACTACTTTTTGCCTCAGTAGTAGTTGCAGAAGAGCAGAGTACAAAAAATTTTCTCGGTACAGACTCTGACCTCTATGAAAAAATGTGGAGAGAACAAGGCCACCAGGTGGTTAATCAAATCGCGGGGGACCAGCCCTCAGCATTTTTGGGCTTTAGCCCAAGTCTCAGCGTCTCAAACTCACGTTTTCCCAATGCCTACATTAGACCCAACGGCAAGATAGTTCTCACTGTCGGCATGCTAGCGCTAGTAGAAAGTCAATCAGAGCTGGCCTTCATTATAGCTCATGAAATCGGGCATCTCCTCTTAGAGCACCATCAAGGCAAAGGAGAGCAACAAAATGACAAGAACAGTGAGGCACTCGAACTGGAAGCAGATTTATTTGCACTCAAAGCCCTGACCTCTGCAGGACTCGAAACCTCTGCTGGAATAGACCTACTCTTGAGAATTGCGGCCTTTGGCGAGAAGCAATCTTTGGGCACACTCTACCCTACCCTTTTTAAGCGTGCGGAGCTCCTAAGAAGGCACCTTGGGGCCTAATCACACTAACTTAGCTACGCATTTTTCTTAGTGTAAAGATAAACATTTATACCCCCTAACCATTAAGAATCACGGTTAAACTGTCGACCCCTAGAGATATGGTTACTACAAAAGAAGAACAAGAAGAATTTAGTCTGAGTGCCAAAGAGAAGGCATTAGCAACTGTATTGATTGTCGAAACCGATGCACGCGAACGCGAGAACATGCGCTCGGCCTTAAGAAGTTGCGGCTTTGGTGGTTACACTGACGCCAATTCTCACCTTGCAGCCTTTGAAAAAATGCAAGAGCGGCGTATCACACACATCATATTCGACGCCAAAAAGACCAATATGCCGCCGACAGAGTTTGTAAGTAAAGCCCTGGAGTATGATGAAAACGTGGTATTGATCCCCTCATCCACCGATCCGAATTTAGATGATGTTTTTAATCTACTTGTGTTGGGAGCAAGGGGATACCTGTGTAAACCCTTTACAGCTGACAGCGTAGAGGCAGCAATAACAAATGCAACCAAAGGAGAGCCAATTGCAGAATCTGTCAAAATGGCTAAAGACCGTAACGAGGCATTGGTTGCAATTATGATGGGCGGACTAGATAGAATTGCTACTGTCTTAAGGCAGGCTACCAAATTTGATACCGCCAAACGAGAGATTCCAAGAAAGATGCAAGCGTTTAGAGGTTCTACTGAGCTAGCACGAACTTTTGCTAAGGGTGGGGATGATGCCTTAGTAGAAGCGATCGAAAAATTTTGCATTGAACGGAGTAATGGTCCTGCTACCAGGCTCGGTCGCCTAAGAAAGAAACTAAATACGACCAGAGCTACCGACGAACAACCAGGTTCTTCTAGGGGCTAAGCCAACCTTATTTCATTCTTAAAAATAATCGTTACCGCTGAGCTTGAAGCCCTTTTTAGGTGCGCCAATGATTGAAGTTAGCTATAGTAAGATCAATTCAAACTATCTTTTATCTTCTGGTGTTTATGACTACTGCTACCCAATCAAAGTTCTCTTTTTTAAAGCTTATAATTCTAATCTTATTGCCGCTCTGCTCAGCAGCTGCCCAGGAGAGTGAAACAACGCAAATTGGTCCTCTCGAAAAATTGCTTAAATCTGGCAGATTAGACATTGGCGAATTACCAGAGGTGAAGCTTAATCATGACCTAAGCCCAGATTACCTGGCTTTGTTTTCATCAGAAGAAGAATCCAAGAAAGCTATAGTTTGGCTAATATCACACCGCAAAGATTATGATTACGACAAAATATCTGCCGAACATGTAAGAAACTTTATTTTGACCCACTATCCCATGGGGCGAGACAAACGGAACAATTTTGATCTGATTGTTTACATGCCGAGACCAGAAACTAAAGAACTAGCGGCTCTTGGACTCTTGCTTGAGATTAAGGAACTAATTCCCCCTCCCTCACAGATTAAATCAAAGGAGGAGGTTGCTCTTCCAGGCCATACTGCCTCGATGGTGTTCGTGAGGGATGGAAGATGTTTTCTTGAAATACCATCCTCACAAGAAACTTTAATCTTCCTTCATGCCAATCAATGCTCAGATCCAGCAGAGTTGGTTGAAAGTGCCAGAACACTAAATTTAAGTCGATTTAAAGCTAAACTGACTTACTAAAAGTTCAGGCCTATACTCTAAACCCAGTTGTCTCCATTTCCTGGGCTAGAATACTAAAAGTTCTGGCAGCGAGTAGCTTTTTCTGTGCCTCGCTTAAATTATCTGCGGAGCTTAATTGCGAGATAAAAAGGTACTGCTTTTGAATTTCTGTGAGCGCTGGACGGCTGGTAAAACCAGCTTGACTGGTGAGAGCCAAAAGCTGCTCTGAGATATCTCTCGCTATCTCAATCGTTTCGTCTTTTTGAAAGCCGATAACTTTTTCAGCTAATTGATTTAATTCTTGATTAAGCTGCGTAGATGAGGCGTTACTGACTGATTGCTCAAAGCGGGCCTTTGAGCTGTCGTATATCTCTTCTAAAGTTCGCGTCTCACCTCTTGGAGCACAGGCAGCGAGAACAAGAGTAGATAACAGGAGTAACGGGAGTGCAATTCTTCTAAACGCAATTCTTCTAAACATAGAACAATCCTAAGCTAACAAAAAGTATAAGTGCCAAACATTAAACTTGCTTCCAAATTCACTTGTTTAACCCAGGTTATATATCAACTTGAACCCACCAAAATGTCAATCGGCTGTATGCTACTCGCTTGGACCTTTAAGGGTAAAAACGTAAAATTCAACCGTCAGGGCTATACAAGGCAAAAAAGCTCACCTCGCTCTGTTACCGGTGGTTGCTTTGGAAGATTCACGGTTATCCTGGTTCCGGAACCAAGCTTACTTGCTACCTCGACACCTCCACCGTGAGCAGATACAAGACTTTTAAGCACGAAAAGTCCTAATCCGGTACCGGAAAGTTGCTCATGGCGATCTAACCTAGAAAACCTCTCAAAAATCCGCTTTGCCTCAGCCGGTTCCATCCCGCTCCCTGTATCTTCGACGCACACCGTCACTTCACTGGCACTCTCTTCAAGCAAAACAGTGATACTCCCTTCAGGGGGAGTGAATTTAAATGCATTGCTAAGCAGATTACCAAGGATCCGCTCGAAGCTTAAAGGATCGACCTTTATTAATACCTGTCTTGCGCCTTTTAGCTCAAAGCTAATCTTGCGCGATTGAGCAACCGATTGATAATTATCACACACCCTACAAGCAATCTCGACAATATCAACTTCGACAGGATGAAGGACTAAATTGCCCTCTTCAATCCTCCTGGCACTTAGAAATTCATCAATTAAATGCACAACCCCCTGAGTTGCGGACTCAACCCTAAGTAGCAACGCTTCTGCTTTTTCTTGACCCTTAACTTGATCTTGTAACAGTTCAATGCCGGTAAGCACCGCACCAAGAGGACCCTTTAAATCGTGTGTAGTTGTAGACAACATCTCTCGTTGAAACTTCTCTCGGTGCTTATGTTCTGAGATATCCCGAATCCAAACTATAATTTCTCTGGTACTATGCGACCCTCCGATCCCCGAGGCACTCATTTCATACCAGCGATCACCCGTGTCTGAGCCGAACTTTAATTGTAAAGTCCAAACCTCTTCAACATCTAAGGTAGAAAATTTATCCCGAACACTCTCTATAAGTAACTCTCCACGATCAATCTTATCGGAACTAAATATCGCTAAAAAATCTCCAGAAACATCACCACAAATCCGTTGGAATTCTCTAAATGCCGAGTTGCCATATTGAATTCTACCCTCAGGTGAGATTACTGCCAGGGCATCATCTGTACTCTCTACTGCCGTTTGTAATTTTTTGCGCTCCCTCTCAAGTTGCATTGTTGCAAAGACCCGGCTTAACGAAATTCGCAACGACTCCTCAAAATCACCCTGAAAATCTTTCAGTATAAAGTCTCTGGCACCACTTTTCATTGCGAGCACGGCATCTTCGAGGCGGGTGGACGAAGTGATTACAACCAATGCTGCTTCCGGTGAATGATCACTAATCTTGCTGACATGGCTTACTCCCTCGGAATCTGGAAGATTTAAATCGGTAATCACCAGATCAAAGGAGAATTTATTCAGATTTTCAAAGGCCTCATCGAGAGTGCTAACACTTACTATTTCATCAGCAATAGACCCTAGCGCCCGCTTTAAGAGCAACATGTGCGATGGGTCATCCTCAATCAGAAGCACTTGACGAAAAAGACTGCTCTCTACCATAAAAAATTACCAAAAAAGTTTCGGAGATTTTAAATTGATTTTCTACCAGATACGAGCATACTATGGGGTTCAGACAAAAACCAACCGGGCCAATTTCTAGTGAGAGCATCAGATGATAAAGCCAGACCATTGGATTAGAAAATTTGGAGAAAGTGGTGGCATCACCCCGTTTAGGCCAGAGCAGGTTAATCCAGCTAGCTACGATGTGACTCTCGGTGACCACTGGATCTGCCCGACCAGAGAGCCAGAGGAGGCGCACTCTGAGCATTTCACTCTCTTTCCTGGCGAAGTTATTCTTGCTACCACCGCCGAGGAGATCCATTTACCAAGAGATGTTGTGTGTGATCTAAAATTAAAGAGCTCGCTTGGAAGACTATGGTTAAACCATAGCTTAAGTGGTTGGATTGATAGTAATTTTTCAGGCCAGGTGACTCTTGAACTGCAGAATCTAGGGCCTTACCCAAGAAAGCTCTCTGCAGGGATGCGGGTGGCGCAACTTGTATTTATTGCGATGGAATCACCCCCTGAAGTAGCTTATGGAGAAAAGGGTACCGGGCATTACCAGGGACAAAAAGGTGCCACTAGAGCATTTAGCGATGAACCTTTCCCGGTAGTAGGAGAAGAGCCCAAAAAGTAGTGCGCCCCTTTTTGAATGTCAGTGGTCACAGCTATATTAACCTATTGAAATTACGACAATATTTATCTCCAAGTAAAATTTCCCTTCACTTGAAAAAGATCTTCTATCCTGATAACTTATCTGTCCGCTGACGATCATTATCGACACAGGAAAAAGTTGGCACCTAAAGGAAACTAAATAGTAGTATGGCTAATCACAAATCATCAATAAAGCGACTCCGACAGAGCGAAAAGCGCCGTATACAGAATAAAGCTACCCGTTCTGCTGTAAGAACTGAGTTTAAAAAAGTTCGGGCTGCGATAGAGGCAGGCGACCTTGATAAGGCCCGTGAACTCTTTGTAAGTGCGGAAAGTTCACTTCAAAAAGCTGCTGGCAAGAATCTATTCCACCCCGCAAATGCTGCACGAAAAGTAAGTAGACTTTCTCGCGCAATTAAAAGTGCCCAGTCCAGCACAAGCGCATCTTCTTAGCCTGCGGTTAGGTAAAGAATTTCAATTTCCAAAAGTACTCCCCCTCTGCGTTCCTTTGCGTGCCTCTGCGTTTAATTTGAAAGTCGCCTATTCTTAGGCATCACTATAGTTGCAATAATAAATCCACTAATCACTCCACCAAAATGCGCTGGGAAACTTACCTGTGGCGTTGAGAGATCGAAGATAGTTTGAATAACCAAAATAATCACAATCAACCTTAATTGCTCTTTTATCTCTGGATTTAAGGAGTGTTTTGAGAGTGAGAGTAATACTGCGGCACTCGCCCCAACTAATCCCAAAACTCCCCCTGAAGCTCCAATTAGCAAGGCTTGCTCAAGAATATTCATCTGAGTAAGTAAGACTACAAAGAGTGAAGATCCAATGCCAAACAGAAAGAAGCAAATGATGTATTTAACTCTGCCCAGCACCCTCTCTAAAAAAGGTCCAAGTATGTACAGACCAAACATATTAGTCGCAAGATGCAAGATTCCAGCGTGCAAAAAAATGCAGCTTGCAACTCGCCACCACTGATCATGCTCAATAACAAGACCCGGTACCAGCGCTCCTAACTCAAAACTAAAACCTGAATAGAAGCTGGCATCGAGTAAACTTTGCACAACAAATCCG
>Ga0081527_100634_pt1 | contig 13716 bp, 11 predicted proteins | sample HotLakmasection5_FD_70992 | JGI IMG/M metagenome (GOLD analysis project Ga0081527, IMG submission 70992) | Hypersaline microbial mat communities from Hot Lake, Washington, USA - Section #5 (SPADES assembly) (version 2) | ecosystem: Environmental > Aquatic > Non-marine Saline and Alkaline >... | reverse complement strand
TGGGCACTAAATTTCGAGTCAGAGAGTGGCTTCCCGCAGGGTACGATTAATCATTTTATTAAAAAATTAAACAAGCTTTTTATTTACATCACGTTATGTATGTATTTTAATATTAGTATAATTAAGAACACTACGTGTTTTTTTTACGTTACCAAACTGAAAAGCCAATCATAACAAGATGTTTTAAGGCAAATGTTTTTTATTGCTAATATAAATTATGCGAGAAAGGAAAAATATAAAAATGAGTAGAGAACTTGACTCAATAATGCGTCCACAGACTATTGCAATCATCGGAGCTTCTTCCAGGCCAGGCACAATCGGTAATGAAATAATGTCCAGGCTTATTGAATATAAATTTGCAGGAATGATATATCCTATAAACCCTAAATCAGATAAAATCTGCGGTTTTACAGCATACAAAAGCGTACTTGATGTACCGGAAAAAGTAGACCTTGCAGTAATTGCAGTGGGCAGAGATCACGTAATGCCTGTAGTTGACCAGTGCAATGAAAAAAATATTAAAGGAATTGTTGTAATATCAGCAGGTTTTAAAGAAACAGGATCTGAAGGCGCAGAACTTGAACAACAGTTACTCAAAAAAGTTCAGGAATACGGTATGAGAATGGTCGGTCCAAATTGCCTGGGAGTGATAAATACAGCTGATGGGATTAAAATGGATGCTTCTTTTGCTGATGCTTTACCACTGGCAGGAAATACAGCTTTTACATCGCAGTCCGGAGCACTCGGCGCTGCGATTTTAAATATCTCAAAAGATTTAAACCTTGGTGTAAGCCAGTTTGTTTCCATAGGAAACGCCGCTGATATCACAGCAGAAACCCTTCTTGACTACTGGAAAGAAGATGATAATACCGAACAGGTTTTATTATACACAGAGTCAATCGCTGATCCGCAGGAATTCAGCAGGCTGGCAAAGGAAATAACCAGGAAAAAACCGGTAGTGGCTATTAAAGCCGGAAGATCAGCAGCAGGAGCTTCCGCTGCTTCTTCACACACAGGTTCGCTTGCCGGAGCTGACCTCGCAGCAGACGCTTTATTAAAGCAATGCGGGGTTATCAGGGTAAATTCCGTAAAAGAAATGTTTGATGTTGCCCAGTCCTTTGCAAACTGCACTATCCCGGAGGGCAAAAGAGTTGCTATTATGACAAATGCAGGCGGACCGGGAATTATGGCAACTGACGCAATTTGCGAACACGGACTGGAGATAGCACAGCTTACAGAGGAAACAAAAGAATATATGAGAAGCTACCTTGCAGAAGCAGCTAGCGTAAAGAATCCGGTGGATATGATCGCCAGCGCACCGTTGGATCATTACCAGAAAACCTTAAAGGCTTTAATAGACGACAAAAACGTGGATGCGATTATGGTAATTTACCTGCCGTTAATGAATCTTGATCCGATGGATGTTTCAAAAGTAGTTATGGAAATTAAGGAACAATATCCTAAAAAGCCGATTATTGGCGTAATGATGGCTAAAAACGATTTCTTCAACAGGATAAATAAAATAGAGACCAATATTCCTTTCTATCAATACCCTGAAACAGCTGCCAATGCTATGTCAAAGCTGTATGCGCAACGCAAATGGCTTGACAGGCCCGAAGGCAAACTGCCATCATTTAATGTTGATAAGAATAAAGCAAAAGAAATTATATCAAAAGCCCTTAATGAAGGAAGAAGCCAGCTTACTACCCTGGAATCAATTGATGTACTGGAAGCATACGGAATCAGATCTTGTAAGTACGCTTTTGCAACAAACGCTGATGAAGCCACAACAGAAGCAAATAAGATAGGTTATCCGGTCGTAATGAAGATTACCTCTACAAAAATCTCTCATAAAACAGAGATCGGAGGTGTAATTGTAGGGATCAACAGCGAAGAACAGCTCAGAAACGAATACAGCGCACTTCTGGACAGGTTAAAAGAAAAAGGCTTGGAAGATGCGCTGGACGGTGTTATTGTACAGGAAATGGTAAAAGGCGAGAGGGAAATGGTATGCGGCGTTGCAACAGACCCTCAATACGGACACCTTATGATGTTCGGCCTAGGCGGAATCTTCGTTGAAACTCTCAAAGACGTTGCTTTCCGGGTGAACCCTGTTACTGATATAGATGTAAAGGAAATGGTCAGATCAGTTAAGGCGTACAAGCTTCTTGAAGGTGCAAGGGGTGAGATTGCCGCTAAAATTGACCAGGTTGAAGAAACAATGCTCAGGCTTTCCCAACTTGTAAACGATTTCAGCTTTATCAAAGAGCTAGATATCAATCCATTAAAGATTTCAGATAAAACCGGAGAAGGAATCGCTGTTGACGGACGTATCGAAGTTGAGTTTGATAAAGCAAAACAGGCTCTTGAAAAGTCTAGCGTGTCAACAGGAAGTATACCTAAATGAGTTAATTTTCTTAAAGCCAGGCATGAATGAGACCATGCTCCCGCTTAAGCCAGGCATGAATGAGATTATACTCCCGCTTAAAGCCGAGCAAAGCCCTGCTTTAAGAAAACGTCACTCTCTGCTCACGCATACCGATTTATGTTAATTTCTTTCATTTTAAGATTACTTATTGAAATCGGTATTAGCAGGATGTTGAAAAAATAATAGATAAATAAGAAATTTTATTCTGAAATGAACAAAACGGATAAATTTTAAAAAACCTGTATAAAAAAGCGGTGGCTTTGCCACCGCCACCTTCAGGGGAGGGTGGGAGGGCAAGGTTTTTTAAAATTTTGCAAAAGTATTTACCGGAAACTTATTAAGAGTACTAAGAACCTATCCAAAAAATAAACGTCTAAATTAAAAGATTAAAATTTAGACGTAAAAATAGGGTAGGAGAAAATGCAAAAAACGAGAGAACCATTAATATACAGGGTAAAGGCTTCATTATGGGAAAGACTAAAAAAGCGACTTCCCAAGCCAGAGGGCAGAGGCAGAAGGCCAGCAAAGAATAATGAATGCTTTGAAGGGTTAATTTACATACTGAGAACAGGGTGTCAATGGGGAGATTTACCAAGAGAATATCCACCAAAGAGTACCGTACATTATAGATTCCAGAAATGGGTGAAGGAAGATACTTTTAAAGAATTATGGCAGGAATTTTTAACTGAATATGATGATTTAGAAGGGATAAACTGGGAATAGTTAAGTATTGACTCCGCATCAGTGAAATCACCACTGGGCGGGGAAAAAAACAGGGCATAATCCAACAGATAGAAGTAAACTTAGAATTAAAATGAATTCAGAGAGTATTTCGAATAATGAAGCAATTATATCAGTTAAACAAGCCGGATATAAGATTATATCCGGCTTGTTTGGTGAAAAAAATTATTTAAACCAATGCAGCCTGGCATTCCGGACATATTTCCTCTTCCGGTTTACGGGTAAATTTCCAGCAACGAGGACATTTTTCAGCGAGTGCCGGGGTTACATAAATAGTATAACCCTCCTCTTCATACCGGTTGAAGAGATTTGCGGGTTCTTCGCCTGCTTCTATAATCTTCGCCTGTGAGGTTATGAAAACGTTTTTCAGTTCGCTTTCCACTGATTTTATCAGGGCTTTATGGGTTTCATCGCTGATTTTAATATAAACTGCTGTTTCTAAAGAACTTCCAATTTTCTTTTCCGCCCGTGCAGGTTCAATCGCTTTGGTTATGATTTCCCTGAGATCAATTATTTGATCCCACTTATCATTTAATTCCTGATTCTTGAAGTTTTCACTTACCTGAGGCCAGTCTGAGAGCAGGATGCTTTCAAGGTTGCGTCCCTGCTCCGGAAGTACGTGCTGCCAGATATCTTCTGCAAGGTGCGGGGTTACCGGCACAAGCAGTTTGGTCATAACCTGGAGGATTTCATATAACACAGTCTGGCTTGACCTTCTTGACTGGGAATCTTTACCTGCTGTATATAATCTGTCTTTTACTATGTCAAAGTAAAGTGAACTCAGATCAACAGCCGCAAAATTCTGGATTAACTGGTAATATTTGTAAAATTCATAGCTTTCAAACGCCTGGGTTACTTTTTCTATAAGAACCTGAAGTTTATGCAGGGCGTATTTGTCAATCTCATTAAGCCGAGCGTATTCCACAGTGTGTTTTGACGGGTCAAAGTCATACAGGTTACCCAGCATAAACCGTCCGCTGTTTCGGACTTTTCTGTAAACTTCCACCAGCTGTTTAACAATATTATCGCTGATTCTGACGTCGTTTCTGTAGTCCACGCTTGCTGCCCAGAACCTTAGAATATCCGCACCATACTCATTAATTATTTTCTGCGGTTCTATGACATTGCCCATGCTTTTGCTCATTTTGCGTCCCTGCCCGTCAAGCACAAAACCGTGTGTCAGGACAGACTTATAAGGAGCGTGTTCGTTTATTGCAACGCTGGTGAGCAATGAGGACTGGAACCATCCTCTATGCTGGTCCGAGCCTTCCAGGTACATTTCTACAGGAAGCTCGCCAAGCTCATCTTTTCTGGCTTCAACCACAGCGGAATGAGTTACTCCGCTGTCAAACCATACATCCATGATGTCATTTTCTTTTCTTATCTGCTCGCTTGCGCAGTATGGGCACCTGAAACCTTCCGGTAGCAATTCTTTTTCTGAATATTTTGTCCACGCATCAGAGGATTCTTTTTCAAAAATTTGCGCTATATGCTCTATTGTCTGCGGGGTTATGATGGATTTTTCACAATTATCGCAATAGAAAACCGGAATGGGCACACCCCATACCCTCTGCCTGCTTATACACCAGTCAGAGCGGGATTCCACCATGTTATAAATCCTCTGTCTTCCTGCTGCTGGAATCCACTGAACTTCATCAATGGCCTTAAGAGCATTATTTCTAAATGCTTCCACGCTTATAAACCATTGTTCGGTTGCCCTGTAGATAACAGGCTTTTTGCATCTCCAGCAATGCGGGTAGCTATGGGTTAACTCGCTTAATCCCAGAATCGAACCGCTTTCTTGTAGGTCTTCTATAATTGCCTGGTTGGCTTTGTTGTAACGCATACCGGCATACTTACCTGCTTCATTGGTGAAAACCCCTTTGTTATTAAGAGGAGAAAGCACTCCGAGCTTATATCTGTTCCCGACTTCATAGTCTTCCACACCATGCCCCGGCGCAGTATGTACACAGCCTGTTCCGGCTTCGGTTGTAACATGTTCTCCGAGAATAACCACGCTTTCCCTGTCCATAAACGGGTGCTGTGTTTTGATGTATTCAAGCTTATCGCCTGTTGTAGCCCCAATTGTGCTGAAAGAACCCTCTTCCCAGCCTATGTCGTTAACTGTACTTTCCAGCAGGTCTTTTGCCAGAATGTAGACTTCCCCGTCTTTTTCCACAAACCGGTATTCAAACTCAGGATGTACTGCAATAGCGAGGTTAGCAGGCAGTGTCCACGGGGTAGTTGTCCAGATAACCATATTAAGCGGCTTGTCTGAACTTATTCCTGCTGTACTGTAAGCTTTTTGCGTATCTTCCTGTTTTACCGGAAATTTTACGTAAATACTATGGGATTTATGGTCAGCATACTCAACCTCGGCTTCTGCAAGTGCTGTCTCACAGTCTGCGCACCAGTAAACAGGTTTTAAGCCTTTATAAATATAGCCTTTTTCATTAATTTTGCCGAAAACCCTTACCTGCTGGGCTTCAAATTTCGGGTCAATGGTGATATAAGGATGCTCCCAGTCTCCCCATACACCAAGGCGTTTAAAGTTATCTTCCTGGCCTTTAAGGTTTTTCAGGGCAAATTCCCTGCTTTTTTGCCTTAACTCTGTTGAGGTCAGGGCTTCTTTACCGCCTTTAATTGTTTTAACAACAGCATTTTCTATAGGAAGTCCGTGTCCGTCATAACCCGGAACATAGGGGCTATAAAAACCTTTTTGGGCTTTATATTTGGTTACAATATCCTTGAGAATTTTGTTCAGGGCGGTTCCGATATGGATTTTATCCGAGCTCAAATAAGGAGGGCCGTCATGAAGCACGAATTTATTTGTCTTATCACGCTGGGCAATATTTTTTTCATATATTTTATTATCTTCCCAGAATTTTTCGATATCAATTTCTTTTACCGCCGCATTAGCCTTCATTTTGAAGTCTGTCTGCGGCAGGTTTAGTGTATCCTTATAATTTATCTGCTGTTGCTGTTCAGACATTCCCTTATACCTTTCTCACCATAATTATTTTAAGAAACTTTAAGTAGATAAAAAATCCTTGATTGTTTTCAACGTAGTTTATCTTCGTATCTATTAAATTATAGAATAAAAGAATTTTTAAACAAAAAAGCAATTTTTAAAAACAGTAAGTGTTTATATAATTAGCGACTTTTAACATCTATTTTATGGTTTTGGGAAGTAAGAAAAAAGGAGATTTTATGTCAGGTCCATTATGTTGTACACCGGGAATTAGCCCGCAAATGAAATCATCGCAATTTGCACAGGCCAAATGCGATTCTGCTTGTCCGCCACCCGCAACATCTCCGGCAACTGTAGCGGATTTTCAGTTTGATCCGACAAAAGTTAATGGTCATGACCCGTTAATGGGTAGGAACCTGGATTTTCGGGCATAAAAAATTTAATTAAAATTTAAAACCTCTGTCAGTGAAGTTATTTTAACTCCTGACAGGGGTTTTAAAATTATGCTGTTGATATGGGAAGATGGATGTAAAAGGTACTCCCCTCTCCGGGTTTACTCTTAACATCAATATATCCCCCATGAATCTGGATTATATGCTTAACAATGGCAAGTCCCAGACCGGTACCGCCGAGTTTACGGCTTCTCGCCTTGTCCACCCGGTAAAATCTCTCAAAAATACGGGGCAGGTTTTCTTCCGGGATTCCACAACCATAATCCTGTACTTTAATTATTACCTCTTCAGGCATTTTAAACGCTTCAATAAAAATGTTGCTTCCCTGTTCGCTGTATTTTACGGCATTATCAATAAGATTTATAATCGCCTGCTCAATCAGAAGGTGGTTAACTCTGCATTTTATATTGTCATCACAGGTAAAAGCAATTTTAATTGATTCTATCTGTGCCTTTTGTTCACAGGCCTGCACCGCTGTAGTTAAAATATCCTTTATATTCATATTTTCAAAATTGATTTCGTTTATATTAGCACCCTGTTCAAGTCGTGAAAGGCTTAATAAATCTTCAATAATTGCTTTTAAGCGGCTTGTATGCTTTTTAATAATTCTGAGGAAATTTTTTATTTCATCAGGATTGTCCAGCTCACCATCAAGCAAAGTCTCAACATACCCCTGAATAGAGGTAATAGGAGTTTTAAGCTCATGAGATACATTGGAAACAAAATCCTGCCTGATGTTTTCAAGTTTCTTGATGTGGGTTATATCATTTAATGCTATTAAAGTCCCGTTTCTTTCACTGTTGTCACCAAAAATAGGCACGCTGTATATTTGTATAAATTTTTCTACCGGATCAGGAAGGATTATTTCTTTTTCAATGGAACTTTTGTTTTCAAGAGCCTTGTTTATGAACTTGTAAAAATCAATATTTTTTATGGCATCCCTGATTTCTTTTTCATAAGCTTTTTCTATATCCAAACCCAGCAGCTGAGCTGCTGAATTATTAAGTTTGGTTATCTTTTTCCGGGTATCTATAACAATTAGTCCGCCTTTCATGCTTGATAAAATAATTTCCTGTTCCCTGTTCTGCTGGGTTATTATCTGCATACGCTCATTAAGCTGTTCCGCCATCTCATTCATAGATTCCGCAACATTATTTATTTCCTCAAGCTTAAAAACAGGCAGGCGGTTTTTAAGGTTCCCGCCAGCAAAATCTTTTGCTCTTCCCTCAAGCATTTCCAGAGGCTCACTTATTTTTTTTGATGTGTTATAAGTTATAACCCCTGCAAGTATTGCAACCATCAGCCCTCCAAGAACAATTTCAATATATGCTTTGGTCAGGGTTTTTTCTATCAGCGTAAGCGGCATTGCAACCCTTATTATTCCGGCTGTTTCATTATTTTTAGTCACCGGTAAGGCTACATAAACCATATTTTTTTGCAGAGTATCACTAAATCGGGTTGAAGTCCCTACTTTTCTGTTAAGCGCATTTTTAACCTCCGGTCTGTCCAGGTGATTATCCATGGAATCAGGGCTCTCCTCAGTATCAGCAATGACTTTACCCGAAGGCAGGATTACTGTAACCCGAGTTAAGATATTTTCAGAAATTTTTTCGCATACCCGTTGGATGGATTCCCTTTCTAACGGAAAAAACTTTTCGAATATCTGGTTTTCAATAAGATAAGCCCTTTCCTGAAGCTCGTTTAATATTTGTTTATGGTAAAAATGGTTAAAAGAGTTGGAAGAATAAACAATTACCAGAAGCAGCGAAATAAAAATAATTAAAAGATATGATGGAAAAAGCTGCCAGAATATTTTCTTTTTTCGCATTTTTTAATCTGCCGTAAAATTTGTTAGTAAATTTATATGTATGTTAGAAGAACAGCAGATAATTGTCAAAATAGAAAATAAAATTATTCGTAAATAACCCTTGCGTCGAAATTACGGTTTTTTAATTCCTGTACCATAGACTTTGCCTTTTCTGTTTCTGAAAAAGAACCTACCTGCAACATATATTTTCCGCTTCTTTCCCGTATAAAAGGTTCATAATCAAGACTTGTCAGTATTTCAGATGTCATTTGGGCTTCTTTTGGCCTGGAAAATTCTCCTACTACAACTTTTGCCTTAAACACCGGCGCAGGAGGAGCAACATCTACTTTTTCCTTTAACGCAAGCGGGCGTGGTCTTGGAGGACCTCCGGCAAAAGGCTGTTTATTTTCTTCCGCAGTCTGTGTTTTCGCTTTTTTTTCTTCACCGGTATTTACCCCGGGCAACGGAACTCCGAATGGTTCTTCTGTTGTTTTTTCCTGTTGTTCCGAATGCCACTGATCCTCGTTAGAAATACTGTCTACAGGTGTCCTGACAGGAACAGGCGCTTCCTTTTTTTCCTCATTTTGTTTCTTTTCCGGAGTTATTTTTTCCTGTTCTTCAAGAGAATGCGGCCTTGGATCAATTCTTCCCCGGAAATCATGGCTGGTTATAGAATTAAAAACATGGTCTTCTGTCAGGGCCGGTATTTCTACCTGAGGGGTTACTACAGGCAATATATAGGTAAAAGCCACAAAAAAGATTATAAATGCCCCGAAAAATGTAAAAAACAACAGTTTCAGGTTTGCAGACCTTTTAAGTTTTTTTCTTTGTACTTTATTCATAATTACAGGATTCCCTTTACCTTGCAGGAAGCATGCACTATTTCATCACACTCTTTTATGTACGAACACATTACATCTTCCCCTATTTTCATAAAATTTTCAAAATTCAAGTCTGTCTCCAGTCCTGCGGCTTTAACAGGAGCTCCTGCAGGGTCAATGTTTACACCCAGGTGTATTAAAACAGAATTAACTGATTTTGCGGCAATTGAAACAGACAATTTTCTATCTTTATAGAACAGGTCATCCCCGTTCCTTGATAGCAAAACCGGGCTAATTCCGTTATCCATAAGGTATTCCCGAAAAATATTTATCAACAGTCTTTGTCTCAAAACACCTTCTATTAACGGGATATTAAAATGCTCCACAATAAAATGCAGCATTTTTTTGCTGTAAATCGGGCTGTTACTGAGCACATCGGAAATATCCGCCATATCGCTGGTTTTAACATCACATTCCCCGATAAAGCCTACTATTGCCTCACCCGCAATATCATGATTCTTATAAATCCAGTGAGGAGCCAGTTCCTTTCCGGTATAGCAAATTTCTTTCCCAATAAACTTATATTTCATATTTCTTTTTTTATATTACTTGTGTGTTTCTTTTATATTAACTCCAAGAAAGAAAATTCTCCAATGAAAATTTCAGTTTAATTTAACAGCACACCAGCGGTATTTCTTTCATCCACAGAAGTTATCCTGACTTTAACAAGCCGGTTTTGCAATTCATCTGAGCCATCCAGGAACACAGAAACAAAATTATCAGTCATACCCTTTAAAAGATCGGTTTTTTTATCCCGGGAATTTTCCACTATTACCTCAAATTCCTCACCCTGCATTTTCTGCCGGAACTTCAGGTTCTTTTCAGCCGCAAGCAATTTTAAAACAGTGTTTCTCTGTTTTTTAGCCCTTTCGCTTACCTGATCGGGCATTTCTGCTGCGGGTGTCCCTTTACGCTTTGAATAGCTGAATATATGAATATAATTTATGGGAAGATTTTTCAGGTTATTGTAAGTCTCCTGAAAATATTCCTCAGTTTCTCCGGGAAACCCGACTATAATATCACTGCCTATGTTTATGAAAGGGATTTTTTCGACCAGCGTATTTATTAACTCAGAATAGCTTTCAACAGTATAACGCCGCCTCATGGCTTTAAGGATTTTATTATTGCCACTCTGAAGCGATATATGCAAATGACGGCAAAATTTTTCAGAATCAGCAAGGAAGTTAACCAGGTCATCGCTAAATTCCATGGGGTCCAGGGAGCTTAGCCTGTACCTGTGGAGTCCATGGATTTTTTCTATTTCTTTTAACAGGTCTAACAGGCGGTTCTGGGGCTCAAGATCAAGTCCCCACTGGCCAAGATGGATTCCGGACAGCACAATTTCATTAAACCCTTTTTTAACAACTTCCTCTGCCTGATGTATTACCGTATTTAGTTCGCTGCTCCGACTTTTTCCTCTTGCATAGGGGATAATGCAGTAAGAACAACGGTAATTACACCCATCCTGTATTTTAATATTAGCCCTTACACGTCCTGATGCTGATAAAACCGTTTTGTCCCGGAATTTTTCTTCTTTCATTATATCAGAGACGTATATTTTGCCGTTTTTTCTGCCTAAAATATCCTCTTTTACAAGCAAATCCGCAAGGTCAAGCTTTTCTGTATTGCCCAATACCAGGTCAATATCCTTCAGACAGGCAACTTCTTCTGCTGCAACCTGCGCATAACAGCCAGCAAGAATAATTTTAGCCTGCGGATTGGTTTTGCGGGCTTTTCTTACAAAATATCTTGATGAACTGTCGCTTTTCCCGGTAACTGTGCAGGTGTTTATTACGTAAATATCCGCCTTATCATTAAAACCTACAATTTCCCAGCTGTATTCCCTGAATTTATCAGCTATTATGGAAGATTCCAGCTGATTAGCCCTGCACCCGAGAGTTTGTATGGCGATTTTTTTCATTATAATTATTTATTTCTTTTCTTAGCCTTTTTATAAGCATTATCATGTTTATCTATTGCTAAAATTAGTACTGTTTTATCTTTTTCATATATTTTAAAAACTAAACGATAGCCAGACCCCCACTCAACAGCTCTGCAATCACCTAAATCACCTTTTTTAGATTTGGACACCAGATAAGGTTTGTTTTCAAGCCTTGAAAAATATCTTTTTAAAGGCTCCAAGTTAATTCCGGCTTTATAAAGATTTTCAAGATCTTTTTCTGCTTCTTTTAGCAGGTTTATCTGATACTTCAAAATATTTTTCCCTTACCGAATCCAGTGATACCGTATTGCCTTTTTTATATTCTTCTTCGCTTTTATCCAGCCTTTGTTCATATTTAACTATTTTGTCGTGAACTTCTTCAACAAGCGATTCTAGTGGCACAACAAGGTCAAAAACAATTTGTCCATAGTCACTTGCTGCCACCCAACGTTTTCTTATAGTATTTATATCCTCACAGGAAACTATTACTCGTTTTCCGCTGGAAATAAGTTTAGCCTCTTTTAATGGCCTGTTATATTTCAGTTCCTTTTTTAAATATTCAATAGCAGTTTTTATTTTTTGCATAGGGACTTTGGTTTCTCTCAGATAAAGAATTGTTCTAATCTCGACTATATCCTCAAAAGAATATAGTCGAGTAGAACCTTTGCCCTCTGATTTGACAATAGAGGGTTTAACAAGATTATTTTTATCCCAATTATTTAATTGATTAATTGAAGCATCTGTTAAGCTGCTTACGAATTGACTATTAAAAGCGAGTTTATTTTTCTTTTTCATTATTAAACCCAAATTTTTATTCTATATTTATATTATCGGTTACTTTACTCAAATATTAAACAACATTTTGTTTAATATTTGTTAAGATTTTCTGACTACACTAAGAGGGGTGAAGGATTCTTTATAAATTTCCCTTACTGTATTCTCATCCGCCGGGATGGGCGCAAGTTTTAAAAGGCCTGCAAGAGAACCTGTTTCAAACACCTGCCTTGTCAGGACCTCGATATCCTGTTCGGTGTAGCCTTCATCTGCCAGTTTGGACTTCACTCCCAGCCCAAAGAGCCAGCTTTCTATACCAATAGCGGCCTTTTCTGCTTCATCAGGGTTTCCTTCCAGTCCCGGAATTATAGGCTCAAGCACGTCCGCAAGAATTTCTGCCTTGCTGGCATAAATCTTTTTAATTACTGAAGGCAACAGCATGGCAAGGCCAAGGCCGTGGGAAAGTTCCGGCTTAATTCCGCTGAGCGGGTGCTCAAGGGCATGCGTAAAGTGAAGTCTTGCGCTGTCAAATGAAATTCCTGCGATCATCGCTGCGTACATCAGGTAATATCTTGCGGTTAAGTCCTGTGGGTTCTCAAGAGCATCCGGCAGGTACTTTGCGGTAAGTCTTACAGTCTCTTTTGCCAGAAGCATAGAAAGAGGGCTTGAAGTTATGTTTGAACAGGCTTCCACCACGTGGTTTAAAGCGTCAATAGTTACGTAAAGAGTCTGTTCTTTTGGTAAATTCACGGTTAGAGCCGGGTCATTTATTGAGAATATCGGGTAAATGCACTCATAAGCAATTGCCGGTTTAGTCTCTGTTTCCGGGATACTTACCACTGCAAACCTGTCTGCTTCTGTACCTGTGCCGTGAGTAAGGTTAATTGCGACGATGGGGAGAGCCTGTTCCGGGGTGAATTTGTATTCATACAGGTCTCTGGCTGATTTGTCTGTGTATTTCATCATGATAGCTACACTTTTACCTGCGTCAATCGGGCTTCCGCCGCCTATTGCAAGTATTGCCTGCGCACCGAACTCCAACCCCATTTTGGTTGCCTCATCAACCTGATGGGTAGTTGGGTTTGGGGTTACGTTGTCGTAGATTTTGTATTCAATATTGTTTGCGCTAAGGGCTTGTTCTGTCGGATCCCATGCCCCACTGAGTTTATAGGACCTTTTTCCTGATACAACAAGGACTTTATTGATGTTTTTAGCCTTTAACTGCTGTGCAATCTCGTTAATAGAACTGATTGCACCTACACCAAAGTAGATTTTACTGTTAGAACGAATTTCCTTTACTTCGTTTATGTTAATACCTTTTTCCCACATAAATAACTCCTTTCCTTAAAGTTTTTGCTTTTAATGACGGGTAATAATCAGTTTTTTGCATATACCCACCCTACGTGAGAGCTTATGTAAATTCTATTAAAAACCTGTTTTTATATCAATTCCCTAAATTCCTCTGTATTATGATAAAACGGACAACATAGGGTAGAATTGTTTGTTAATACGATATTACACGTTTGAAAAAATCACCCGGTTTATGTTTAAAATTATTATTAAAAAATAAACAATTTAAAAAATAAACAATAATTTTTCACGTCATCCTGAATATTAATAAGGAACAAATAAAAAGTTTTTACGCCTAAAAATTTTCAAAAAATCTATATTTAACAAGTGCGCAGGCTACGCCTGCGCCACCTATAGGGTGGTTGTGGGG
>Ga0081527_100630_pt1 | contig 13748 bp, 19 predicted proteins | sample HotLakmasection5_FD_70992 | JGI IMG/M metagenome (GOLD analysis project Ga0081527, IMG submission 70992) | Hypersaline microbial mat communities from Hot Lake, Washington, USA - Section #5 (SPADES assembly) (version 2) | ecosystem: Environmental > Aquatic > Non-marine Saline and Alkaline >... | reverse complement strand
CCCGGCACCGCGACCGCCGCAAGTGTCGACGTGGGGACCGATAGCACCAGCCATGCTGCCGCCACCGAGAGCGTTGTACGCACGTCCACCGTCTGCTACCGTCTCAACTGCAGACAGCGGAGCTGTGCCCAACGCCACCCCACCCGGGTGGCGTTCCCATGTCAGTCGCCAGCCTCACGCTCCAGCGACGACATCAACGTCGCCAGCATCATCGTCGGAGCGATCACCACCAGCGCGGTAAGCAGCACCGCCGGCGCATACCACCACGACCACCCGCGCCCGACCTGCCACGCCCCAACGAGGGCCACCGCCAGATAGATCCAGGCGACCAGCTGCCACCCGCGACCGGCAGCACCAACCGCAGCCCGACCCTTCGCGTTCAACATCGCACCCCCCTATGTCGACTGCATCCACCATAGGCGCCACGGAGAGTCGATGGCGAACGCCAGGTCGTCCCGCCGGTTCAAGAAGCTGGCCGCGAACCTCCGCGCACAACGCCGCCCCTGCTACCTGTGCGACGAACCGATCGACTACACCCTCGAGTGGCCCGACCCCCGCTCGTTCTCCGTGGAACACATCCGGCCGTGGTCCACCCACCCCGAGCTCCGCGAAGACCCCGGCAACCTCGCCGCCGCCCACCTCACCTGCAACACCTCCAAGGGCAACGCCGTCCGCGTCAACACCCGCCTCGACAACCTCAAGGGCCCCACCTCGAGAGCCTGGTGACACCCCCACCCGACAAGCCCCCCCGTAGGGTCCTGGTCATCTTCGGCCCCCCCGGCGCCGGCAAGTCCACGCAGGCGAACGACACCGGCCTGCAGGTGTACGACAAGGACGAACCACCCTGGAACGGCGACGAGACCTGGTTCCGTCGCGACATCACCCCCCTCGCTCGAGACCCCCATGCCCGGGCGGTAGTCATCCGCACCGGCGCCACACGATCAGCACGAGCGAAGGCGGTCGCCGCCGTCAACGCCACCGAAACGCAGATGGTCACCGCCCCCCTCGACGTCTGCATCGAACGGATCCGCCAGCGAGGCCGGAAGCATCCGCCGATCCGCACACAGATCGCCGGAGCGCAGGCATGGTGGGACAAGTACGAACCGGACGTCGAACCTGGCGACCTCGGACAGCGATCGCGAGCGTGGTGACGTCACACCCCACGTGTAGAACGACAGCATGAAGTGGCCCGGCGCTGCGTGAACAGCCCGGGCCGTGGCCACCTCGAGCAAGCGAGGCGAATGTTGGACCAGTCAGAACGGTCCCCCGTGCCGAGACCGCCAGCTGCCCCCGCTGCAACGCGATCAAGCGAACGCTGCCGTTGTTGTCCGCGCTCCTGTGGCTGCCAGTCTCAAGGTCCTACAACGACATGAGGCGCTCGCTGTTCGCTCCTGCCGCGTGACCCGACCTGGGGGGTACCCCCTTGGGTAGGGGAGCGGACACTGCGCGGGGTTAGCGTCCCTCTCCCCCCTGGGATCCACCGGGGGGTCACGCACGAGGAGAACCGACCAGCATGGCACACACCTGTGACGAGTGCGGCCGGGACGACTTCCGCACCGTGTCGGGTCTGGCCTCCCACCAGCGTGCGAAGCATCCCCCGAAGGTCGAGGGGAACATCTACGGCCAGACGTTGCAGGCTGTCGAGTCGGCGAGGCATCTCACCCCGATGGACGACGGCACCGTCGCGGTCCTCCTCGATCTGGCCCGTGTCATCGACGGGATGCCGGAACGTGACCGTGACGCGCCGATGGACAACGTCACCAAGCCCACCTACCTCAAGTACGCGACCGAGCTTGGGCTGACCCCGCTGTCCCGCCTGAAACTCGGCAAGTCGGAGGACCGCAGTGGTAGCAAGCTCGCGGAGCTCCGGTCGATCCGGGGTGGCAGGGCTAGCTGACCGTCTGACCGGGTCCACGACCCCGCGGGTCTGGACTCCACCGCTCGTGCAGGGACGTGCAGGTCCGTGCGGCTGCGGATGTGCCCTCACTGCCCGGACGTCGTTGGGGTTCTGGGCGGCACAGTTCGCCGAGGAGGTCCTCGACCTCGAGCTCCTCCCGTGGCAGCGGTGGCTGCTGATCCACGCCCTCGAGCTCCTGGCCGACGGGACGTTCCGGTTCCGTACCGTGGTGGTGCTGGTCGGCCGGCAGAACGGCAAGTCGACGGCGCTGCAGGTCCTGTCGCTGTGGATGATGTACCTGTTCGGTGTGAAGCTGGTCATCGGGACCGCCCAGAACCTGGACGTGGCCGAAGAGGTGTGGCAGGGCGCTGTCGACATCGCCGAGGAGATCCCCGACCTCGCTGAGGAGATCGAGCAGGTCTCCAAGGTCAACGGGAAGAAGTTCCTGAAGCTGACCGGCGGGCAGCGGTACAAGGTTGCGGCGGCGTCACGCCGTGGCGGCCGTGGACTGTCCGGCGACCTGGTCCTCCTCGACGAGCTCCGCGAGCACCAGTCGTGGGAGGCGTGGGCTGCGGTCACGAAGACGACGATGGCCCGGGCGCTGGCGATGGTGTGGGCCGCGTCGAACGCCGGGGACGCCTCCTCGATCGTGCTGCGGTGGCTGCGGAAGATGGCGCACGAGGCGCTGGGCGACCCGGACGGGATCGTGGCAGAGTCCGACGCCCTCCAACCGGAAGAGGGCGACACCCTCCAAGATGACTCCCTCGGCCTGTTCGAGTGGTCTGCACCGCCGGGCTGTTCGGTGTCGGACCGGGACGGGTGGCGGCAGGCGAACCCTGCACTGGGCTACACGGTGTCGGAGCGGGCGATCGCGTCCGCGGCGAAGACCGACCCCGAGTGGGTGTTCCGCACCGAGGTGCTGTGCCAGTGGATGGAAGGAACGCGGGAGGGCCCGTTCCCGCAGGGCGGATGGGAGGCGTCCCTCGACGTCGACTCCCAGATCGCCGCGACCTCTGACATCGGGCTGTGTGTCGACGTGTCGTGGGACCGGTCGGTGGCGCACATCGCTGCGGCGGGGTGGCGTGAGGATGGTCGGCCGCACGTCGAGGTGATCGAGTCGCGGGCCGGGATCGACTGGGTGGTCGGGTGGTTCACCGACCCGGAACATCCCGAACGGGCCGGGTATGCGGTGGCGGTGCAGGCGAAGCGGTGCCCGGCGTCGTCGCTGGTCCAGCCGCTGAAGGACGCCGGGATCGCTGTCGTCGAGTGGGACGGGGTGTCAGGCACCGGCGAGTTGTACGACCACGTCCGTGCCGCTGTCGGTGATGGGGACTCGGGTGTCCCGCTCGCCCATCTGAAACAACCGATCTTGGATCAGGCCGCTGCGAACGCTGCCACACGCCCGGTGGGTGATGCGTGGGCGTGGGACCGGCGGAAGTCCGGCGCTGACGCTGCACCGCTGGTCGCTGTGACCGGTGCGCTGTGGTGTGTCGGGTCCTACGAGAAGCCCAGGGAACGGTCCGGCCGTGCCGCGTTCTACTAGACCGAGGAGGCCGTCGTGGCGCTGACCCCAGGGCAGGCGGTCGACCAGGTCAAGGACATGATCGACGTCCGTGGCAGCGAACAGTCACGGCTCGAGCTGCTTCGCCTCTACCTCCGTGACGAGCAGCGCCTCACCTGGCTTCCGCAGGGGACACCGAACGAGGTGCACCGGCTGGCGTCCATGTCTCGCGTCAACGTGCTCCCGTTCATCGTGTCCGCGTCGGTGCAGGCCCTCTACGTCGACCACTACCGCACCCACGACGACATCGAAGAGCAGCCGGCGTGGGACCTGTGGCGTGCCAACCGGATGAAGGCACGCCAGGTCGGGGTGCACCGGTCGGCGATGTCCTACGGCGCCGCGTACACCACGGTCCTCCCCGGCGATCCGCTCCCTGTCATCCGTGGCGCGTCCCCCCGCAAGATGACCACCCTGTACGCCGACGGGGACGACTGGCCCATGTGGGCCCTCGAGAAGCGGTCCACTGCCCGCGGTGAAATGTGGCGGCTGTTCGACCAGGAGGCGGCCTACTGGGTCGGGGTCGAACCTGGCGAGGAACGGCCGACGTTCATCGCCGCGGAGGAGCATGGCGCCGGGGTGTGCCCGGTGGTCCGCTACCTGCCGACCGATGACCTCGACGACCCGGTGCAGGGCGACGTCGAACCGCTGCTACGGCTGCAGGACCAGATCAACCTGACCACCTTCTCACTGCTTGTCGCTCAGCACTACGGCGCGCACCGGCAGCGGTACATCATCGGCTGGCTCGCCGAGTCCGAAGAGCAGGCCCTCAAGGCGTCCGCCCAGAAGCTGTGGACGTTCGACGAAGACCCCGACCAGATGAAGATCGGCGAGTTCGAGCAGACCCAACTCGACGGCTACATCGAGTCCCGCGAAGCATCGTTGCGGCATCTGGCCACCATCTCGCAGACGCCGGTGCACGAGCTCCTCGGCCAGCTGGCGAACCTGTCTGCTGAAGCGTTGGCGGCGGCCCGTGACTCGCACAATCGCAAGCTCGAGGAACGAAAGACGATGCTCGGGGAGTCCCACGAGCAGACCCTCGAACTGGCCGGCTACCTCGCCGGGTTCGACATCGACCCGACCGCGTGGGTGCGGTGGCGTGACATGGAAGCCCGGTCGTTGGCGCAGACCGCCGACGCGCTCGGCAAGCTCGTCCAGATGCTCGGCGTACCGCCCGAGGCCCTGTGGGAACGCGTCCCTGGTGTCACCCAGGACGAGGTGCAGTCGTGGAAGGCCATGGCCGCTGATGGTGGAGAGCTCGGCAACCTCGCCGAACTGCTGCAGCGGCAGATGGGCGCCGGACCGACGTTCTGATGGCTGTCACCGCGGTCGGCCGTCAGATCACCGAACTGCAACGCCAGCGGCAACTGGCCTTGCGGTCCCAGACCCTCGCAGACCTGCTCGCCCTGTGGCCCACGTTCGACCTTGCCGACATCGACGGGACCTGGCCACCGCTCGAAGCGGGCCTGGTCACGCTGATACGGGCCCGGAGGCGTGACTCCACCGCGATCGCTGCGAACTACTACCAGACGTTCCGCAGCATCGAAGGGGTACCCGGTCAGGCCCAGATCCGGGCGGCACAGGACCCAGACGAGACCCTCCTGCGTGCCACCCTGCGGATCCTCGGCCCGATCGGCGCGAAGAAGCAGATCGCCCGCGGCGGCCGCGACGTGGCCGGCATCACCCTGACCAAGGTGTCCGGGTCGGTCACCCGCCAGGTTCTCGAAGCAGGCCGCGACACGCTGACCCGCACCCTGCGGGACGACCCCCGCGCCCGCGGCTGGCGGCGTGTCACCGACTCGGATCCGTGCGAGTTCTGTGCCGGCATCGCCGCCGAAGGAGTGAGGGCGAAGACGTCAGCCGCCGGGTTCGAGGCCCACGACCACTGCGGCTGCACCGCCGAACCAGCGTTCACCTAAGACCTCCCGCCCCGCGACGGGGCGGACTGAGCAAGGAAGGCCGAAGCCGTGACGGCTGAGACCGAAACAGCACCTGCCGAAGAGCCCGTCGAAACGACGGACGACCACCAGCCCGAACCTGCGGCCGACAACGGCCGCCTCCCCGATGACCACCCGGTCGTCAAGGCCCTCGCCAAGGCCAACGAGGAGGCCAAGCAATACCGCCTCCAAGTCAAGGAGTTCGAGGACCGCGACAAGACCGACCAGGAACGCACCAGCGAGAAGCTGGCCGACCTGGAGAAGAACCTCACCACCGCACAGGCCGACGCGGTCCGGTTCGAGATCGCCCTCGAGCGGGGGCTGACCAAGAGCCAGGCACGCCGGCTCGTCGGCGGTACCCGCGAAGAGCTCGAAGCGGACGCCGAGGAGCTCATAGCCGATCTCGGCCTCGACGGCGAGGGTGCCACGCCCCCGTCACGCAGGCCCAAGGAACGGCTCAAGCCCGGAGCGTCCAACAGCGACGACCCCGAACCCGACCCCGACGAGATCGCGAACAGGATCCTGTCGAAGAGCCGCATCTGACCCGCCACCTGGCGCGGTCATACAACCAAGGAGCTGAACGATGGCTGTTCTGACCGCCCAGGGCATCGCGCGTGTCGCGATCCCGCTCATCACCCGCAGTCTGGTCCTCGGCCGGACCGTGACCATGGTCCCCGCGGCCGGGTTCACCGGCCCCAACGGTGAGACCATCACCGTCCGTGTCCGCAAGCCCCGCAGCGCCCGCACCCAGGCGACCGCCGGGTCCAGCATCACCTACGACGACCAGAACGAGGTCGCGGTCGAGGTCACGCTGGCGCACCTGTACGACGCGTACCACGTCACCGACGAGGACCTGTCCCTCAACCTCGAGGACTTCGCGTCGCAGATCTCTGCGCCGCAGGCCGCCGCAGTCGCGACCGGTGCGGAGGACGCTCTGGCCACCGCGATGAACGACCTCGCGGTCGACGCCGAGTTCGCAGCGTCGGCGACCGCCGACGACACCAAGGCGACCATCCTCGGTGCTCGCGAGACCCTCGGCGAGGCCGACGTCCCGGCCGGCGACCGGTTCCTCGCTGTGTCGCCCTCCATCGCCACCCGGCTCCTGTCCCTGGACGAGCTGATCCGGGTCGACGCGTCCGGTGCCGACTCGGCACTGCGGGACGCCATCATCGGGCGCTACCTCGGGTTCACCGTGGTGGAGTCCAACGGGCTCGACACCGACACGGCCGTGGCCTACCACCGGTCCGGGTTCGTGTGGGCCAACAAGCTGCCGTCGACCCCGCGTGGGGCGAACGAGACCGCCACGGTCAGCCGTGACGGTGTCAACATCCGGCAGATCTTCCAGTACGACCCGGACGTCCTCTCGGACGCGTCGGTGCTGTCCACGTTCGCTGGTGCCGCTGCGGTCCACGACGAGGACTCGCCCGCGTCCGGCAGCGACTACCCGCGGATCGTGAAGCTCGGCGTCGCCTCGAGCTGATCCGACGCTGGGGAGACCTGACCAGGTCTCCCCAGCTGTCAGGAAGGGCCCTCGTGGATGTCGTCTACGTCGTCGGACATGGCGGCACCCACGAGGAGCTCCGCTACTCGCTGCGTTCACTGGCCAACATCGCCCACGGCAACGTGTGGATCGTCGGACACAAGCCGCCATGGGTCGGCAACGTCGGCCACGTACCCACCCCGCAACACTCCACGAAGTGGCGGAACACGACCCGTGCCGTCTACGAGGCGTGCCGGTCGGACGAGATCTCGGCCACGTTCTCGCTGTGGAACGACGACTTCTTCGCCCTGGAACGGACCACCATCCCGAACTGGCATCGCGGCCCGGTGGAACCGTCCCGTCAGGCCCTTGCACGCCCGGTCCGGGCCCGCCGCCGCCGGTCACACCGCGACGGGCAGGCAGCCACCTACGACCTCCTCGTCAGGTGGGGCCACGAACGGCCGCTGAACTACGAGCTCCACGTCCCCATGAAGATCCGCTCCGAGCTGATGCTCGAGGTCCTCGACCGTTCCGCCAGCGCCAACATCGAGGTGCTGCACAAGCGGACCCTCTACGGCAACGTCGCCAAGGTCGGCGGCCGGCGTCACGACGACCCGAAGATCACCAGTCTGACCGCGACCTGGTCCGACCGGCAGAGGTGGGTGTCCACCTTCGACCGGTCGTTCGCGGACGGGAAGGTCGGACGGCACCTGCGCGCCCGCTTCCCCGACCCCTCCCCGTACGAGGTGGACCATGGCTGACCTGATCACCGTCCAGCAGTGGACGGCCCGTACCGGCCGTGACCTGACCAACACCCAGTACGTCCAGGTCGTAGCCCTGATCGAGGACGCGTCGGCGCTGGTGGCCAACATCGTGAACGACGCCACCATCACCGACACCTGGGACGCAGACGACCCGGGGACGGTCCCGGGCGCGGTCGTTCCTGTGGTGGTGGCGATGGTCCGGCGTGGGCTGGACAACCCGCACGGGTTCACGCAGGAAGCTGCAGACGGCTACTCGTACTCGGTGTCGTCGACCACCGGGGTGTTCGCCACCCGGTACGAGGCCCGGGAGATCCGCAAGGCCGCGGCGAAGTCCCCGATCGGGGCGCTCAACCTGTCGTCGCACCTGCCCGTATCGCGGCGGGACGACTACGACGGCTACCTCAACGGGTCGTTGTGATGCTGGGCCCCTCGCCTGGCATCGCCGCCCACCACGCCCGATGGATGACTTCGACCTGCACCATCGTGCGGGAAGACCCCGACGGCGTCCCCACGTTCAACCCGGCCACCGGCACCTACACCGACCCGGCCGACATCACCGTCTACACCGGCCCGTGCCTGGTGATGCCGATCGGGCAGGACCGGGTGGCCCAGTTCGGTGACGGCCCTACGTCGCTGCGGCAGTACCAGGTCACCCTCGGTGGGCTGGCTGCGGCGATCCACGTCGAGGATCTGGTGACCGTGGCTGACACGGCCGACCCGAACCTTGACGGGGTCGAGCTCCGTGTCCTCGACGTCCGCAAGTCGTCGCTGCCCACCAACCGCAGGCTGATCTGCGAGGAAGTGCTGGCCTGATGGCGAGCGTCAAGGTCCGTGCCGCTGATCTGATCGCCGCTGCAGAGTCTCTCCAGCAGCGCGCTGACCGTACCGGCGCGAAGATGGGCGACCTCCTCGACCGGTGGGCCGAGGGTGTCGCCGACATCATGCGGGAAGAGGTCCCGAAGGACTCCTGGGAGACTCACGACTCGATCACCGTAGACAGGGTCGGGCAGAGGTCCCGACGGGTAGGCCCAACGAACCGTGACCCCAAGGGCGTGCCCGTCGCCCAGTTCATCGAGTACGGCCGACCGGGCGTGCAGGACCCTGACCCGTTCCTGCACCGCACCGCGGGACGGGTCATGGAAGCGGCCGAGTTCGAGGACGTGCTGTGAGGACGATCACGTCCGACGTCGTCGAGGTCCTCCGTGACGGCGGGCTCACCGTCGGCGACGGGAACAACACGACGCGGCCCGACGGGTCCGGCACGGTCCTGGCCGCCCCCTACGTCATCGTCTACCCGCTGTCCGACGTCTACGACGGCGCGATCGGTGGCGGTGCCGTCTGGGCCGAGGTCGACGCCACCGTCCAAGCCTCCTGTGTCGCTACGACCCGGGAACAGGCCGAGTGGCTCGCCGACCAGGTCCACACGCTGATCCTGGCAGCCGACGAGGACTGGCGGGCCCGACCGTTGCCCCGTCCCGCCATCGTCCGTGACGACGACACAGGCGGGCCGCCCCTGTTCTACGCGTACCCGCGGTTCGCCCTCCACGCCTGGACCTAGGAGCCGTCATGCCCTCCGACACCCCGATCTACCGGGACGGCCGCCAGCTTCGCACCTCGAGGCGTGCCTACGAGGCCATCTACAAGCCCCGCGGCTGGCGTCTTCGGCCGCAACCGACACCGCCGGCAGAACCTGACGGCGGCGAACCGGGCGACCAGCCCACCGACAGCAACCCCGAGGAGTAGACCATGCCCCCCCTCAGCTATGAAGAGAAGCTGGTCGCGACGTTCGTTGCGGCCGAAGGCATCGACGACATCGCCGCACCCACCGCCGCCGAGGTAGGTGCTGGCACCGACTACAGTTCGTACATCCCGAAGAACGGGATCTCGTTTCCGTCCCAGCGGAACATGATCGACACCGGCTCCATCGACCGGAAGTTCAACTCGGAGTACCCGGGCAGCGAGGGCGGCACCCTCGAGATCACGTTCAAGGTCCAGAACTTCGCGGGCGACTCGGCGGCCATGACCGAGTTCGGTGGCGGCGAGGTCGAGGGCTACTGGGTGTTCGGGTTCGAGGGCTCCAACGACACCGCCGACGACGTCGTCGACGTCTACCACGTCGTCGGGCACACCCCGGTGCGGAACAACCCCGGCCCCGACGAGGAGCAGCGGTTCGTCGTCATGTTCGGTGTGCAGCAGTGGCACCCGGAGGCCGTCGTTGCAGCCTGACACCTGGACGTGGGACGACGTCGCCGCAGACGTCGTCCCACGCACCGACACTGTCCCCCTCTGCCTGGACGGGACCGTCCAGCGCGAGCTCGAGGATGCCCGCAAGCGTCTCCGTGCCGCCAAGGCCGAGGACACCCTGCAGAACGACACCGACGACCTCCAGACCGCGGTGGACGAGCTCGAGGCCCGAGCCGAGCAGGCCACCCGCCTGTTCGAGGTGCACGCCATCCCGCACACCCGTTGGCGGGACCTCCTCACCGAGCACCGGTCTGACAACCCGGACGAACGGTACGACGCGGCCACGTTCGTGCCGGCTGCGATCGCGGCGTGCTGCCGGCAGTTCACCTCGGCGGAGCAGGTCGCGAAGGCTGCGGACTCGGCGCTGACCACCGGGCAGATATCCAAGCTGTTCGCGGCGGTCCGCCGGATGAACGAAGGCGACGACCAGGTCCCTTTCTTGCGCGGTCGCTGAGGGCGAACCCCGAGCTCCGACTGGAGCTCAACTATGCGGCGCCGCGCGGCATCCCGCTGTCTGTCCTCCGCGGCCGGATCGTCCGCACCGGCGAGCCGTACTGGCTCGACGACGACCGCCGGCACGTCCTGGCCTGGCAGTACGACCAGGACATCCTGAAGCTGCCGTGCGGCCACTACCGCGACGAGGCGTCCGGGATCGAGAACGCCGACCGGTTCCGGGCCATCCCGCGGGTCTGTCACGCCTGCGAAGCGGTCGGACGGTCCTCCGAACGGCGGCAACAGCAGGCCACGAAGGCCGACGCCCGTCATGGGGTGTTCTGGCAGCTTCAACGAGACGAGGAGTGAGGTGAGCGGTGGCTGACCAGACTGTCTCACTCGAGCTGACCGGTGACGCGTCCGACCTGATCGCTGCGGTGCAGGAGTCCGGCGCGGCCATGGAGGAGATGGCCGACGCAGGCACGCAGGCTGCTGCTGAGGTTGAGCAGTCCATGTCGGGCCAGGAGTCGATGTGGGACCGGCACGCCGGCGCGATCCAGGCTGCCGGTGCCTCCGCAGCTGCGGCCGGTGCTTCGTTCGAGGCGATGGCCCGGTCCGGGCAGGCGTCTACCGAATCGGTTCGTCGGATGTCCGCGTCGCTCGGAACCTCCGAAGAGGAGATGCGTGAAGCAGCCGCAGGACTGAACGCAGATTTCGGTGAAGTCGTCGCGATGATGGAGACGGGCCGACGCCAGGGCATCGAGTCGTCGGAGCAGCTGGCCGAGTACGCCGAGTTCTGGGACAAGGTCGGGGATGCGACGGGAGAGTCCAACGAGGTCCTAGCTGCTTCGTCGGTGGCGTTGCGTGCGGTGGGGATCGACGCCGGCCGTGAGGCTGACGCGCTGGATGCGTTCGGGTTTATCACCGAATCCACGTCCGGTTCTGTCGGTGAGTTCCTGCGGTTCCTGGAGCGCACCGGTCCGGAGCTGCGCGACATGGGTGCAGACGTGGACGATGCCGCCGCCATTATGGGTGTCCTTGAGTCCGAGATGGGCATGTCAGGACGCACCGCACGGACCGAGTTTCGCTCCGCGATCAACGAGTCCGACGGGACGTTGCAGGGCATGTTGGAAACACTCGGCGTGTCCCAGGAGCAGTTCGCTGCCTATCGGGGCGAGGTGTCGGAGTCGTCGGACATCATTGGCCGTAATGCAGAGATCACGGCGGAGTCCGAGACGGCGCTATTCCGGTTGCAGGAGCGGATCGGCAACTTCATCGGGGTGAACGGCGCGTTGGTCGAGGGGCTGTCCGACCTGTCTCCGGTGCTGACCGGTGCCGGCGGGGCCGCCTGGGGGTTCACCCAGGTCCGCTCGGCCGTGAAGGGCCTCCCGGACGTCATCAGCGGTGTGCGGACCAAGATGTCCGGCCTGACCACCTTCCTCACCGGACCGTGGGGGATCGCGATCGCTGCGGCCACCACCGGTGTCGGCCTGTTCATCAAGGCCAAGAAGGAAGCAGCCCAGCGGGTGCAGGAGCTCCGCGACACCCTCGACGAGGAGACCGGCGCACTCACCGAGAACACTGAAGCCCTCGCAGTCAACCGTCTGCAGCAGGACGGCGCCATCATCGCGGCCCGCGACCTGGGGATCTCTATGGAGACCCTGGTCGGGGCCGCTCTTGGCGTTCCTGGGGCGATGGAAGACGTCGACGACGCGATCAACGAGGCCCTGGCAGCGCCCGACTCCCGGTTCGGTGCTGAGGAGTCGATCAACACGCTGTCGGACTCGCTGCCGAGGTTGCGTTCCGAGTTGGAGCAGGCCGTCGGCGCTTCCCGTGAGGAAGCGGAGGCGATGGCCGAACTGGAGGGCCGCTACGTCGACGTGGCCCACGCCCTGGACTCTGGCCTCAACCCTGCCGAGGCGCACCACCGGATCAAGATGCAGGAGTCCGCCGCCGCTGCCGGCGAGTCTGAGGAAGCGGTCGACGCTGCCGGTGACGCGTACGAGGAAACCGCAGAGCAGACGATGACTGCCGCTGAGGCCATCGACGAGTACATCGCTGCGAACCGTCGTGCCACCGACCCGGTGTTCCGCCTGATGGATGCTGTCGGCAAGGTCGACGAAGCCCAGCAGGCGTACAACGACACCCTCGACGAGAACGGCAACACCACAGACGAGAGTGCCGAAGCGGCGATCAACCTGATGCAACGGCTGGGGGACCTCGAAGCTGCCGCCCTCGACGGTGACGTGTCCTTCTCCGAGTTCGAGGCGCAGCTGGCCCGGTGGGTGGATGAAGGCCGGATCACCGAAACGCAGGCTGGGCTGATCCGTGACCGGGTCGGCGAGGCCCGCGGCGAGGCCGACAAGTTCGAGGGCACCCGGAACATGGTTCTGAACGCGTCCGGGAACGCGTGGGACCGGATCGCCCGGATCAACGAACAGGTGGCGGCCCTGCCCCGCAACGTGCAGATCCGTGCGTCCGGCGGGATGGAGTTCCGTGCCGACGGCGGCCCGGTCGCCCCCGGCCAGCCGTACATCGTCGGTGAGGAAGGCCCCGAGCTTGTCACCTTCGGGCAGCGCGGCATGGTCCACGACGCCGAGTCCACCCGGCAGATGCTCGGACCGTCCGCCGGTGTCGACACCCGCCTCCTCGAGCAGCTGGTCCGCCAGGTCGAGCAGCGGTCCACCGCCGGGCTGACCGTCCAGCAGACCTTCGCCGGTGACGTGTCCCGCCAGACCCTTGCCGAGGCGCGCCACCAGCAACGCCTCGCCTTCCTCGAGGCGGTCTGATGGCCCTCGACCTTGCCGACATCTACATCTCGCTCGGGGGTGTGGCGTTCCGGTCTGCAGCGATCCGCTGCTACGACTGGTCAGACCTGCTCAAGTCACCGCCGAAGCGTGGATCGAACCGGGTGATCGCCGGCGAGTCCGGCAGGTACGCCCGCACCCGCGTGGCTGACGAGCTCCGTGCCGGCCTGGCGTTCCGTGTCGCCGGCCACTGGGACCACCCTGGCGGTGGCGCCCACGCCGGCGACCCGCACACCAACATGTACACGTTGCTGGACACCCTCCGCGGGGTCTGTGACGTGGCCACCGTCCAGCAGTTGCAGCTGGTCGGTGTGATGGCCGCGTCGGTGGACTGCATCGTCGAGGAGATGGGCCCGCCAACCTTCGGCGCTCCGCACATCGCCACCCTCGTCGTCGACGTCACCCTGCCTGACGGTCCGGTCACCCTCTGATGGTCTGGACCCTGACCGTCTACAGCCCCGACGGGGCCACCTCCCTCGGGACGCTGACCGAAGCGCACGGGATCACCATCAGCCGGAAGTCGGACCGGCTCGCCTCTCACCTGACGTTCACCGTCGACCTCGAGTCCACCGCCGACATCGCCCTGCTCCAGCCCCGCAGGGTGATCAAGGTCACCGATGGGGCGACCG
>Ga0081527_100629_pt1:10000-13757 | contig 13757 bp, 14 predicted proteins | sample HotLakmasection5_FD_70992 | JGI IMG/M metagenome (GOLD analysis project Ga0081527, IMG submission 70992) | Hypersaline microbial mat communities from Hot Lake, Washington, USA - Section #5 (SPADES assembly) (version 2) | ecosystem: Environmental > Aquatic > Non-marine Saline and... | reverse complement strand
TGGGAGTATTGTCGCTCGCGGTTGCAGTGGGTGGCTGTTGTGGGAAAACGGTGTAGGGGTGGGGGGGGGCTATGGATGGTAGTACACAAGACAAGAACGTCACCTTCCCGCATAATCATGTATCCCTCTGCGGAACACTTCCAATACGCTTGCGTCTACCACAGTCTTTCGGCTACGGCCATAGCACCGAGAAAACACCGGTTCTCGTCCGATCACCGCAGTGAAACTCGGTCGCGCCGGGTTAGTACTTGGATGGGAGACCGCCTGGGAATCCCCGGTGTCGTAGTCTTTTTTTTTCTTTCCAGGATCAAATGTCGGCGATTATCTTCTAGAGTTGACCAGAGGTGTTGTGCCATGCCGAGTTCAGTATTCTATCCCGGCCAATTCATCTTTCCGCGGTCCATGACCGTCTACCATGCTTGTTCGGGTACTCGGGTCAGGATACAGGCGCGGATCCAGGGGGTGCGAGGGGTCTATAGCTTTACATCCTACATCTGCCACTGCAGGAAGTGGTCGCTCATTATGACCGTGTCACTGTCACCTCACGACGGCTGACCATCTGGTGGCCCTAAGCAGGGAACATTCCAGGAGATTGCAAATGGACTGTTTCCAGCCAAGCCCTCATACAAGAGAGGATTCTTACCTTATTGGAAATCTGATAATCGGACGTAACACCAATGCGTGCTTCAAACCAGGGGGACGCGGGAGATCTGAGCAGAGTGTAAGCTATTGTGCGAACAGTAACACACGGGGACGAATCCAAAACCGATAGTCTCACTCTCGTTCATTCTCTGTAGCATCCGCCTCATTCCCTATAGCATCAGAATGTGGATTCAGCCATGACATTTCAACCGTGAACTTTTGGTTTGGCTCTGAAAAGAGCCGTTTGATGTGAGTATTCACCACGAGGACTTAGGCGCGCTCGCCGCGGATGCGACGGGCCAGCTGGATGTCCTTGGGCATGATGGTGACACGCTTGGCGTGAATGGCGCACAGGTTGGTGTCCTCAAAGAGGCCAACCAGGTAAGCCTCACTGGCCTCTTGCAGAGCCATGACAGCGGATCCCTGGAAGCGAAGATCGGTCTTGAAGTCCTGAGCGATCTCACGCACCAAGCGCTGGAAGGGCAGCTTGCGGATGAGAAGCTCGGTGCTCTTCTGGTAGCGACGGATCTCACGCAGGGCAACGGTTCCAGGCCTGTAGCGATGAGGCTTCTTGACCCCACCAGTGGCGGGAGCCGACTTGCGGGCAGCCTTGGTGGCCAGCTGCTTGCGCGGGGCCTTTCCCCCGGTGCTTTTGCGGGCGGTTTGCTTCGTGCGAGCCATGTTGCCGTTGTCTTGGTCTTCGTTGAGCGAGAAATGATACGAGCGCAAAAGAGGTGCTTTTTGAGTATATCGCCCTCGAAGGCCAAGCTTCGCCTGCACAGGCGGCGCGAAATGGTAACGTTGCACATTTTTCCTGGCTACGCCCCTGTCATGAGAGTCTTTGCGTCTTTGCGTGATAGTGGACAATATTGCTGTCCATAGGTATGTCAAGTTGGATGTCGATATTCGTAACGGTTACAACACAGCGTCACATTAACGAGTGAAAAACCGCTTTATTTCGGGTGCTAAGGGTGCCTACGTTGCCGGAAAATTAAGTCTGGCTGGATATACCCCCGGCCGGGAGCCGGCAGCGGGACAGTTGTGAAACAGCCAAATACGAAGCATCATCATGTCTGGACGTGGCAAGGGAGGCAAGGGTCTGGGGAAGGGTGGCGCCAAGCGTCATCGCAAGGTTCTTCGTGACAACATCCAGGGCATCACCAAGCCTGCTATCCGTCGTCTGGCTCGCCGTGGCGGAGTCAAGCGCATCTCTGGCCTGATCTACGAGGAGACCCGTGGTGTGCTCAAGGTGTTCCTTGAGAACGTCATCCGTGACGCTGTCACCTACACCGAGCATGCCAAGCGCAAGACTGTCACCGCTATGGATGTGGTCTACGCTCTGAAACGACAGGGCCGCACCCTGTACGGCTTCGGCGGCTAGATCTTGTTCACGCAAGGTCTCTCATCATCAAACGGCTCTTTTCAGAGCCAACTAAAACGACAAAGTTGAAAAGTGCATGGCCCATTTCATGACCAGGATCTGATCCCTGATAATCCGCTCGGCTCGAAGCCGGACCCATGGTTCCGGGGTAGAGGTGCCAGCAGGCTCTCTTGCGGTTTTTGTTGTGCTCATTCATTCTATCACGCAGGGCTTACGTCTGCGAGGTGATCGTTCGTGAGGGTTGGATTGTTCACCCACTGATAGGGAACGTGCCGTGGCAGGACCTGACCCAGTTGCTTCGCTGTAGCATGCAACGGTACCCGTAATCTAGGCTTTGAGCTCACCCCATACTATAACCCACGGCGTACCGTACGCGTCGTTGATCGGCTTGCCATCAGAATGCCCATCCTACCTATCTGTCGACCACAATGGCCATGAACGCAAGCCAAGCGCCGTAATATTTCAACTTGTTTTGATCGTTTGTGGGCCCTGAGAAGGGCCGTTTCGTTTCGACACAAGCAGAGCAAAGACCTTAGGCCTTCTTCTCGCTCTTCTTGGGCAGGAGCACGGCTTGAATGTTGGGAAGGACACCACCCTGGGCGATGGTGACACCAGACAGGAGCTTGTTGAGTTCCTCGTCGTTGCGGATGGCCAGCTGCAGATGACGGGGGATGATGCGCGTCTTCTTGTTGTCACGAGCGGCGTTGCCAGCCAATTCGAGCACTTCCGCTGCCAGGTATTCCATTACAGCCGCGAGGTACACTGGTGCACCTGCCCCCACGCGCTCAGCGTAGTTCCCCTTGCGAAGGAGACGGTGGATACGCCCGACGGGGAATTGAAGTCCAGCACGGTTGGAGCGGCTCTTCGCCTTCCCCTTGACCTTGCCTCCCTTGCCACGACCAGACATATTGATTGAGGTATTCGGAAAATGACGTGTAAGCAAACGGCGAAACGACTGCGAATGATGCGCGCTGCACTCGCGACCAGGGGTATATCTCGCCTATCCCGCCTGCAACGAAAACGCTTGAAACAAACAGCCCGGCTGGGCGGGTGAAGAAGGAATAGGCTGGTATATAATCGTTGGTCACAACCACGCGCGCATCATTCTGCATCGTTTCACCATGGCTCCCAAGACAACTGGCAAGGCTGCGAAGAAGGCCGGCAAGGCCCAGAAGAACATCTCCAAGGGTGACAAGAAGAAGAAGAAGAGGAGGAAGGAGTCCTACGGAATCTACATCTACAAGGTGCTCAAGCAGGTTCACCCCGACACCGGGATCTCCGGCAAGGCCATGTCGATCATGAACAGCTTCGTGAACGACATCTTCGAGCGCATTGCCGCGGAAGCCTCTCGTCTGGCTCACTACAACAAGCGCTCCACCATCACCTCTCGGGAGATCCAGACGGCTGTCCGTCTTCTCCTCCCTGGTGAACTGGCCAAGCACGCCGTGTCTGAGGGCACCAAGGCCGTCACCAAGTACACGTCTTCCAAGTAAACGTTTACTTGGCTGCCGCATCACAAACGGCCCTTTTCAGGGCCCACAAAACGTTATGGTTGAAATCTATGGCTTTCGATGTGCCGTACATGCAGCATTTCACTAGTAGCGGGCGAACAGCATACAATGCATCAGCTTAGTATACTGCAGGCTAGGCAATCACTTTCGATCGTTCCCGCTCGTCTCGAGAATGGATGAGGTCACGTCATGTATGATGGGAGTTCTATGTGTTTATATCACA
>Ga0081527_100629_pt1:0-5000 | contig 13757 bp, 14 predicted proteins | sample HotLakmasection5_FD_70992 | JGI IMG/M metagenome (GOLD analysis project Ga0081527, IMG submission 70992) | Hypersaline microbial mat communities from Hot Lake, Washington, USA - Section #5 (SPADES assembly) (version 2) | ecosystem: Environmental > Aquatic > Non-marine Saline and Alkaline >... | reverse complement strand
GTTGAGGTCATTTCAACCCCAAGACCTCTAATCATTCGCTTTACCGGATGAGACTCGTCATCTGTAACATCGAGCACCAGCTATCCTGAGGGAAACTTCGGGGGGAACCAGCTACTAGATGGTTCGATTAGTCTTTCGCCCCTATACCAAGGTTCGACGATCGATTTGCACGTCAGAATCGAAACGGACTTCCACCAGAGTTTCCTCTGGCTTCATCCTCCCCAGGCATAGTTCACCATCTTTCGGGTCCCAACGTGTGCGCTCTCGGTGCGCCTCTCTGGCAAAAGCAGATAAGACGCCCCCGGAGTGCGGTCTGGTCATCCCCATGAGAGCAGGAACCAGACATCCTCCGTCAACTTTCGTAAGAAAGTCTTTACCTTCATTTCGCCTGTAGGTTTCAAAACACCCAATGACTCGCGCACATGTTAAACTCCTTGGTCCGTGTTTCAAGACGGATCGAATGGAACAAGGCACAAACGCCACAACCGAGATATCAGCGGGAGAATTCCTACGCGAACGCAGGTCCCGCGCCCAAAGGCGTATCTCGGCGTCCAGTATTTCACCTGTAGTCACTCGGTATACCAGGAATCGAGGACTGGCCGCCACCAGCCCGAAGACTGATGAACGACCAACTTTTCCCCGACCCTTGGGTCACCAAATAACTGACTGTGACGGCGGGAGGGGAGAGTCACGGCTCAGCCAGTAGGATAAGAGCTGCAGGTGCGACTGCCCCGAGAGACAGCACGTCACACAACAACCCCAGCCCACCGGCCGAGCTCAGAGTGCCCCTGAACCCACGGCCTCTTCCATTCGTTTACCTCCAAACAATTTCACGCACTTTGAACTCTCTCTTCAAAGTTCTTTTCAACTTTCCCTCACGGTACTTGTTCGCTATCGGTCTCGCAGGCATATTTAGCCTTCGATGGAGCATACCACCGGTTTAGACTTGCACTCACAAGCAAGTCGACTCCAGGGAGACGCCAACTGACCAGCCAAGCTCCGACACGGGCCTATCACCCTCTACGGGAAAGGGCCGCGTTCCAACGGACTTGCGAAGCTCGACATAGCCAGAAAAATGACGCTCCCACACACCACATGTCTCACCACCCAAAGGTGGGAAATTCGGTGCTGGGCTGATCCCCGTTCGCTCGCCGTTACTGGGGGAATCCTCTTTAGTTTCTTTTCCTCCGCTAAATGATATGCTTAAGTTTGGCGGGTAGCCTCGCCTGATCTGAGGTCCAGAAATGGAATCAAGAGAAGAAGGACGACCAATGCGCTCTTTCACATGCTCTTATACTCCGCAATGGAGAAACCCATGACGCCAGGACCCATAGCCCCCGCAGGGACTCTATACCGGATCTCGCTCATGGGCGGCACAAGAAATGCATTAGCGCTCTCTCTTGTGAGACAACGGATATCGAAGGGAAAGCACCGAGCCCAGCAAAGAGCCCGGTGAATTCCAAGTCTCGAACGACCCCCACGTCACAAGGACAGAGTGAAGTTCACGAGATGATCATTGTCAGTCCAACAGACCCTCAGACAGACGTACCCCCAGCATGAACTGCTGAGAGTGCCATATGCGTTCGACACGTTTCGGTTTCTGGAGCCCTGCAATTCGCCGTATTTCACGCAGTTTGCTGCGTTCTTCATCGACCTGCGAGCCGAGTGATCCATTGTTCGGAGTTGTATTTGAACCGTCATTCTGTCTCGCATTGAGACTTTGCTGTCACAGCAAGCCCGGAATCATAGCAACGTATTTGAAGGGGGCGGGAGAAAACGACGCGGCATCCACCTCGCAAAAAGCGGAGCCCGTCTCCCTTGTGGAAGAAACAAATCCCATGGTTGGGACCAGTCAGAGCAGATGTCACAGACTCACGACTGGCGATCTCGAGGTACAACAAGAGTGGATACCAACGAGACTCTTTTTCGCAGTTCGGATAAACCGATGGCATCGGCAGTGATCCTTCCGCAGGTTCACCTACGGAAACCTTGTTACGACTTTTACTTCCTCTAGATGATACAGTTTGAACATCTTCCCGATCCACCAGCAGGACACAAGTGCCCCACTAGCAGCCAGTCCGAAGGCCTCACTAAATCATCCAATCGGTAGTAGCGACGGGCGGTGTGTACAAAGGGCAGGGACGTAATCAGCGCGAGCTTATGACTCGCACTTACTGGGAATTCCTCGTTCATGAGAAAAAATTGCAAGCCTCAATCCCTAGCACGAAGAGATTTCAACGGATTTCCCGGCCTTTTCAGGCTAGGACAAACACGATGATCCCTTCAGTGTAGCGCGTGTGCGGCCCAGAACATCTAAGGGCATCACAGACCTGTTATTGCCCCATTTCATGTAGCTAGATAAACGCCAGTTGTCCCTCTAAGAAGATTCTGAGGACAAAAGAATCCTCAGTCTAGTAAGTAGGACGGGGTCTCGTTCGTTATCGGAATTAACCAGACAAATCACTCCACCAACTAAGAACGGCCATGCACCACCACCCACTGAATCAAGAAAGAGCTATCAATCTGTCAATCCTGCCAGTGTCCGGGCCTGGTGAGATTTCCCGTGTTGAGTCAAATTAAGCCACAGGCTCCACTCCTGGTGGTGCCCTTCCGTCAATTCCTTTAAGTTCCAGTTTTGCAACCATACTTCCCCCGGAACTTGAACACTTTGGTTTCCCGGAAGCTGCCCGTCGGGTCATTGGAATTAACACCGACGGATCGCCAGATAGCATCGTTTAAGGTCAGAACTAGGGCGGTATCTGATCGCCTTCGAACCTCTGACTTTCGTTCTTGATTAATGAAAACATTCTTGGCAAATGCTTTCGCAGTAGTTCGTCTTGCGACGATCTAAGAATTTCACCTCTAACGTCGCAATACGAATGCCCCCGTCCGTCCCTCTTAATCATTACCTCGAGTTCCGGAAACCAACAAAATAGAACCGAGGCCCTATTCCATCATTCCATGCACGAAGATTCAGGCAATTGCCTGCTTTGAGCACTCTAATTTTTTCAAAGTAAACGTGCCACTCTCCCAATACACTCAGTGAAGAGCATACTGAGAAAGGCGGCCAAATGTCCGATTCGAACAGTACCACCGTGAAGTGGACCGTCCGACCGAGACTGAGATCCAACTACGAGCTTTTTAACCGCAGCAACTTTAATATACGCTATTGGAGCTGGAATTACCGCGGCTGCTGGCACCAGACTTGCCCTCCAATAGATCCTCGTTAAAGGATTTAAAGTGTACCCATTCCAATTACGAAGCCTCGGATGAGTCTCGTATTGTTATTTTTCGTCACTACCTCCCCGAGCCGGGAGTGGGTAATTTGCGTGCCTGCTGCCTTCCTTGGATGTGGTAGCCGTTTCTCAGGCTCCCTCTCCGGTATCGAACCCTGATTCCCCGTCACCCGTTACCACCTTGGTTGGCATTTAACCAACCAACAAGTTGATAAGGCAGACATTTGAAAGATGCGTCGCCGGCACGAAGGCCATGCGATCCGAACAAAGTTACTCTGAATCACCACAGGGACGTCACCCGAAGGTAACGATTGGTTTTGGGCTAATAAAAACACTCCTTCCGAAGTCGGAGTTTGGCGCATGTATTAGCTCTAGAATTACCAGGGTTATCCAAGTGTAACCGAAGATCTAAGGAACCATAACTGATATAATGAGCCATTCGCGGTCTCACCTTAATGCGGCATGGACTTAGACCTGCATGGCTTAATCTTTGAGACAAGCATATGACTACTGGCAGGATCAACCAGATAGCAACCACAAGTCGTCTTTGCGCTCTCACGAGAATAATACATTCAACGTGACGAGCTACGAGTCATACCCACTGTATACTCGAATCAACGACAAACACACCTCCACAACACTCTTCCTTCGCTTTGCCTTTCGATAGACTTCGCGTCTCTCCACAAACGAGACTCCAACAGACATACTGAGACACCGACCAACCCACTGACACCAGGGTGCATTCAAAGCGCCTCGCATCCGGCCAGTGCACGACACACCCGCCACGACACAGACGGCACCACATTGCCAAGACGTTTCTTCTAAATCCACTCCCAGGCCATAGCCCGGTCCCGAGCAAATTTTCACTCGCTCGCCTCTCCCCACAATATAGTCAAAAAGCGATTTACGTACGAAATGCATCTTTCCGGAGGACACGTACCAGTATTTGTCTGGCGCCATCTTCCGATGGGCCAGAGCCCAAGCACGCAGGCAGCAGCTGAACCCGCTTTGCGCTCACTTTTTTCCTTTTCCGCCGGCTGGCTGGGCCCGGTGCTATTGGCGGCTCAGCTGGCCTTTGTGGGAACATCTCTTCAAAGCCGCCGCCGCCGGAATGCCGCCAGCCAGCCCAGACAGCGTGGCGCCTGTTTTTCTCCTCGCCAGTAAGAGACAGCCCACCACCGGCTCTGTTCTGGTCGGGTAGGGAACCCGTGAGGTGCGCTTCGCATTCGTCTGGCATGGCTGGACTGGGGCCGCTGTGAACCCAGTCACGCCAGGTACTCTCCATCGCTACTATTATTTTTGTCCTCGCCGGGTAAGGAACCCGAAAGGTGTACTCAGCATGTATGGCTATTCGAGACCCCGCAACCTTTGGCTATTCGGCGGCTAGCCAGCGTCAGTGCCGGCTAGTTGAGCCATCTGATGCCACCCATTTTACATGGCGCTTTTACACCGGCCCGGTGACGAATGAGGATGCATATGCGCCACTGTCACAGGTAACACCAGACAGACCCTGCTTGAAACACAGCTTGTCGACGCGCGATGTTTCGTACTCTTGACACGTGAGCGGCTGTCGGTGGCTAACCCCCAAGCATGGCGTACGATGGTCTGTATAGAGAACGCACTCGAACAACGCCGCCAATGCATGATCACTGGCGATATTCAAAGGCGCTTTCCCTGTCTGCTGTCCAGCGGCTGTTTTGTTTTCACGCGCAATTGTCGAATGCGTTGGAAGGAAGGGGGGAATGGGGTGGAGGGGGGGGGGGG
>Ga0081527_100628_pt1 | contig 13790 bp, 20 predicted proteins | sample HotLakmasection5_FD_70992 | JGI IMG/M metagenome (GOLD analysis project Ga0081527, IMG submission 70992) | Hypersaline microbial mat communities from Hot Lake, Washington, USA - Section #5 (SPADES assembly) (version 2) | ecosystem: Environmental > Aquatic > Non-marine Saline and Alkaline >... | reverse complement strand
ATCCACAGCGGCGCGAAGCCAGAATCGGCGCCGTACTGCAACTTCCCGGAAAGGAACGCGTCGTAGTTCACGCCGCCTCCAGTTCCACATTCGCGCGCACCAGCGCTTCGACCACTGCGATCCGCTCACCGATCCACTGGGCGTTTGTGGTCGCCCATGAGTTGCCCAGCGCCTTGTAGCGCGGGCCGTCGGCGGCTGGTTTGCCCCGGTGCGGCACGAGTGTGTAATCGTCGGGGAAGCCTTGCAGGCGCTCGCACTCGCGCGGTGTGAGTCGCCGGACGGCCATGCCCGCCACGTAGCTGCGCGAACTTCCGCCGCTGGCGGCTCTGACGCTGGCAACGTCCGATACTTCCGGCATGGCGCCGCCTTCGCGTCCGCGAAGGTTGAAGGCGCATGGAATCAACGCAGCGCCGTCGCCGTCGCCGTCGGAACTTGGGCCTTTGTGGTCGCGCGCCTTGATGGCTGGCGACGTGTCGGGCACCAGCGGCTTCCACGCCACTGATGCCGCCTCGATTCCGCTGCATACGCTTAGGAACTTCATGCGTTCCCCCACTTGATGCCGAGGCTTGCACCGCCACCACCGGCGAAAGAGTCGATGATCAGGTCAAGGTCTTCGGCTTGGCCACGCGGAGGCGCGGAGGCGCGGAGGGTTTTAGGCACGGCTCACCTCCGCGAGCTGGGCTGCTACGTGGTCGTAAGTTTCTTTCGGCCACAGCGTCGGGCTGAACAGTCGCTGGTAGCCGCGCGCGGGCACTGGCGTCTTGAAGCGGCGGGTGTATTCGGGATCGGTCTGCCATGCGTAGCGGAGAACGCTGCCGTCGTCGTACAGGCCGAAGGCCCGCTCGCTGGCGCCGATCTTGTCTTTCACTTCCAGCGCTGGGTGGCAGTCGATCACAGCGACGACGCCGAGCACACAACCGCGCGGCAGCTCGTTCATGTTGCCGATGACCTCGAACGCCTGTTCAAAGTACGGATCGTGGTACAGGTCGCTGTACTCGTATGGGTGCGCCTTCGCTGCGTGAACGATCAACTGGCCCCGGTACTTTGTCGGCCAACTGCGCGTCTCGAACAGCTTGAGCCCCCACACCATGAGCGAAGCCCACGGCTGATGCAGGGACAAGACCCTGAGTGTTGCCAGGTCAACCATTGACGACCTCCCCACAGTCGAGGCAGACGTTGAGTGTCACGCGCTCGCCTGGTTTGCGCTCAATCATCGGGTCACCTCCGGGAACTGGCGCACGCGGATGTCTTCGGGCCACTCGCTCGGGTCGCCGCCTTTGCGGTCTTCGAGACGCGACAGCGCCGGGTCGACGCCATAGCCTTCGTTGTCTGGGTGCTCCCACTGCGCGTGGCCGACCGGCTTGCTGCCGACCTGCTTCACAAAACACGGCACGCCGGACGCCTTGCACTGCTCCACGATGCTGCGGATCCACGCCACGTCGCACGGGCGGGCGTTGGGGCCTGATTCTCCACCTGCGATCAGCCAATGGATTTCGTTACGTCGCTCGTAGCCTGGCCTCGGCGAATATTTGGCGCACACGCATGCGCTGAGGTCGCTCCCCACGTGCATCTTCCCGCCACAGTCGCGGCAGGTTTTCCAGAAGTGGTCACGAAGGTCGATCTCGGCAAGCGCGGGCTCGTAGCTAATGAATCGGACTGCCGACGGCACACGACGAAGCTTCTCAACGTTCGGCAAGTCGCGCGGCTCGGCCACGCTGACGCCGTGCCAGACCCAAGGAAGCGGCCACTGCACCCCTGCGTCGGTTGCCCACTGAGCGCCAGACACGACGTTGCGAATCTGCGTATCAGACACCGGGTAGTCCTTGGCGATGCTGTACGCCGACTCACCAGCGGCGGCCCGGTCACGAATCGCACTTACGTCTTGAGCCGACAGTTTGCTGTAGCGTCGATGGGATCCGTGACGCTTGGAGTCTTTCCAGTTGTCGCCCTGAGTGCCCCACGACAGATTGGCGATGGCATTGCAGGTCGGATCGCCGTTGCGATGCCGGCCTTGCTCGCCTTCTGCACCGGGCCTGTCGAATGCCGCAAGAACAAGCCGGTGTACGGCCACCCGGTGCGGCTGACGGTCGCGGTAAAGCGGGACTCGGCAGTGCCCTTGCTCAGTAGCATCCGGCGACAACAAGCCTCGCGGCCCTTTGACGGCCCCGAGATTCGACACTTCGTAGCCCGGATAGTCCGCAACAGGCCGCCACTCTTCGACCAGGGCGGCAATCTCTCGCGCGACGATCACCTTGTCGCGTTCCTTTGCCACGACGTGGGCTATCCCGTCGAGCTGCATAAACTCCAGCATCCGCTCCGGGCGCTTGGTCAGCACTTGAAACGTGTGCTGCGGACACGCTGCCATCACGCCGTAGACTGCCGCGATGTACTCGAACGGGACGTCGGGGTGGTACAGGTCGCTGTTCGAGTTGACGAAGATCCGACGCGGCTTCTTCCAGCGCAGCGGCTTGTCGAGATTCTCCGGCGCCGTGCGGACTACGCCGGTCCAGTCGATGACAGGGCGGAACTTCGTGGCGCTGACCTCGTCGGCTCGCCACACCTTCGTCAGCCCCTTACGCGGCCCGCTGATCTTCGGGTTCGGATGCCCGGCCATGCGGTGCGCGTCGCGGATTGCATAACAATTTGCACACCCGGCGGCGATCTTCTTGCAGCCGTGCGTGACTTGCCAGGTGGTGTCTGTCCATTCGATGTTAGTCATGGCGTCTCCTCGAAAAGGCTGCCGGCACCCGAGCGCGCAACGAAGCCGAACTTCTGCGTCGTCGCTTCGAACCGTCGGGCCTTCCACTCGTCTGACCGAATCAGCATTCTTGCCCCCGAACTAAGAATCGCCCTTGTGCCGTCTCTCCGAGCTGTCACGCCTGGTGCGGTTTGTTGCCTCCCCGCTGTGCCGGTGCTGCTTAGCGCATGCGGCCGGCCTTGTGACCGCGGCGTTCCGGCCAGCGCCTAGAACCGCACCGATACGTGCGGGACCTTGCCTTCTGCGATGGCCTCGGCGATCTTCTGGCCCAGGCACGAGTCGACGCCCTCGCGGGCTTCAGCCTGCGCTGTCTCGATGACCGCCTCGATCACCTCCGCCACTTCGTTCATCACCTTGTTGCGATGACGCTTGTTTGCGGCCCGGGCCTCTTGCGCCTCGGCCTTCGCTTTCTCCTCGCGCACCCTGGCCGCTTCTGCCTCGGCTGCTGCCTGCTTCGCGCGCGACGCTTCAAGCTCTGCAGCACGCGCTTTCTCGCGCTCGGCTTCGAGACGCTTCTCAGCTTCCGCAACCGCCTGTTCACGTTCGCGCTCGGCAGCCTTCTCAGCTTCGAGGCGCTTGTGTTCAGCAGCTTCTTCGGTTTCGCGCCTGGCCTTCTCGGCAGCGTCCCGTGCAATCTGTTCCTCGCGGGCGATGCGCTCTTCCTCCGCTTTCTTCGCAGCCTCTTCGGCTTCACGCTTGGCAGCGTCCTCGCGCAGTCGGGCCAGCTCGGCCGCTTCTTCTTCGGCCTTCTTCAGCGTGCGGACCAGTTGCGTAAGCTGAGACACGGTGTCGTCGCGGATGAGCTGCGCTTCGTCGCAGAACTCTTCCCAGTCCTCGTCAATGATCACGCTCTCGACACGACTAAGAATGTCGGCGGCGGTCTTGGAATCGCCGATCACTTCCTCGGGCATTCTGAGAGTCGCCAGCCGTTCAATATGCGCGCGCTTGCGGGACTCCTCGCGCTCTTCGAGTTCCTTCAACGGGCGCTCGTGCACTTCGATCATGCCCTCGACTTCGGCGATCAGCTCCTTGCCGACGCTGTCGACACGGCGCTTGTATTCGAGCGCGTCGCGGCCCAGGTCCTTGCGCGTGCGCTCGGCCTCTGCGCGCAGTTTGCGCAGGCTGTAGATGTGAGACTTCGCGGCCTTGATGCCTGCGGGCTTGGAAATGTCGAAGCTCTTGGCAGCGTTCTCAGCCTTCAGCGTTTCGATCTGCGCACGCAGTTGCGAGTACGGTTCAATATCCACTTTCGTGTCCGCGTTCATGCGGTCTCCTTCGCCCAGTTTTTGCCTCGAATAATTAGTGAAATGGCACCGTGGGTCACGCCGAAGCGCTCACCCAGTTCCCGCTGCGTGATGCCGCCTCGGGCATACTCTTCTCGAATGCACCGAACCTGCTTGGCTGAGAGTTTGGCAATCGGGTTGGATTCCCCAGGCTGCGAGCACAGCGCGCCTCGCGCAGGGTTGTGTCTGTACTGGTCTCTTGAGTTTGCCTGTGGTGTGTCCCACCGCAGGTTCTCAAGCCTATTGTTCGACGGGTCGCCGTCGTTGTGGCAGCACTGCATGCCTTCGGGGCACGGGCCAACAAACGCTTCCAGAACAAGCCTGTGCACTTCGCGATGTCGCACGCGGCCGGCACAGCGCAAATTCACTTGCACGTATCCCTTCGGCGTCCGGCACTGACTGAGAATGCGAGCAGCGAGCACCCGATGGCGGGGTAGCGACTTGATCCTTCCGTGATTGCTCACCTCGTAGACACCTTCCCACCCTGGCACCGGCTTCCACACTTCTTTCGTCAGTGTGCCGAGGGCGTCGAGTGTCGCAGTGTCGGTGGTCATGAGTTTCTTTCGTTTAAGGCTCGCTTACGAGTTCATCCCCAAATGCTTCCGAATATCCGACGTGTTCACCCCCGCCTTGTCGAAGGCGTTCAGGAACGCTGGCGTGAACTCCGCCTCGTCTTTCAGCAGCGCCTTGATGGTGGTTGCGCTGATGCCCGTCGCGTCGGCTGCGCGCTTGGCCTGCAGCTTCCCGTCGAAGCCCGCTTCATCCAGCGCGACCGACAAGAGGAAGCCGGGCGTGATAAAGGACTTTGAAACGAGTTGATAATCTGAACCGGCCGGGGTCACGGAATTTACGGAATCGGCTTCGGGGACCGTCCCCTCGCCACCCCCGGCCGGTTCGCTGGCTTCTTCCGCCGCCTGGCGCTCCGCTGCGTTGCGTTCGACTTCCTCCGCGACGTTCTGTTGGGGGGTGTGTGCCAGGCGCCTGGCCAGTTCGTCGGACTTCTTTTCAGGCGGCGGCGCGTCTTCAATATCCACGTCGCGGATGTACTCGCGGTCGGCGGCATCGAAGGCATCCGCCATTTCCGGCGTCAGCGGCAGGTACTTCATGAGCCTGCGCACCACCGTCTTCTTCGCCATTTCGGCGTAGTCGGTGACCCACGGGCCGTTGCCGCTTGCCCGGCTGCGCGTGCGGATTGCGTCGACTTCATCGACAGCCATGACCTCACAGTGGTGGCTGCCGTCCTTGAAGTGTGCAATGGCGTACGTGGCGACGATCTGTCGCCCGCCTGCGCCCTCAAGTTTCGGAACGTGCTTGAGGATCGGCTCAAGCCCGAACTCGCAACGAAACTCGTCGCCGTCACGGACGACATGCGCCTCGATGCTGGTGAGCTGGCCGGAACGGCGGGCAAGCTCAATCAGCCCGCGGTAGCCGATGATCAAGGTGCACGTGGTCTTGTACGGAACGAGGTAGGCTGTGCCGAGCGTGCCGTCCGGCAGCAGACCGAGCGCCGCGCAATCAAGCAGGCACTTGGCGATGCTTTCGCGCGTGCACTTGAACACGCCCGGGTTCTTCTGCGCGTAAGTCAGCGTGGCCCGGATCAGCAACTCGGGCGTGATCGCGCCGCGAATCGCCTTGGCGAACTCCGCCTTGCCCAGCGTGAGGAAGTTATTCAGTGCCTTGAAGTCTGACATATTCACCCTTTCTTCGGTGTGAACAGGAAGCGCCGATAGCCGGCAGTTGGTTTCGTGTGAGCGTCGATCAGCGACGCGGGTGCCTTGGCAGCTTTCGCCACGGCTTCCCAGTCGGTCTTGTCCTTGGTCTTGACCTGCTTCCAGGTCACCTTGCCGAGCCCGCAGACAAGCCCGTCCTCGTTGGCGATGGCCGTTTGCAGCTTGCCCTTGATCTCGTCCTCGGTGTCCTGGGCTGCCTTGCGTGCATCGCGGGCCTTGACGAACTGGTCGATCAGTACGACTTCGTCTTCGGTCGCGTCGCGCAGGTTGCCGTTGCCGGCGGGGAAGATGCGGCGGATGCTTTCGGCGCTGGCGTTCGTCAGGCTTGGCGGCGTCCCGGTCAGCACGTGGTCAACCCAGAAGCGTTCAGCCGCGTCGACGAGCCCGGCTTCGAGTTCGCTGTTGCGGTCGTACTGGAACTCGCGGTAGTCGCCGCCACCGTCGAACCATGCGGCGATGCGCATGAACGGCACGTCGGCCAGCATGGTGTACCAGGCGACCTGGCACAGGTACTCGTCGGGGATGTGGTCGCTGCCGTCCTCGCCCCAGCGGTCGGCCTGGCGGAAGCCTACCAGCTTGCACTCGATGCCGTGGTTGCCGCGCAGCAGGCCATCGAGCTCGCCGCGCATGAACGGCTTGTCCTTGCGTTCGATCTCGACGTTGCGCTCGATCTTGTCAGGGTCCAGGCTGTGGCGCTCGCAGTAGTCCTTGATGATCTCGGGCTCCGCCAGGTTGCCGAGGCGCAGGCGCACGCCTTCTTTTGGATCTTCGCCGTGGACGATGCGGGCGAACACGTCCGCCGGTCCTTTCCACGGGCTGAGTCCTACGATCGCGGCGACGTCACTGCCGCCAATGCCTTTGGTTACGGTTGCGCTCATACGTTCCATCCTCCTTCGCCGTTCACTTCGATCAGGGCTTCCGCCCACGTGTCGTGCCATTTCACGCTCAGCACATGCGCCGTCAGGTGCTCGTCGTAGCGGACGTTCACGTCTTTGAATGCCGGGCCATCGAAGCGGTCGTTGATGCGGTCGCGCACTCGCGCCTCGTAGGTGCCGAGCGCGCGGTGCAGCTCAAGAGGCTGCTTGCGGTCTTCGTCGATGAACCAGCGGAGCTTCATGCGTCTGGCCCTCCCTTGAGAACTCGACGCTTGCCTAATTCCAGCGCCTCTCCTGCACTCGGTGCGCCGCCTGATGCTTTGCCGAAAACCGGGTGCTGGCAGCCGAACAGCTTCTCAACGCGCAGGCGTGTTTCGTGGTCGAAGTAGCCAGCGTAATAGCCTAGATTCGCGCGTTCCTGCGCCTCGGCCTGAGCGCGGGAAAGGCCGTGGAGCATTGAGTGCTCCACGCAGCGGTCGAAATAGGCGGACGCCTCGGCTTGGTCAGTGATCTCCATAGCCGGGCGGTACTTCTCGCCCACGGTGGTTTCCTTCTCGAATGGCTTCATGTCGTCCTCGATTCGTTGTCGCCATGGCTCGGGCGCAGCAGTACGCGCGTCGGCTCGACGTCGTCGCGCAGGTAGTAGTCGAGGCTCATGTCGGTCCAGGCGCTTGCCTCGCTCGTGTCGATCAGCCCGGCCGCGTGCATTTCGTTCAGCGTGATCAGGTCATGCTCGTAGGCTTCGACGCGCGCCTGAGCATCCGACTTGCTTGTTGTGCGCAGGTGCTTAGTCATCGCTCTCGACCCTCATCTTCACGTTGCAGCGGTCGCAGACGAACTCGCGCCGGTAGCGCCCGGACGCCACGCGCACAACCGGCAGCGCGCGCCAGCGGTGATTGCACTGGCCTTCGTAGTGCGCCACGACCTGCGGCTGGCTGTTGCCGCGACCGTCGCAACGGTTGCAACGGAGTTGCCCCATCCAGCCGTTGACGCAGGACGGGCAGCGGACAGTCGGCGGGAATGGAGCGGACTGGGTGTTCATGCCGCCTCCGCAGTCTCAGTCACGCAGTCGTATGCTGCGCGCGCGGCGATCTTGCCCGCTTCGCTGACGTGCTTGGCAGACCAGATCATCGTGGTGTGGTTGCGGCCGCCGAAGAAAAGACCGATCTGCTTCCACGACAGACCGAGCAGTTCGTGACCGGCCCAGATCAGCGCACGCTTTGCAGCATGCCTGCCGTCGTGCTTGCGGCCGTTGCCCAGTACGTCTTCGGGCGTTGTGCCGAAGCGGACACACAGACGGGCTAGCATGTCGGTCAGCTTCGCACGGTCGGCGTCGTACAGTGGCACGTGGCGCGTCCCCATCGGCCTGTAATGCACGTCCATGCCCTCGGAGCGGAAGCGTGACGCCATTGCAAACGCGGTCGCGCGAGGCATTCCGAAGTGATCGGCAACCTTGTGCGGGTCGACGCGGTTCCAGAGGTCGACGAACTCGCGCTTGCGGTCATCCGTCCAGTCGATGCGGGCGCGCTTCTGCCCGTCTGGCATGTTCGAGACGTTCATCCGCGTGCCTCCGAGTAGATGGTGAAGATGAACCTGTCGGACTCGCGTGGGCTTTGGTGATCGTGCTGGCGCTGGACGGTGAACCCGCTCATGCCCTCGAACACTGTCTGCATGTAGTCGGGCGCGACGAAGTGACGCTCGCACACGTCGTTGAACAGCCGACGCGACATCACGCCGTCACCTTCGATCCAGACGGCGCGCAGGCAGTTCGCGGCTGCGTTGATGTCGGAGACAGGGAAGCCCGCCTCGCGATGCTCATTGATCGGACCGCCGGCAACGTGGACAGCTATCATCGCGCCTCCAGTGAGTCGGACTGTTTCAGAAAGAAGAACGCCCCGCTCGGCGCAACCTTGTCGTCGCCGAAACCGACGAAGCGCACGGTCTTGGCGATGCCCTCAAACCAGTCGCCCAGGTCCTGAACGCCGTCCCAGCCCAGTTTCTTGGCAAGGGGCTTGATCTGCTCTTTCTGGCGGGTGAGGAACTTGATCCGACTTTCGGCGGCGTGGAGCTGGCCGAGGTCTTTGCCCAGCTCGTCGACCATGCCGATCTCGTTGTCACGTCGGGCGGTGACCTCGTCCTGCAGGTCGGCGACGGCCCTGTTGAGTCGCTCGTTGTCGGCGTGAACACGGTCGCGTTCGCTGACCGCCAGGTTGGCCCGGGCGTCCGCGACCTCGATGGCTGACGTGAGTTTCAGGAGTTCGTCGTAGACGCGCGGGGCGTCAGGTCCGGCGACGATCAGGCGCTGGACCGGCGTGCGAGTGAAAATCCGCACTACCCGGTGGCCCTCGCGCTCAACAACGTAGAGCGCTTGCAGTGTCCGATTGCTCATGCGTTTTCCTTCGCTGTGTAGGTGCGCTGTAGAGTTTTCCGCACCCGGCATTCACGCCCGGTGTCGTCGATGCAGATCAGGTCGGCGCGCTCGAGTGCGGACACGCGGCGCGCGACGGTGTGGAAATCAAGCTCGCCGTTGGATGCTTCCGCGAGCTCGCCGGCAGTCATGCCAGGGTGCTGCCGGATCAGCTCAAGCAGGCGCATCGCCTGCGGCTTGACCCTGCGGGATACGGACGCCCCTGCTGCATGACTCGTGCTCGGGTCGGTGCGGCGTGACGGGGCGGTGAAGTCGAGGGCGCGGGTTGCCATTTAGCGGCCCTCCGCAGGCATCACCGGGTACTGGCGCCCGCGCAGCGGGAACATGCGCGCATCCAGCAGCAGCGTGGTGAGCCAGCCGTAGGTGCGCAGGTAGCGCAACCACGTAATGCGAAGTTTGGCAGCGGCGGCACGGTCGAAAGGTTGGACCCTATTCGCACGGTTCGCGGGATGCGCGTCGTTGCCGGTGCCGCCGCTGTTTTTTGGTCTGGTATTCATCGCATCCTCTTTCGTGCAGCCGGGGTCCGGTCGGCTTGTGGGTGGAAGTAAACAGTGTCAAACACTGTCTGTCAAACAGCTTTCTACAAAGTTTGCATTGCAAACGACGTGACAGAATGTAATCGCGAATGTGGAGTACCGTGTCCCGATGCTTAGGGCATGGACACCATGACTTCTGATCCGCAAACGATTTCCAAGGCTGCCCGGAACTGGAACGAGCTGCAAGACGAAGGCCCGCTCGAAGTTCGGGTCAAGCGCCTCACCGCAGCCCCTGGTCAGCATTGCGCCGACGCCAAAGCCGCTATACAAAGCGCTTGTGCAAGCGTTACAAAACCGTGCTGCCGTTGTAGCAGCCACGAGCCGCTAAACCTCGTTTGCAGCGGATGGTGTAGGGAGTCGTCCGGGCTCGCGGTTTGCGATCCTGAGCCATCCTCACGCTTACAACGAGGGCTGACCCGTGTAGCAGCACGACGGTTACAATCGACTGGGCGTGTTGTAATTGGACGGATCGCGCAGGCGTTGTACACTACTTATGTCAGCGCGGGAGTCCCCCACCTGACCCGGCCTGCCAGCCGGCAAACCTAAAAAGGAGATAGTCATGGCAACCTACACTTACCCAGTCATCGTCATCGAAGTTCCCCACCAGCGTCCGGCCACCGGCTGGACGGCACACAGCGCAGCCGAGCTCATCGAAGGCTGCTATGCCAGCTACGCCAACGGCAACGACGAAGTCAGCAGTGTCGCGAGCATCCGCGAGATGGCGGGCGAAGACCCGGACGGCTGGGAAGGTCACCTCGAAGCCGTCCGCGAGCTGGCTAATGACCAGTGGGTTTACGGCAACGTAGACAACGGCTTTGAGGCTTACGACAGCGAAGAGGATGCTTCTCTAGCCGCACTCGGTCACGATCTCAGCGGGCTGTTGGTGCTGACGCCCGCCGAAGCCCGGGAGTGGCTGACGGTCCAGCGCGAGCGCGCCCCGCACCAGTACGCAGAAATTTGCGCAGCCATCACCGAAGAGCTTGAGCGCATCGGCGGCTAGGGTGGCAGCCTGAGCGCCCGGCTCCTTTGGGCCGGCCGCCGAGAGGCCCCCGGGCAACCGGGGGTCTTGGCGTTTATGCGGGTTGTTTTCGGCGACGAAGAGGACGGGCGCGAGAGCGATTGAGGACGGTCAGCGCTTCGGCGCGCTGGCGGCAGCTCTTGCACACACCGCATGCTTTCGACGACGCGAGGCAGGAATAGCTGGCTTCGATGAACTCGCGACTTGCGCCGTTGTCGAGCGCCGCTTCTACCAACTCGCGCTTGGTCATGTGCGCGACTGGAAAGCTGACTCGAAAGTTTTTCATGCCGATGGTGCGTCCGAAGTTCGCTTCCTGGGCGCGCGCCCAGCCTGCCGACATGCCGTCGTCTTTGACGAACGCGACCATCAAGTGATCGAACCCGCGCGCCCATGCCAGCGCGCAGCAGATCAATTCGCGCGGGAAGTGGTAGTCGCCACTGTCGCGCATGAACGGGCGGAAGTCGTACTCGATGATGTGGAGTGCTTTGCGGAATTCCGGCGATATCTCGAGCATCTTCTCGATCGCGTCCATTTCGCCGAGGTTGGCGTGACGGGCAGGGCCGAAGCTGCCGCCGCAGTAAACCGCTTGCGGCCGACCGAGAACCGGCCAGGCGCACGCACTGTCGAGACCGCCGCTGAAGAGTAGACCTTTCATGCAGTGGCCTTTGCCTTCGAGGTGGCGTTCGCCAGCTCTTTCTTCGTGCGTTCGTGCGCGGCCTGTTCATCGAGCAACGCCTTGCGGGCTTCGTCGCGTTCGCGGCGGGCCTCGCTGACTTCGCGGGCGGCTTCGTCGGCCCAGTCCTGCAACGTGCGTTTGAATTTTGCGGTGTCCATGTTCATGCCCTTAGTTCTTCAATCTCGGCTTCGGTGGGGCCAGCGGCCAATACCTATTCCGTGTAATAAAGGTCAATGACCACCTCGGCACCTACGCCCTCAAGCGTGTCCATATCCTGCTCACAGGTGAATCGCGCTGACGGCGTAAACCCGCTTTCGTATGGGTGTTCAGCGACGCTGGCTACCATACTGGACGACAGCGGCCTCTGCCCGCGCCGGTCGTTCCTGTTCAAGGATATGATGTCATCGGTCAGTTTTTTCGTTTGCCCGCTCGCAACGAGTGCCACGGTTAGCTCTGCGGCACCAGCAGTGGATGTTATCGCCGTGCCGTTGTTTCTTGCGCGCAAGTGAAGCACCGTCGCGCCAGCAGGAAGGGCGCTGGCAAAGTCTATATTTCCCTCGGTCACAGAGCCGAGCGCCACAAGATCGGATACTTCCACGGTGAGGGATAGTTTTTGGATAGCACCCACACCCGTTTTCTCGACGTAATCGGCAGCATCCTCACCCGCCATCGTGCCGAGGTTGTCGGCGGTGATGTCACCGTCCACGATTACGTCGCCGCCTGCCGGGTCGAGATAGATGTCCAGCCCGGAGTCGATCTTCACGTGCTGGGACGCACCGCCGAGCAACTGGATCGTGTCGTCCGCGCTGTCAATAGAGACTTCGTTGAGCGTCAGGTCGATTGGCGTGTCGATCTGCTTGGTGCCGGTGGCTTTCGGGATTCGTCCGGCTGTCAGGTTGCTGCCGCTGCTGATGTCGCCGGAGCCGCCACCGCCGCCGACTTCGCTGCCGCCCACGAACAGCTTGCCCACCGTGTCGACGTTGCCGTCCTCGTCCACCTGGTCGAGGTGCAGGTCCGGGCTGTTTGCGTCGCCGGTCCTTGACCAGTCGAGACGACCGCGCCAGCCCTTGACGATTGCAAACGTCGTCGGGTGGCGGCTGCCTATGCCGAGTTCGCCCAATGCCATGACGTTGCCCGCGGCGTCCGCGGCTGAAAACACGCCCAGGCTGAAATCGTCGAACGTTTCTTCGATCGCATTGACCGTGGTGTACAGGTCGCTGATGTGCACGTCGCTGCCGGCGTAGGTGAACCAGCCCGGGCCGAAGCCCGCGTCACGGCCCGTGATGTAGCCGTCGTCGTCGAAGGTCAGATGCGGCGGCGTGCTGAACACGCTGCGCCAGCGCTCGAGTTTACCTTCTGCAGGCGTTGCGTTTTCGTAGACGTTGCCCCACATGCCGTGACCACTTATCGGCGCGCGCTCATTCCAGCCGCGTTCAGTGCAGCGGTAGCGCGCCATCCAGTAGCCATCCTGCTCGGTTACCAAGTTCGCACTTGCCGGGCCTGTATAGCGCGGCTCGTCGCTGCGACGGTCGGGCCCGTCGGGCAACGGGTGCCCGTACTCGCTCGGGCTTTCGATCTCGTTCGGCGTGGCGGTGCTTGGATCGCCGGTGAGCGGGCTGCCGGGCACGCCGTCCTTGATGCTGCCCGGATCTTCGTCGTCGATCGGCACTTTGACACTGTCGCCCGGGTCATCGAGATCAACGGGGAACTTGATGCTGCCCGGGTCGCCGGACTTCACGCTCGGCGGGTTCTCGACAGGCACTTTGACGCTGTCACCGGGGTCGGTGTTCGGAACGGGGTTGCCGTCGTCCGGGCTGCCGGGGTCGCTGTCCTTGATGCCGCCCGGGTCATCCAGGTCCGTCGGCGGGTACTCGCGGAAAGAGTCCCAGCTCATCCACTTCTTCATGCCGATCGCGGTGCCGCAGCGCGTTCCGTGCGTGGTCGCGAAGTCCTCGCGCCATTCGACGCGGCGGATGAACGGGCCTTTGCCGCCGTTCTTCCACTGCGCGTTGATGAACTCGGGCGGGCTGTAGATGATGCCCATATCAGTGTCGCCGAACTTGGTGCGGGTGATGTGCAGGCCGCCCTCGTGCAGGTCGAGCCCGTCGAGCAGGACGGCAAGTCGATGATTGCCGTCGTCGGCGGGATGCGCGAAGCCGAAGGCCTCGGCAGACAGCACTGCGTCACTCTTGCGAAAATGCGCGCCGCCCCAGCCAGTGTTGTCGCCGGCGGAGCGCGTGAAGTTCAGCAGCGCGGAGTACAGTGGCTCGTCTACTTCGAAGTCGGTCGCGGTGTCCTTCGGGTCCGGGACGTCGCCGCAGAACTTATCAACCCACGGACGCACCCACGTAAGGTTGTGCATGTGGCCAACCCAATCGCCAACACCTTCACCGGGGTCGTGGATCGGCGTGGAGTTGATCGGCGGGGCGTCAGGCCGGGGATGCGCGATCAGCGGTGCGCGCTGGGGGAACAGGACCGGCTCCTAC
>Ga0081527_100626_pt1 | contig 13817 bp, 17 predicted proteins | sample HotLakmasection5_FD_70992 | JGI IMG/M metagenome (GOLD analysis project Ga0081527, IMG submission 70992) | Hypersaline microbial mat communities from Hot Lake, Washington, USA - Section #5 (SPADES assembly) (version 2) | ecosystem: Environmental > Aquatic > Non-marine Saline and Alkaline >... | reverse complement strand
TCTCGTCTACTGCCTCGAGGTTTGTTCGGTAGGCGGTCTCTTCGATGTCACCCCCCTTAGTAGCCTTACCAGAGTTAACATCAATTGCTACCAGAGCTTCCAAAGAGTCAATTACAATTGCGCCGCCAGAGGGCAACCTGACCTCTTTCTTAAAAGTATCTGCAACCTGGTCGTCAATTTCATGCGATGAGAATATCGGCTGTTCCTGCTCGTAAAGCCTGACCCTTGAGCGATATCGTGGCATTACCTGACCAACAAATTCTCTAACCTTTTCATAGGTCTCGGCGTCATCGATTAAGATTTCACGGATCTCAGGGGTAAAGTAGTCTCTAATAACTCGGGTAGCTAAATCACTCTCTTTGTATAGCACTGATGGACATTTAGCTTTCTGCCCCCTCTCCAGGATGTTTTCCCAGAGCTTTAACTGGAGTGAGAGATCTCTTGAGAGCTCACTTTGAGAGCGATCAAGTCCGGCAGTCCTGACGATCATTCCCATCCCCGAAGGAATTTCTAGCTCATTTGCCAGTGCCTTTAATCGCTTGCGTTGCTCTGAGTCACTAATTTTCCTTGAAACGCCCCCTCTATCGCTGCCTGGCATCAATACGATGTAACGGCCCGGAAGTGAAAGATATGTTGTTAGAGTAGCTCCCTTTAGCTCTCGTTCTTCCTTTACAACTTGCACAACTAGTTCTTGACCCGGATATAGCACGTCCTGAATTCTGGGCCGGCGGTTATTGCCGGAAGATTTTCCATCTGTAAAATATGCAGGGTGTAGATCGTTTATCTGCAGAAAGCCGTTACGATCTGTTCCTATATCGATAAAGGCGGCCTGAAGACTCGGTTCTATCCTTGAAATTTTAGCTTTATAAACGTTGCCCTTGAGCTTCTTGCCGACAGTTGATTCGACCTCTAATTCAAGCAGCTCCTGCTTTTCAACGATTGCAATTCGACACTCCTCTGAGTGAATTGCGTTAATGAGCATTCTACGTTCCATTGGGGATCCCTTATGTAAGCAAGGATCGTTCTAAAGAGAGAAAGAGGAAGTATTGGCAATAATAGTAGACTGTGTCGACGAAGCCTTAAGAAATGCCAGGGCGCGCCAGTAGCCTGGGGCAGCTCGCTTTTCTCCACAGCCCCGGGTCCAGGGTGTGCTGTGTTATTTTTTGGCTGGTGGGACGTCAATCAATTTGCTCCAAACATATTCCAAAGAGTAACTCTTCTAACAATAATTCTCTTTTAACGATCACTTAAGTTATTAATTCTTTTTAAGATAATTCGAAATTCTCTGTTTTAAGCCCTTAAAATATTTAAGAACCAATATTTAAGTGCCATAGGGACCCTTCTGCCTGTAAAGGATACACCTATACCTTTTTAGATTCTATTCGATCCTGATCAGGAAGGGAAATCTTTAGTAAAAATCCGAATAATTTTAAAGGACACTTCTCTATTTAGGCAGCAGCACCTTAAAAACACATTAATATCAGTATGTTAGGATGCAATTAAAGGAGGGATCGTTTTTGATAGAACGGCGTTCGATGGATTTCCTTGTTTACTGCATATATTTGACGATCAATAAAGTAAAGTTGTTGGGCCAGTTATGTCGAAAGTAAGAATTGTAACGGTTGTAGAGATGGTGGATGAAAGATGTCTGAAGATACTCAAGGTTCTAGATGTTGCGTGAAGCTTGTAGTGAGCAAGGGCGGATCAAAGGGTAAGGTTTTTCCTATAGAGGAAGGAACCAATTTGCTTGGGAGGTGGGATCCTGAGACAGGCGCATTTCCTGAGATTGATCTTGAGGATGAAGACGTAGAAGCCAAGGTGTCCAGAAAGCATGCGGTAATACACCGACACGGAACAGATATCACAATAGAGGATGTTGGAAGTCTCAATGGAACTTTTGTTAACAAGGGAGCAAAGTTAGAACCAAGCGCGCCAGTTAAGTTAAAATCTGGGGATGAAATTATTATCGGTAAGATATTTCTAAGAATCGAGCTAGAAGACGTCACCTCAAAGAGTGGAATTGAGGAAGAGTGCGATAAGAGCCATCCTCGGGTTAGCTAAAGTACAAGACTGTCTGACGGTTAATAATAAATTAAGCTTAAATCGACTCTAAGCTAGGAGCCTCTCTATGTGCTCTACTAAAAGATTTGGTTTGCAAGGCTTTGTTAGTACAAGATTGCAACCAGCATCCTCTGCCTCCTGATGAACCTCTGGATCGTCTAGCGCTGTAAATGCAACAATTGGTGTTTTTAATCCCTTTTTTCTAAGTTCCTTTACACAGTCCTGGCCACTCATCTTTGGCATCATCAGATCAATCAGGATCACATCAGGGTTTAACTCATCAATGGAGGAGAGAGCAGAGATACCATCTGCGCGCCTTACGACCTTAAAGCCCTTGTCTTCAAAAAGATAATCTACAATATCAAGGGCAGTCATATCATCGTCTATTATCAGTATCGTTGGCGATGCCATACTATTGTCCTCTGTTTTTAGTTGGTGGCGATAAGCTACTTACCTTTTTAGCAGTTGCACCAACTTTTCCCTAATCCCTCTATTGGATGTAGAGTAAAGGCTCCGGGTTCCGTGTTTTGTGGGTGAGAGCTAGCAGGAGAGGCTTTAAAACGAGGTCTTATTTTGATCTGCAATTTTCGCTATAAGTAATATTTTTGTAAAATTTTGATGATTGTCTCTATTCGAAACTGCTTAGTCCAAAACTTCCCGGATCCTATGATCTCTTTTGATCCTCCTAATATAGTGCAATCTGTGGACTTTTTTCGGAGATTAGTGAGATCTTTAACTCCACGTTTGTCATAACACTTAGGAGAGTCTTGAGGCGACTTTAAATGTTTGCGTTGGAAGTCACATTTACGGATGGAATATCAAAGCCCGAACTAATGTTCGTACGGCGCCCCCAGGCCTTAATTGGAGGTAGTGACTACGCACATGTCGTAATAGAGGACATGAAGTCACTGGGATATCAACTTCGAATTTTTAGAGGTCTTAATGGTAGCTTCGATGTATCTACCGTTGTGGAGGATGAACAAAAAGATTTACCGCCGAACATAGACGGCTCTTATGATCGGATGGCTACACTTGATCTGGGGACTCTACGTCTTGGAATCTTATCGCTTGATACTGATCTGGATGTAAAAGAGCGAGAACCGATCGATAGGGCCGGTATGAGAATAATGCGGATGGCGTGTGGTCACGCCTCGCCTAATTATCCTGCTGTAATGATTCCAGGTAGTAAGAATGCGCTGGTTTCCTTTAGGCCCGACCAACCGGTGCTTGTTGGCCGATCAAGTGCGTGTGCAGTAAGACTCGATGCAGCTGATATCTCTTCTAGACATGCCCGTATCGGGTATGAGTCAGGGTCATTCTGGGTGGAAGATCTGGGCTCAACTAACGGCACCTTTGTGGGTGGTCAGCAGGTTTCAGGAAAATGTTTAATTGATCCGGAGCAGCCAATTGTACTTGGAAGAGATGTTTCCATTTTTGTCGTCTCTTCTGAAGAGCAGTTAACTCAAATTCAGGATAGTATCGGTAGTGAGAAACAGCCGGTTTTAAGGCAGGAAAATAGTTATCCGATCCTGTTATCAGTTTCTGAAGTTGCAAGGCCAGCTCGCCTGGTGATGCGTTCTGGGGGCGAGCTCCGAATTGGTAGAGATCCATCAAGCGATCTTTGGTTAGGTGCTCCGCACGTCTCAAGGCATCACTGCACCGTATCCTTGCTTGAGGATGGGGCCTTGCTAATACAAGATTATAGCCGTAACGGCACAGCGCACAATCGTGGTTTAATTCGCAAAGGAGAGAGTCTCTGTATAGAGAATGAGCCAGCGGTATTGAACTTTGGCAATGAGGTAACAGTCGCCATCTGTCATACCGAAGATCAAGAAAAAGATTTTATTGCCTCTCAGGGCTCACCAAATACCTTCTCTACCCCGGAGGAAGTTGAGCATTTAAATAGCATCGTCAGGCAGGACTCAGATGGAGATTTGGAGTCCTCCATCCACGCAGGCATCACCGGCGATAGGAATATGGCGGGAATTATTAATACCCGCACCCTGAAAGGTGCTTATCGTAGATTATCATTTCGAAGGAAGTTACTACTGGTATTCTCAGTATTTTTGTTAATCATGGTGATTGCAATTTTATTAAAATTGCTAATGCCAGTTATAATTAATGTTTAGTTTTTTTAGGTTTTAAAGCAAAGGAGATAAAAAATGGCTACAGATAGTACAGAGTTAACATTTGTAAGATGTCCATCTTGTAGAAGTCTTGTTCCAGCGGTTTCAACTCGCTGCAGGATGTGTGGGGCATCCCTGGAATCGGGAGAAGATTTAGCCGGCGAAGATAGTGAAGATTCGTCGAGTCGTGTAAGACAGCGCACAATGTCAAAACCAAAGAGTCAACTATCCTCGGCTGTTAATAAAATCAGAGAGGAGTTTGATGCTATAGATTCCTCTGAAGAGTCAGGGGTAGAGGCTTCCTCTGAAAAGAAATCAGATCAAGAAGAGGAGTTTGAGGATCCGCTAGGAGACTACATAGGTGGTGTTGATCAAAGTAATGTCCAGGATGACAGCAGTGAAGATGACGACGAAGATCAGCAGTTAGCTGAAGACGATATCGACGATGATGAAGCAAGTGAGCAAGACGATCACAAGCAAGAGAGCCTAAAGGCAGAGAGGAAAGACGAAGGTGATAACTTAGATGCTGATAAGAATCTAAAAAATGGTTCGAGTCAAAGTGAGCACTCCTCAAAGAAACCAAAAGTAATTATTGAGAGTGGAGCTAAGAAGGGTAGTGGGCTTTCCTTTGGGCGTTCAAAGCCGTCTAAGGGAGAGCAAAGCCGCGATACTAAGAGAGAGTCTGCTTCTGCAGATAAAGAGAGTGGGGATCGCAGTAAACAACAGGAAGCTAAGGGGTCCCGTCCTCAACCTAGCGCACCACAGAGGTCGGAGCGAGAGGAAGCTAAGCCTTCCCCTGAGCCAGTAAAGGCAAAAGAATCACAGGCTACACCGTCAAGGGAAGCAAAAGAAACAGGGGGTGCGTCGGAACGAAGTTCTAAAGTGGCAGGATCTTCTAAGAGTGCTAGAATGTCGAAAAACCTCGATCACGACGGTAGATTGTTTGGGTGGTTAGTAAGCTATAGCAACCCTGATGGAGAGGCTATTGAGCTTCGTCAAGGTAAGTTCTTTGTTACCTCGTCTAGTCTAAAAGATAGCGATCTGGTTATTGATGACGATTCTGTTTCAACTCCGCATGCGGTTGTAACGGTTAGTGGCGAGAAGGGACTCCAGGTGCAAGACCTTATGAGTGAGGGGGGAGTCTTTGTGCGACAGAGAGAAAATGATGTCTACCGTCGAGAAGAAGAGATAGTAGAGGTTGGACATGGAGATTGGGTTCGTTTTGGAGATGTGGAGTTTTTAATTACTTTAATTGCCCACGTTGGAGTAAAGTAGTTTGTTATTAAAAAGTGTTTGAATGACAAGAAATGTTTATCCCAGACTCTTCGCCTTACTGGCTTTATCTCTTTTACTGACGGCATGTGGATCTGTGCCGGTAGCCGATGATTTGAGCCAGAATCAGGCCAATCAGATTGTCTCTGTGCTTAACTCCAGTGGAGTTAGTGCGGTGGCAGAGAGGCAAACCGGAGCCAGGGGAGGTTATGTAGTTAAGGTAAGCTCATCACGCTATGCCCGTGCTATTGATATTATAACTCAAAAAAATCTTCCCAGCCCTGTCCAAGAGAGCTTTGCCGATATTATAGCGCCCAAAGGGTTTATGCCTGATTCTAGAGAGATGGAAGCGCTTCGGCTTGACCATGCACTCTCTGTTCAATTGCAAGAGCTTCTAAGTAGCTTACCTAAAGTAAAAAGTGCTAGAGCTATAGTCAGACGCCACTTTCTACAACCCCGTAGCAATCCAGGGGTCTCAATTACGATTGGTTATGCAGAAAACCATCCCCCGGACCATGAGGCAGTGCGAAGTTTAGTATCTCAGGTTGTCTCAGGGATTGATCCTGAGAAGATATCTCTTTCAATCTTTGAGCTTGAATCAGATAGCTTGATGACTCTTGAAGAGGGGGTGTTTAATCAGGATGGTCAGGTGATGCGGATCCCTTTAGCTAAATTTATTTTTGGTTGGAGAGTGCCAGAGGAAGATTACCGTGGAATTGTTTTGTTCATGGTTGCATTCGGATTGATACTTGGCCTGATGGGTACGCTTGTCGGATATTGGTACGGCTATGTAAAACAACAGTCAAACAAGTTTATTGATTCTGAGCTATCTCGTCACAGTTCTGGTTCGTTACGTTTGGGGTCTGGACCAGCCAGTCAACTTCCGGAGATTGATTGATGGAGAATCTACGGATAAAGAGTTTAGCGCCGCATCAGAGAGCTCTGGTAGCTATTGCAGTCTTACTTGATGGCCATGAAGCGGCGGAGTACCTTCAAAATGATTCTGTGCACGGAAACTCCCTGGCTAGATCCTCGGAGGAGTTAGCAAAGATAGAAAACAAGTTGCGGTTGCCCTTGTTAGGGACTTTTTTACGAGCTGCTGTTGATGAGATTGATGCGAGCAAAGGAGAAGAGTCTTGACCCAGAGTGACGCAGAATCTCAACAATTTGAGCTTGAGCCCTGGGATCCAGAGCAGCTTCTCTCTACTCGCGAGCCACATGAAATCCGGTATTCAATGGGTTTTCTGCAAAGTAAGCCTGAAAACTGGTTTCCTGGGCTTGGAGCTCATTGGTTGCCGCTTGCACATTCAATGGGAATTGAATTGAAGGTCGTTCAGGTCCAACCGACCTTTACCCAACCGGAACATGACACACTTGGATTTGTAGCAAGTGTAGATGATGAGCCGATAGCATTGGTGGCAGAGAGCGAATCGATCTATCGCTTTTTAGAGACTGTTGTCCCATCCGCACGAGGGACAGCAGGTAGTATTGTTGCTGAGTATTTTGCCCGACGTTTTATATCGAGCCTGGCGCTATGCTGGAGTGGTCCAGATTCTTCAGTGGTCCGTTTTGAACCAGAATTAAATCCTGCAGATGTCAGATCTTTTGCCTCTATTTTATTTGATATCCAGTTGAATGGAGTTAGTTGTAGGTTCTGGTTGCAGATGGGGCGTGTTCTTGTTGAGCGACTCGATGGCCTTTGGCGCAGACAGGTCAAATCCTCGACCTCTCTGAACCTCAAACCAGCACCGGTCCAGATAGAGATAGCTCAATTAGCCGTTTCTGCCCATTTGATTAGTGATTACACTAAGCCTGGGACGATAATTGATTTAGAGGTCCCGGTCACTGATGAGGTCCGAATCGCTTCAAAAGATGATATGAGCCTTGAAGCTCGATTAGTGAATGTCGATAAGGCTTTTGTGCTTGAAATATTAAGAGCTGCTCCAGTCCCCGTAGAAATTCCAGCTGATTCAGTCCGATTACAGGTTTTGTTGGGGTCTTTTTCTCCTATTGGAGTCTCCTTAAAGGAGCTTCTATCTGGGAAGACAATGCTAGAAACCGGGCTACCCCTGGGCAATGAAGTGCTGCTCTCGATTGGTGGTGAGACCGTTGCTAAGGGGCAGTTGAGTATTTTTCAAGGACGGTTTGCGGTAACTGTTTTAGCCTGAGGTTGATTTTAGGTATAGCCTCCTTTCTGCTCTTCTCTTAAACTCAACTTCATGGATCCTATCTCTGCATACCTTGTGGGCTTTTTGGTGCTTCTGCTCTTTACAGCGTTTGTAAAGATCGCTACCGCTTTGACCATCCTTCGTCTTGGAATTGGGCTTGATGGGGTAGGGTTTGGCTTTGCCACGGCAGCTCTTGCCCTGGCACTCTCCTGGGTGGTGATGTCGCCATATCTAGATCAGGCGGGCGGAATTAATAATCTATTTAGTCAAGAGTCTTCAATAGAGACTATAGATCAAACGTTTCGGCCATTCCTGATAAAGCACGCAGATGCGGAGTCAATTGAAAAGTTATCCACCTTTGCTACTAGAGAAGTCGTGGGGGAGGAAACTGAAGTGCCATCAGAAGAATCTTCAGAAGAGTTAGTAGAGGAGCAGACCGATATTGCTCTAAGCGTACTCTCCTCAGCTTTTTTAATGTCAGAGCTCAAGATCGCATTTCAGGTTGGAGTTCTGCTGCTTTTACCGTTCGTGGTGATTGATCTCTTGGTTGTAAACATTCTTTCTGCTTTAGGTGTGCAGCAGATCTCAGCAACGGTAGTTTCATTCCCAATGAAGATCTTGCTCTTTTTGGCCGTTGATGGTTGGTCTCTGATTGTAGACAAATTATTGAGCGGGTATGTCTAGATGGATGCGCAGCTACTAGAGATCTTAGATCTGGCACTCAGGGCTCTCTTTGTCTTAGGGTTGCCAGTTGTAATAGGAGCGGTGATCGCGGGCACCCTGGTAGCCTTACTTCAAGGAGCGATGTCTTTACAAGATACCGGGCTTCAGTACGCGGCAAAAATTTTAGCTGTGGGGCTTATCGTTATGTTAATGTGGCCCACGGTTGTTAGGTACCTTACCATACTCTTTGAGAGAGCTATGGAGTAAAAGAATGGGAGCGCTGTCTATATTTTTTACGCTCTCTATAATTTTTGGTGGCATTCTCTCAATCTTTGCCGCTCTGTTTATTACTCCGCTCTTCTTTTTTGTTCTAGAGGCAGGCAACCTTTCATCAGCGATAGCACTATCTTCTTACCTGGTAGCTCTACCTTTAAGTAGTTTTCTGGCTCTACTTTTACTAGAAAAGTTTGTATTAGAGCGAAAAGATCGGGGGCTACTTTCCCTTTTAGCTTTAGTTTTGACAGGATACTTGTTGCTTGAGAGCCCGACCAGGTTTTTGTATCTTGAGGAGTTACAGACAGTAATTTCGCATGATCTATTTTCCACAGCTAGTATGATTCTCGTTTTAGCTCAAAAGGGTGTGCTGTGTGCGGTGATTTCTGCTCTCGTCATAGCATTAGTGATTCTAACTGTAGAGTTGCCTTTTTGTTGGTTTGTTAGTCGAGATAAGATTGCGATTTCAATAAAAGGACTAAGGGTCTTATTGCTCTTTTTTGTTCTTATTAGTGCAGGTCACCTGATGATTGGGTTTTTCTCCAGTGCCTTTATGCCCGGTAAACTTCTTGGGGCCATATTGCCGTGACGTATCGAGAGTGGCCATCGGACGATAAGGTAAGCAAGCTAAGAGACGAGGGTAGGGTTCCCTTAAGTCCCTTTGCTTCTCAAGTTGTTGTATTAGGAGTGTTATTATTGCTGCTGCCTGTGATTGGAAATTTACTTGTTTCCAGTGTAGAAGCGTACCTGCTGCAGATATCCAACGACCAAGATCCTTTTAGTGCAGTTCAATATTTGGGGCTTGAGCTAATATTTATTATTAGTATCACCTTGTTGGTATTTTGTTTTTTAATAGTTCTATTAACCTTACTACAGACGAGATTTCTCTTTCGAACCTCGCGTATAGCTTTTAGTCCAGCTAAAATCTTTGTTAAGAGACGAGATCTTTCAGCGCTCATGATCCTCCTTCGGATTGGAGGGGTTTTGATTGCAGTTGGATTTATGTTGTTAAGTTTTTATCTGTTTGTGCCCGAAATACTAAGGGGCCTCTATCTTCAAGATACAGAGATACTAGAGTGGGCTTATGAGCTCTATCAGGATGCTTTGCTCTATGTTATTATTTTATTGATCATGATTGGAGCTATGAGCTACGGGCTATCAAAATTTTTGTTCTTGTGGACTCACAGGATGACACGGGAAGAGGTTCTGGAGGAGCGTCGACAGCATGGGTAAGTATTGGCCAACAAAACATGATGCATTTTCTTCATCTCCATTTTTAGCGGTTCTACCCTCTTTTGGTGGGGCTCAGGCTGGCAAGACTTATGTGTCGTCACTGTACGCTAGGTTTGAGAAAGTTAGCGCTCAAATGGCGTCATTGGATAGAGAGAGCGAGCAAGATCTACGCAGGCTCAATGCAGAAAAAATGATGCTAGAAAATGTTCTCGATTGGCTTAAAGTCAGGACTGATAGTCAGGCAGAGGAGTAGGGAGTTGTGGAAAGAGTACCGGCTCGCACTTCAAATGATCTGATTAAAAAAGGTTACTCTGACGAGGAAGTAATCTTCATCTATGAGCTCGCTCTTCAGGGACTTGAAAATGGTCAGATAAGATGGGCGGCAACTTTATTGCATGGCCTGGTTGAAGTTGCTCCTGATTTTTGTCCAGCCTGGATCGCTCGTTCATATACTTTCATGTATGAAAAAGACTATGATCAAGCGGTCTTTTGTTCTCGTCAAGCTTTACGCATTCAACCTGCAAATCCAGCAGCACTGCTTTATCTGGTGTCCTGTATGTTAACACTTGACGATTACAATTCAGCCGGCACTTATCTAGGAGAGGTCTCGGAGTTAATAGAAGCAGGTCGGGTAACAGATACCAGGTTGGTGCGCCTATTTAGAATGTTATTAGCCCGCTTTCAAAACCGCGGATAGACTCTTAGTTAGATTCCTTATCTTTTTTATCCTGATCGTTATCATCAGGAATACTAGCATCAATAGCTATTTTGACTGCTCGCTCGATGACCTCTCTCTGTTTAGCCGGAATATCACTTTTGCCAAAAAGTTTTTTGGCTTCTTCTTTGACCAGGCCAAAGAGTTTTTCACGTTCTTCCCAGGTCATCTCTCTGGTTGATTTTCTCTTGGAGACCGAAGATGAGCTCTTAACCTGATCAACCTCTGAGACTTTTCGGACCTCTTCAACTCCTCTGGTCGAATCAACATCTTTGACTCCACCAATCTTGGATCCTTTAATCTTATCTGGCTTCTTAGGCATGGTTTTCCCTCTTTAGAAATTCAGTAAATGGCCCAGGTATTTTCTTTTTTCTGATCTGTAGGGCTATAGTTTTTAAACCTGGCCGCACTCTGGGGGGTGCTAATACCTTTGATGTCGAAAAGCATTTCTGAAGGTAGTCCAGTAGTACTTTGTGTTCTCGAATTACGTTTAGCTCGTCGGTTTCCCAGTCGCTAGCTATACCACGCATAGAGTCTGACTCCCAGTACATTTTCCAGAGTATTATCTGGTGAATGGGCTCCAAGGTGCTAATAAATGAGATAGACTTCTTTAAATCAATTAGATCTTCTGGACTTGCATCGTCCATTCCCTGGCGAGTGGTGACAAGGGTTGCGCCTATTAATAGTTGCCTGATGCTTGCTCTGAGAGTCTGTTCTCCCTGTTGCTCATCAACCTGGGGAAGGATGCCGCTACGGAGATCTGGAAACAACTCGAATAACTCCACTGCTACCTCACGAGCTAATCGCTCGTTTTGCGTGGCCGATCCCGACTTTGCCCACCCTTTTGACTGTCTGGCTGCCTCAGTGGAAGCTTCATGAATTCTTCTACGGGCGTATCCACGAAAAGGAACACCCATCTCAGGTTCAAATCGCCGTGAACAGAATATGAGGGCCTCCATGGCGGCACCATCGAGTCCATCCATCTGCCAGTCGAGATTCCAGGCGCGAGCTACTGCTCTAGCAATACTTTGCGCCCAACCAGCATGCTCGAGTACCAGCTCGTTTGCTTGCTCCTCGGAAAGTGTCCCTGATTCAGTCAAAAATCCTCCAAACAGATCTAAGTGATTGTTTTATGGGTTATCGCCGGATCAGGCAAATTTCTACAGTTATTACCCGGCCCAGCAGTCAGTTTTGTAGGGGGTCAGCGAAATAAAAAACCAAATAAATATAGTAGGTTGTAGGTTTATTTGAAGCATTTTTGGTAGTTCTTCTGACAGGTGGGTGAGAAGTAAATACCAAGAGGGAGTGTCATGAGCCGCTTGAACCAGAATAGTTCGAACCAAAATGGGGGAGTTCCGTCGGTAGGTTCCAGGGTGAGAGCCAGATTGCTTGAGCAGGTCGAAAGCATGTTGGCAATTAGCGAAAAGGTTAGTGATACAGGCATTCGATTATTACTTCAGGCTCACTGTCTTGATTTGGTCTCTTCGATTGAAGAGCTGATTGAGCAATACGAACTGGACTCAAAGGATATTTCAAAAACGCACTAGCAGAACAGAGATGATTAACTCAGATAGAAGAGGGGTATTATGACTACACAAGCAGCACTAAAAATTTCTGAAAAACAAGATGGGGCTACCAGCAGCCGGAGGGCTCAGGGGGCCAAGGTTGTTAAGCTTGTTCCAAAGAACAAAAGCGACCTGACTGAAGCTCAAAGAGAAGAGCTGGTGTTGGAATTTAGATTAAAGGCCCGTAAGTTAGGGCGGAGTATCCTGAGAAAATGGCAGGCAAGGTTAGACCTACAAGAGGTAGATAGTGTGGTTGACCTATCGCTTTGTGAGGCGGTTAAAAGATTTGATCCGAATCGGGGAGCAAGCTTTATGACTTTTCTCTACTATCATTTAAAGGGAAATCTTGTAAGGGCAGTGACTTCAGCGGCTAATGCGAATATCGTACCCGCCTCTGATCAGCAACAAGATTCAGAAAATGAGGATAGAAACCTTGCAAATGCGATCGATATAGCGGAATCACTCTCAGGCTCAGAACCAACTCTGCCTGAAGAAGAGCTCTTACAAAAAGAGTTAGTTGAGCTAAGTCAGCAAGCTTGTCTAAAATTGGACCAGCTAGAACGACAGGTGATTGAGAGAATTTATCTGCAGGGACAACAGTTATTAGACATAGCAGCTACTCTTGGATATAGCCGATGTCATATTTCGAGAGTAAAGAAAAAGGCACTAGAAACTCTTGAAGTTGAGATGCGAGCAAGATTGGATGAGCAAAAGCCACAAAAGAAGGTAGAGCCTGCAGCTTCAAGCTCCCGTAGAAAAATTCACCGTAGAAGACCTCGCTCGAAGAAAGCAGTAGAGCTTAGAAAACAACGTAATGCTGCTTAGTAGATAATTGAGCAAATCTTAGCATTGCTGAACGGTTCTACCTGCCAGCAATGCTCTAACCTTATGAAATATGGAGAAAAATTGGCAAAGGCCAGTTAGTAAATCTCTATCTTCTCTCATCTTTACAATCAAGGTATAACTCCTGTATACCTAGCGGCCTGTACAGGCGTGGAGCTGGCATCAAGCCTATATTTTAAGCCCCAGGGGTTGTGAAAGTTTTTTTAGGAGAGGTCTTAAGATGGGAGTATTTGAAGTACTAGCTTTTTTGTGTGCGGGAGCAGTAGTACTATCTATGGTCTTTGGACCGGGATCCTGAGGGGCTAGATCCTAAAAACCCTTAACCGTTAGTTCTCTATCCTATACTCTAACCGCAATACCCACACAGCCTTCTGGTTCCATAGCTGCCAATTTATTTTTTCCCTTTCACTGATGGCTTGTTGATTAGATTCTCAGGATGTTCGGGATGAAGAGGGGTTTTTCTTAAAATATGATGAATCAATAGGAAAAAATAGATCGCACAAAAAGCAATAACCGTGGCTGATATTGCTAGACCAATGTGGTTAAAGCCCACCGCCATGCCAATTGCAGCCGTAACCCACATCATTGCTGCGGTGGTCAATCCCGCTACAGCCTCTTTGCGGCGGAAAATTGCACCTGCCCCCAGAAATCCAATTCCGGACACGATCTGCGCAGCGATTCTGCCGGGATCTGCAGGTTGAGTTAGAACGCCGATATGAACTGACAAAATTGAGAAGAGGCAACTGCCCATGCAAATTAGCGAGAATGTTCTAAGACTGGGGTCTTTACCGGCAAGCTCCCGTTCAAAACCGATAACTCCGCCAAGCACCATTGCAACTATCAGTTGCAAACCTTCATGCGTGTTAATCTGACTTAATATGGTCTCCAATTTAGCTCC
>Ga0081527_100624_pt1 | contig 13830 bp, 27 predicted proteins | sample HotLakmasection5_FD_70992 | JGI IMG/M metagenome (GOLD analysis project Ga0081527, IMG submission 70992) | Hypersaline microbial mat communities from Hot Lake, Washington, USA - Section #5 (SPADES assembly) (version 2) | ecosystem: Environmental > Aquatic > Non-marine Saline and Alkaline >... | reverse complement strand
GTGTATTGAAGATTGTCTGGGATTAATGCATTGTCCACTTCATCATCTAGGTTATTGCCAATATAAACTTCAAGGTTGCAATTAGGATTTTTGTCTCTAATCGCCAACATGAATTTGAAGTTCCTCGCTTGTACGATTCCATTTTTAATAGGAAGCTTATCAATTTTAATCAATTCATAAGGTATTCCAAGCTTTTTTAATACTTTTTGTTCATACTTACTGTCCATATTGCCAAAATCAATATAGATATATCGGTCAACATTTTCAGTTAAAAACATATAGCTTGAATCCAATCCTCCACTCACCAACATAATTTTCTTAGTGGTTTTGGCTTTAACTTTTTTCGGGGTTGCTAGCCCTATTGTCCCTTCGTAAGGCTTTAAGTCAAATCTTCCTTTACCAGCCCAGTCTAGAAATTCATAATATTCCGCATGTTTTAAATGTCTAGAAATGACTTCTTCGCCAGATTTCAAAAGTCTAAATGCGTGTTCGATGTGGCTATTACTGGCACCATCATTAAATATTAATCTGCTTTGAGTTACGATAAGCATAATTGTAGTTATGTCATCAAATTCAACAAGAACCGCAGCCATTTCTGCGTCTGGATTTTCGACTTCGCAAAATTTTTCGTCTTTAATGCCAGACATTAACCATGCATATTCTGGTCCGCCGCTACCCATTTTTTGCCCACCTTACAGTAATATAGCAAAACGGCGTGTCCGCCGCCGCGATTGCTAATTTTATTAAATATGAAGAACCAGCAGCAATAAACATATGTTTAATTGGCATAATGCCATAAAACGCGATTGAATAAAAGATGCAAGCATCAATTAGTTGGCTTACAGCTGTGCTCACATTGTTTCGCACGAATAGCAATTTGTCTTTATGCCATTCTTTCAGCTTGTGGAAAATAAATGTATCATTTGTCTGTGAAACAAGATAGGCAATCATAGATGCCAACACAATTCGTGGCACTGCCCCAAGAGTTTCTTGCATTGCTTCTTGACCATCCCAAAATGACGCAGCCGGCAAGCTTATTGCAATATAGGCAGCAACAACAAACAAAACGTTCATCACAAAACCTACATAAATGATTGTTCGCGCCTCTCTTTTACCCCAAACTTCTCCAACAGTATCAGTAATCAAAAAAGTCATGGGATAAGCTATAATTCCAGCTGATAAAACCACATTAAAAACAGTAAAAAGCTTTGCACTAACAGCATTTGTTATTAACATAGTACCGACAAACAATGATGCTAAAATTATTAGTTTAGTTTGCTTAGTCATTTTTCGCCAATTACAGTTTATACCGGATATCCGGATAAATCGTCAAGATTCGATTGACAATGAATCAAATCATCATTTGTTTTGGCTTTGATTTTTGTTGCTGGAACCTTGCTTTTAACGTCACGTGGTTCAATTCTCATAAAATTTTTATCGCCATAGTGCCAGCATTTGTTGTAGATTTTTTGTTTCCAATTCAAATTGTGCTTTAATTCGGATTTAACCATTTCAAGCGCAATTAGTTCGTTATCGAACAATTCACATTTATAGTAATCTTCACACGATATTACTACAACATAAATCATAATTCTCCTAATTTACGTAGGTCTTTACTAGAAGCTTTGCGTTCTTTACGACGACACAAAAGCTTATTATATGATGATTGAGGTGACCCGCTCATTGGGCGCTTGCCCCACAAATCTTTATTCCTGTTGCGTGTCCCCCTACAGCCATGGTCTTGGCTAGGTGTTCCTAGTCTTTGGCGTCTTGACATTTTACTCTCCTACGATTTACTATGAACTGTGTTTAGCTGTTATTCAAGTTCTAGTAAGTTTTCGAACTTTACATCATTTAAATTAAATTCTTGTTCAAGCTCGGCCATTCTTAAATGAAGATTGTCTCCACATTCAAAATCTCTAACTTCTTTGTATTCATCACTCCTGTAATATTTCATTTGAACTGCAACAATCATACGTTTATGCCAATCGTGCAATTCACCTGAAAATAATGGAGTTTTAGAATCAAATTTGTCAAAATCATCTTCGGAAATTTTATCTTCATATCGTTTCCACAATTCAGAACCAGGAAACGGCATAAGAAAATTAGCACAAACTTGAGCCGGCTTTAATGTTATAAAAGCCTCATATAGAGCTTCATAATTAGCTTTAGCTTCTTCTTTGGTTTTGTTATCGTCATTGACAATAAATGACATAACATATTTCATGCCAAATTCTTGACAGTTTTGAGTCGCCTTAAGCAGCTCAACGTTCTTTTTATACTTAACACCAACATCTTCAAGACCAAAGTTCAATGAGTGCCACCCATTTTGAACTAAATGCTTTACAATGTCTGGTCTTTTCGCCATCACATTGCCTGTTCCAAATGAATAAACAACATTAAACTTATCTTTAAAGAGAGGCGCAAATTCTTTTATTTTGGGGTTTGTGGCGAAACTTTCATCACGAATAAATACAGTTGTGGCACCTTTTTCTACAAGGTCATATACTTCCCGTTCTACATACTCCATATCAGAAACGCGCATTTTACGCCCTGACATGTTTGGAGTAGAACAAAACTCACAATCAAATGGACAACCAACAGATGAAACCATTGAACCTGAAACGTCATTGGGAGTAATATCAGGATAAACCTGGCGCATTGACTTCATATCAATCAAATCCCTGCGCATTGGAGAAAATCCAAAACTGCCTTTAACGATTCCTTCAGGTCCATCTAAAATTTCATCTACATTGTCGCAATAACCAACAACCACTTTTTTAGCATATTTTACAGTTTGTTCAGGTTTTGCCGTAGAATGATAGCCACCCGCAACAATTTTATCACGTCCAACTAGTTCTGCAAATTTTTTAAATTCTATCCAACCACGTGTGTAAACAGAACACAAATAGACATCAATATCATTACGAGGCTTATTATCTGCGATAAAAACGCATTCACCTTTATTTGGAGCAACATATAACACCGATGGCTCTAGCCTTTGTGTAAGTTTCGTTGGATTATTCGTATAAAAGTTATCAAACAATCCTGGAAAGGTCATTAAACCATACTTCATAAGCCTCGCCTATTTAAGATTCTTAATGAAATTTTGGAATCTGTCTGAATGAATTGGTGGAAGCATTGGTTTTCCAAAAATTTTGCTCCACTTATTATGTTCATTTATTCTAACCGAAAGAACAATGGCCATGTCATCCAAATTCTCGAATGTCTTTGCCACTTCTTTCCAATCGTTAATACTTTCGTCCGTAAACTTGAGATGGAAGCGTTTGTTATTCACCTCCACCTCAAAAGAGCCATCATCAAAAACTCTTATTACTTCCATATTCTCGCTCGTTCTTTAGTTGTTCTATTCGATTATGTTCTAAATCATTAACAGCTATTTGTAATTTATCTAATATGCTCAAAATTCTCTTATATAGAGTGTCATTCATTTGAATCTTGCCATTATCACCGAGAGCCAATCCATATGTTCTAAATTCTCTAAGATCTCTTATGAGTTCATTAAATTGAATATGTAATATGACCGGATTTTGGGTCCACTTGAGACCACACTTCTGTTTCTTAAGAATTCTAGCTTGGAAGAATTTTATGATGTGTTTGAATTTCATATATCCTCACTTTACATTAAGCTGAACTTCAAAGTGCTTTCCAACTTTCAATTTACCAGTTTGCACTTCCCAGTTTTCATTGGTATTCTTAATGCCATCAAAACTAACTGCACCTTGCTGAATCAACCTACGAGCCTCAGATCCACTTACATCCATTAGCTCTTTTACAATTGACCATAGTGGTTTTGCTTCAACCTCTATAGTGGTGTTAGCTTCATCTTCTTTTTTCAAAAGCTTAATAATATCGTCGGCAAGTTTGATTTTCGCCTTTATTGGGTCTTTTAAAAGTTTCTTAATTTCTTTTTCTGGAATATCTGTTAAAAGAGTCATCCAGTTTTCAATTAGAGTATCTGGAATATTAATGATTTTACTGCGCATTACTGATTTTGGTTCTCTAACTGAAATGTGATTGTTCAATGTTTTAGACATTTTGTTCACACCATCAGTCCCAACCAATAATGGCAAAGTCATTACAGACTGTGGTTCGCGATCTTTACACCACATTTCCATAATTTTACGACCAGCTGTAAGATTGAACAGCTGATCAGTCCCACCTAATTCTAGGTCGGCTTTAAGTTCAACACTGTCAAGACCCTGCAACACGGGGTATACAAATTCTTGAAGAGAAATTGGTGTTTGATTCTTAAACCTCTCAGAAAATGCATTACGTTCTAACATTTGAGCAACTGTAAAAGATGACATGGCCTCAATCAGTCGAGCTGGTTTCATATCACCAAACCAACTTAAGTTTTCAAGAATTTCAACATTTTCCCACACGGCAGATGGTTCATGGAAAAAGAATATAATTTCTCCTAAGAGCTCGCCATGATTCTTTTGTATTTCTTTCATGTCCAGCATGGGTCTAGTTTTATCGCGCCCAGATGGGTCGCCAATAGCAGCCGTAAAGTTGCCAATAATAATTTTCACTTGGTGTCCGGCACTGGCAAAATCACGCAATTTCTTAAACATAACAATGTGGCCAAGGTGTACATCACATGCTGTTGGGTCAATGCCAAATTTGACGACCATATTTTCTTTCAAGTCGCCAATCAAATGTACTGCGCCACGTTTTAAATCTTTCATTGTTTCCCCAGTTCTGGATAAACCAAATTCCTGAATTTTACTTTGATAATATGTTTAAGTTTTCTTAATGTCATTATCGATTTAAGAAATGAGTTCCATTTGGAATACATCTTTTTTGTTTAATTTTATTACTCCTTCATAAGAACCATTGTGCCAGGAGTAAGCTTTAATTTCTTTTTTTGTAACTTTCATAAGAGCGTAGATAGTTCCATCTTTATCTTCATAGAATTGGCCTGATTTCATCATATTCCTTTATAAGCTATTCCACCACTTTCTAATTGCTTCAACTGGGTTTGGGTCGTCATGACTTATAAAAATTCCGTCAGTACCCCAGTACACATAAAGACCAGGGCCATGTGGGATTCCGCCCTTAAACCAAATTGTAATACCACCTTTCCCAAAGAAAATTGACCACGAATCATCATCTTCATTGTTACTTCCATTTGATGCAGACAATCTGGGGCAGGGTAAAAACTCTAAATCTTTAATAAGATCTTGAGCATATTGTTTAGATAGCATTAGCTTTCCACCAATTTAATATAACATCTACAACATTTGGAACTTCATGTGTTATAAAAAGTCTTTCAGTATGGTCGTTATTAAACCCACAATAAATGCCGGGTCCATGTGGATATCCACGATGAAACCATACTCCAATTCTTACCATACCATCTATTTTAATAAAATATCCATAATCAGGATCGGTTCCTTGTTCATTGCTATCAACACTTGTAGAACTAACATCATCTAAGTGCTTACTTAGTTCTTTAACTAAATCTTTAGCATATTCTTTTGCATATTCATGTCCTGTAGCCATAAATCTTCCTCAGAAAAATGGTAGCCGAGGCGGGACTCGAACCCGCACGGGGTAACCCCCAGGGGATTTTAAGTCCCCAGTGTCTGCCATTCCACCACTCGGCCTTATTTTAATCGCCCTTGCGACTCAATGTCATGAGTTGGGGAAGCTTCTCCCACTCAACAATCACTAGTAAATTGCTGACCCAATCGTTGGCGCAAGTAACCCAAATGCCTTTGGGTTAGGTTACCCCATTCGGACCAAAGCCCTTCATCGCGATTTGTTATTCAACAATTGGTTGTTGTGTAAATTCACTCATTTCTTCTTGAGTTAAATCTCCACCTTCAAGATGTTTAATATTTGCTATGGAAAAGACCAACACCACCAAAAAGCTCTTTTTATAATTCCACGTTTCTTCATTGTTCTGCATTCTTGTAAGCATAATAAATCGATATTGGCGAAGTTATAACTAAAGCGCAAACAACACCAATGATATTGTAAGATAAATCGCCATAACTAAATTCATTATCCAACAGTTCTTTACATATTCCAATAGAAATGGCAATAATCGATGCCATAAAAATTGGTACTAACCATAAAGAAAAGTAACCTTTTAAAGTATCCTTGTTCATCGATGCAAACAACATGAATATGTATAACAAAAAACTAACTCCAAAATGGAGAATATTATCATTCATTCCATCCACTTTTCTATTGTTTTGGGGTTTGGTGCTGTTTCATCCCACATTTCTTTAATTTCTCTCTCCAAAGAATACCACATACACTGAAGATATGGTCTTATGTCTTCTTCAAATGCTTCACATCTATCAAGCAAATTGATGAAAACACGAATTGTGGCGGCACCGTTGTATTCTTCAACACCAATGAGTCCGTCCTTAAATTGTTCAAGGACGGACCTAAGCGTTGGTTCTGGTTCTGGTTGTGGCTTTGGTTTTGATTTGCGCCAAAACATTTCAACCTCGACTATTCTCTAATTCGACAATGCGCACTTCGTACGTCTGGTCTCCCCTACCATCCCAGTAGATTGACCCGTCTTCGTTTTCAACTGGCATATTTTCATCGTCATTTGTGAAGGTAATGAAGTAACCACCTTCAGTTTTCAGACAAGCCTGACCTTCATATGCTTCCTCTTTGGTTTCTTCAATCACCTGGTCTTTGGTGAGAGCACCCTGATATACTCGCACTTCACAATCTTCGTCAATCTCACCTTCGAGCAAAGGAATGGTTACAGTTACCATTTTCATAGTCTCCTACTTAAACAACCAGGCTCTCTGCATTCTGGTACGTGGACGTGGACTACGATGCGTTTTAATACGTAGTTCAGAACGTTTAGGCTGGTACGGAATCTCTACATCTATTGCAGCACTTGGTCCATTTAACAGTTGTTTGGCTTCTTCTATCGTTCTTTGGATGTCCTCAACTTGATCAAGGGCTGTTTCGTTACCATTCCATTCACGAGTTGAAATTCCAACAAGCTTATTTAAGAGTGTAGTCTTTCCACAACCAGTTCCGCCATATACAAACATGCTCATCTTTTTGCGTTTAAAGTTATTAACAATTTCTGTTGGATCAAGATCCAATTTTTTGGCTGCTTTAAACAAAGAGTCAAGAGAATTTCTTTTGCGAATCTCTGCAAGTTCTCCATGCTCTGACCAATCTTGTTCAAGACATTTTTCAATTTGGTCAATAACCGCATACTGCAACCAAATCACTTCGTCTTGCTCAAAATAGCCCTCACTGTTACAACCTGAGTACCAGGTTTCGCCATCTTCAGACCACACCCAATCATCTGATGTGAGTGTATCAAAAGCTGGTTTGAACTGGCTACCATCAGACATTTGCAGCAGATGGTTGTCCCCTTGTGGGCGTATCCACATTTTACGCGACCATTTACTGCGCTTAACTTTGTAACCATTGCTAAGCATTTTCATTGCTGCCGCAAATATCATTATTCCTCCCAAGTCAAACCATGAGAACAAAAATCTTTATCGTTACGTGAAATGAAGACTAACTTACCATGTGCTGCTCTTTAATCATACTGAATAACCTTTTTACGATGTTCAGGAATTCTAATATCTAGTTCCTTGTTTTCAAAATTAAGGTACCACGTAAATCCAGAGAGTTTGTCGTCTAGCACAATCCTCCCTTTGATTTTATGATTAGATCTATAATTTGCATTAAATCTGTCGCCAGTAGTTGATGAAACGCTACCATCGCGATTGCGCGGCAACATGGCGAATCCAAATTCAGTCTCATCTGCGTCAATAACAATACCTGGATAAACAAAAATCTTTCTAATGTCTTTCACACCAACCCATCTATGGCTATCTAAGCAACAAATTCCATTTCCTAAAATTCTAAATGACTCAACAACAGTGCTTCCATTTTCCAAAAGTATTTCTTGAATTACATGGGTATATTTCTTGTTTTTTACATGGAATATAAATTCAAAGGTATAATGCCTACCACCATTTTCTTCTGGGCTCTTATACACCTTCTCTTTTAAAATATTCATCTGAATTGAGTTATTGCTGGATTGATACCCCCACCAAGCTGAATTGGAAGCACATCCTGTAATAACAATCCCAACAAATATGAAAATGACATACTTCATAACTCCTCCTACAATATAAGACCACGACACTCGCGCACAATCTGATGGGTCTTAGGAGACTCGATTTGATCGTAGTTGAGAATCACAAGCGGCTTAGTCTCATGCTTGGTTACTTTAATTCCAAGATCGTTGGCCAAATCGTCCAACGAGTTTCCATCACGCAGAAATTTTTGAACTTCAAACATCACTTTCCTCTCAGATTTAGTTGGGCGATTCTAACACATACACAACTGTGGTGAAAATACGTTCGCTCCACCCTGCAGAATTAGGAGATCTTTCTGAAGTAATTTTAGCGTCAATAATCTTCCAACCTTTCTTTAAAAAAGCATCTAGCTCTGAAAGGTTGGGAGTCTTGGTTTCCCACCAACTAACAATAACAGTTCTATGTGTCAAATTTCTTCTCCGTAAACATCAACGTCTTCTGAGAGTGCCCAATTCCACAAAGGTAGATAATTGGCAACACACTTTCTGCTATTAAACGGCAAATGAAACAATTCCTATATATCAAGTAGTTGACAACGCTCAAACCCCTCAGGAGCTTCGATATCCATTAAATCAGATTCCATAAGAGGGTGAATGCCACTATTACACGCTTCAACAAAGCTTTCTGAAAAACCCTGAAGGTTAGCTTTATAGGCTACTTTCTGTAGTAGCACAATATAATCATGCATTTTTTCTGCCATGTTGGCAGTCGCTTTAAAACACATTAATACATCAACTGGATGTGCATCAGTGGCTTGAACGTCAACTACTACTAAAATGAAGTTATCATCAGTTTTACTGAATTTAATAACTTTACGTCCAATGCGTGTTTGTTTAATCAATTTTCTCTCCAATTAAGCCACCAGCGCATTTTGCACAGGATGCTTTTCTATCAAAGTAAACAAACCCTCAGAGGACTGCCGTCCTCCTCGGGCTAGCTCACTCCAATTCTTTCTTAAGGCGCATCTTCTCAACCCTACGGGCCGACTTCCTAGCCATCCTTTTGACTTTGCGTGGATGGAGGTTGCACGGAATTCAGCATGGGCACATCCAATTGCCACTGAATTTCGTGTGAGTTGCGTAGCGCCTGCTGAAGCCGATTTTAACTATCGGCCTCTTGTGACGATCCTTGTGTGTTCTTGACATTTTGGTCTCCGATTAGAACTACATCGGAAACGGTTCAAAATTTTCTTCATTTTCCATCCTTTCTATTCTATTCTTAAAACGCTTACGCTTTTCAGCGATTTTTTGTTGTTCCCATAACCATTTGTTTAAAGCCCGTTCCCGAGCCTTAATTCCCCTGGTGCGGCCCGCTTCTTTAATTGAATCAATCTCATTTTGGAGACTGTCAATTTTTATTTCAAAATCAAGAATTTCGTTTGTGAAGTGAATCACCCCAGCTTTAAGATGTTCATAATGCTCTTGTCTACGAGAATCCACTTGCTCCTCAACCTGCATCATATCTCCATTAATTATTTGGTCTTGAATAATCATATTCACAACAATATGAATGAATCTGCTCCGCAACTTTTGCAATACAATTTGGATCGGATAAATTATCAACCCAAAATTCAAATAAATACTTATTAAAGCTACTATAATCTTTGTGCAATTGAATTCCAGGCATGCCACTTGCATTTACAGCCCAAATAGAATACCAGTGTTCTGCATGTTGAAAACGTCCAATATGGTCCATTCTATTATATCTTCTGTTCTCTAGCTTAGTAATGCCTGGTATTTGTAATAGCTCCTTGAAGACTTCTAGAGCTAGTTGTCTAACAAGTTCAAAATCCATCTTAACTCCAAATAAACATAATCGGGCCCACTTCTGTATAGAAGTGGGCCCTCAATGTTTACTTAGTCATAGAGCACCTCATCCCATCTATTCCCAAAGAATCATAGAAAATTATCACCAAAAGTACTTCATCAAAGATTCTTAGGCACTACATAATAACCTCCACATATTAATTTATTCCAAAGAATCATAGAAAATTATCACCAAAAGTACTTCATCAAAGATTCTTAGGCACTACATAATAACCTCCATGTGCAGGATACGCATTTTAATGACGGTTAAAAGGGACTTTTAGGGGACTCCGCCTGCTACATTGTTCCCTCTTAGAACACCAATTATCAATCATTTTGCGAGTCTTATATTCAATCTTACTCGCAACTTTAAATGTTAAACCAATTTTTCTCGTTTTGGCTTCTTCAAACGGCGTTTGCCGATTTCGTTAACGCAATACCATTCTGCTAAATTGTGGATAAAATAAAAAAGTTTAGGTGCAGCAGTTTTCTTAAGATTGCCAGCAGGCCAACATTCTTTTAATTTACGCCAGAACATTTAATTCCTTAAAAAGACCTGAATCAAGTTTTTCGTAAACGCGCTTTACTTCATACCCATTGCCTTTTTGGATCTGAGCAGCCTGAGCTATAATAATAGCTTCTTTTTTGCTAATTTGGTCCGTTTCGAACTCGATTCCTGTTGCAAATAGGATTCTAAATTTTCTAAATTTCATTTTGCTCCTAATTATTTTGCGTTTTTGTTTTTTCGCAACGGCTTTTTCTTGGGTTTGCGTTTAGGTTTGGGAATCAATTTATCAATTTCCTTTTTAGCAGCTTCAGCTTTTTGCACAAGTTTTTTGCTAAGCTTTTCAAGGTTGTCTTTGCGATTGATAGCCATCTCGGCTGTTATTTCCCATCTAACGTCTTCGACATCTTCTAAGATGCCCTCAATTTTTTCGCGCTTTTTTTTAATTTCCATACAACACCTCTAAAAGACAAACCCTTAGAGAGACGTGCTCGTCTCTCCTCGGGTTTACCCTTGTGTGGAGGGTTATGCTAGCCTAGATCATCACTAGCGCGGAGCCTTCCATCTATATATGAGGTACTATCCAGATTTGTAGGTCGCCGAGAAGGCGACCTCACTAAATTACTATTCAATTTCTTTTTCTAATTTCTTTCAAAGCATTATCTACAATGACTCCAATTTCATACCCAATACTGCGACCACTAGCCTTACTTCTTGCTGCTTTCAAAGCTTTTGTAGCAATACGAACTCGCTTTTCGAGCAATTTAATTCTTTCTTCACTCATTTTTTTCGCGCTTTTTTTAATTTCCATACAACACCTCTAAAAGACAAACCCTTAGAGAGACGTACTCGTCTCTCCTCGGGTTTACCCTTGTGTGGAGGGTTATGCTAGCCTAGATCATCACTAGCGCGGAGCCTTCCATCTAGTAAATGAGGTCACCATGCGGCCTTTTTGCATAGCTCTCATTCATTGTGCTCTTCGGACGGTTTGCCTATTATTGTGGTTCCCTAACCATCACTGACCGTGCCATTGGTCAGAAGGCTGCAGCATTACCTGCACTCAGTTGTTCTCCCGCCAAGTTAGGGCTCTCTTTGATAACCGACAACCACTATGCTTACTTCATTTGTTCGAATGAATTATCCGGATACCAAGTCTTCATGTATTCAATTGGGTCTGGCTTTGGGCCTTTTGGGTAAGTCATAGCGCCAACTTGGATTGGAGAACCTTTTACCATCTTGTAAAGTTCAATTCCCCAATCTTGTTCCTTAAACTTAGTAGCTTCCATCATTTCTCCTAGAAAATTTAATGAGGGCCAGTCGAAAACAAGGCGAACAGCGCTGGATTAACCAGGGTTGGGGCACACGCCTGCCGTAACCAGTTAACGAGACCCAACTCCTTAAGTCCCGCCCCAACTTTCGTTTTTTGACGACTGGCCCCGAATTGTTTAACTAAACGGCCAAAATCCATCTTGAAATTTTGAAAAAGATTTTTTAACAGTAGCCAACAAACCCTTTTTAAGCTCTTCTATTGGTTCATGTTCAGATAAATTATCTGCTTGGTCGTATTCCTCCACTTCAACGCCATCTAGCACAGCGTTCCATTTATAAAAATAGACTTCTTCATCGCAAATTAGGCGTTTTTCAATATTACCAACAATCATGACTGTAGCCTTGATGCGTTTATTCCACACATTTTGTAGTGGTTTGTATTGAGCATCTTTTGGCCAATCTGGATAAGCTAGTGTAATTAAATTATTATTGGCTATAGCAGCTAGCCTCCACGCAGAACTTGAATCAACAATTTCCATACCAAGACTGCTAAAAGCAACCATAATTTCATCATTGTCAGTGATTGCAATTATTCTATGTGGAAATTGAATTTGTTTTTCAAAATAGCGGTCAAGTTCCGCATGATAGTAATCACAGGCCTCCGACCAAGTTTCAAATTGACCACAATCAATCCATTTGCGGATCCAACAATCCACTCTATAACCTAAAATCACATTACCTCCTTGTTTTTGTTGGGACTAGTCCGCTTCACCCAACTGTAGCAGCACATGACGCGAGTCTTGGCTCCTTGGTCTACGAATTCCACGTAGCCCCGCTCGATCACTCTCCTGCCTTTGTGAGGTTATGCTTGAGGAAGTGTCCAGTTGGTTAACGTCCTTGCACTCGGCCTCTTTGTATTAGAATTCCAATTGCTGAATCGTTAGTGCCGTGTCGCACATCACCTCTATGAAATTCATGATACCACGTAGCCTTTAGGTGCTCCAACCTATCCTCGGCTTACCCCTTCCCCCGACTCTCCACGACTACCGGGGTGGATCGCTCCACAAAGAGTTCGGCTCTGGGCGTCTTACCTCCAACCTTAATTTGGTGGGCCCGGTCGGACTCGAACCGACAACCCGCGAATTATGAGTTCGCTGCTCTAACCAATTGAGCTACGGGCCCACACATTCTATGAATTTGCAATTTTCAAAAAGAACATTTCCACAATCTGGATGGAAAGTACAATTTATAAAGCACACATTTCTAACAATCTTGTTGTTTTTATCAAATTCTGGCAAAGGCGTTCCACTAATTTGTGGTGTGTAATTAGCTTGGGCTTTGAAATAAGATTTTTCACTTCTTTCATTATTTCCACTCTTCTTCAATTCTGGATAAAAGTTCGTTATCAGTCACGTCTTTGTCGCCACTCCACACGACACAAATAACGCCACTCATTTTCGTTCCATTTGATTGCATGATGATAATTCTCTGGAACGGGACCACGTTTGAATTTGAATTCTTTGATTAACATAATTTCCTTTTAAAGATCGACCCCAAACCCTTGTGCCCAATCATAATCCATTTATTTCATTTTCTTCTTGTATGTGCATTTGTGCAAGAGGAATGTAAACATTGTCATTTGAACGAAGCTCACGATGAACAGCACCCAAATACGCTTTATCAACATTATGATTGTACGGACGGAGCGCTGGACAATTTCCTCTTTTAATATGGTCTTTATAACAATTATCGGCAGCAATCTTATCGTCAAAAAATTCACGGCTCGTTCCGATCCATTCAGATCCTTTTGAAACGAGATTAGACAAAACTGTCCATTTTGGTTTGTTCATGGTTTCACTCCATATGAGTACAATCGAGCACACTGTCGATTCCGCTTTTCACGGGACAGTGTGCTCTCAGTATTCACATTACACAAGGCCGGAGCCGCTTCAGAAGCGGCACCAACATGCGGTTAAACCAGGTCGTCGATTGACGGACCAACCTTCTTGGCCGATGGCTTGCTGGTCTTGCCGACCAGGCAGCTGAACTCGCCCAGGAAGGTGCAGGCCAGGATGGGCGTGACTTCCGTCTCTTCACCCTCAGCCTTTGTTGCGGGGAACTTGGT
>Ga0081527_100170_pt2 | contig 13830 bp, 12 predicted proteins | sample HotLakmasection5_FD_70992 | JGI IMG/M metagenome (GOLD analysis project Ga0081527, IMG submission 70992) | Hypersaline microbial mat communities from Hot Lake, Washington, USA - Section #5 (SPADES assembly) (version 2) | ecosystem: Environmental > Aquatic > Non-marine Saline and Alkaline >... | reverse complement strand
CTATCACGTACGGTTCTGTGAGAGGCTTAGGGGTGAAACTCCCCTTTGCCTACTCGGCGGCTTTGCGTCTTCGTGGTAAAAAATAATTCGGTATTTTTTTTATTAAGTATTTTCCACAACCTCTGCAAAGAGGGGAGTTCGTATGGTGGTGGATTTTATGGCATAGCGATGAGATTCATAACCATGGCCGGCACTTCAAGAACTCACCCCCGGCCCCACTCTACGTCGCTCCGCTCCGCAAAGAGGGGAGTTTGTATTGAGGTAGATTTAATGGCATGGTGCCAAGGTCTAAACCATGGCCTGCCACGAAGTGGTCCCTTTGGGAAAAGAACAAGGTTGCGGAATGCCTGGCGGGAGTGAGTGTTGTCCATCCGACACGGATTGGAATGGTCCATCCCGGGAAGTAATCGCGAACGATGGGCTTCACCGGTCCCCAATCCTCTTCGGTCGGAGTGGCAGCCAGCTCCCTTTAACCCCACGTCGCCAAGGCTATGAGGGGCAGGGTCCCGACATCCATTCCGAGGCCGGAGGATTCGGTTTAAGGTTTCTGGTCTAAGGTCTAAGGTTGTGCAACGAATAAGTATTTTTCAGCCTACTGCCTGCTGCATTTTTACTTTTGCCTTTTGCCTTTTGCCTTTTCACTTTTCCTATCTGCCGTCTGCCGTCTGCCGTCTGCCGTCTGCCGTCTGCCGTCTGCCGACTGCCGACTGCCGTCTCACTTTTCACTTTATCCTTCCCCCGCTTTCCTTAAAATCCACCACCTGTTCCTGTGCCGGATGCAGCTGATTGATTCGTCCGGTTATATGAAAAAAATCTAACTATCAGAAAAAGGCCTAAACTCAAAAATAATTTATATATTAAATCATACTTCATCAGTGCATGTACAGTATTCAATCCCGGAATAGTATCAAATGTACTGTAACTGTATATTTCAAATCGGTGCAGCCGTAGTTTTCCCGTATAATAAGTCCACAATAGTTTTTTTAAAAAAAATCACAGATATCTTTGAGATTTAAATTTAATCGTTAAGAATTTATGAGTCATTCGAATAATGGTCTGAATCACAATCCAAATCGTGAGTCAGATGTTGAAAACAGTAAATTGTATTCTCCCAAAGGGGGGCAAAACCCCCGGAACATTTATAAGAGAGAAGAGCAGGGTGATTCCGATGAAATTGATCTGAAGTATCTGTTTAATGTATTGCTGAGGTATAAGCTTACAGCCGCAATCATCATTGTCCTGGCAACGGGAGCCGCGGCTGTATATGCCTTCACGCTCCCTGATGTCTATCAGAGTTCAGGTACCTTACTGATTCAGGAAGAGAGAAACCAGTACACATGGGCCGGTTCAGACCTTAGCAGCATTCTAACATCTTCCTTTGGAGTGGGGGCTGCAAGCCGGCTTGTGAATGAAGTTCAGATTTTGGAATCGAGAAGGGTTTCGGATGAGATGGCAGAACGGGTACTGGATGAGAAACGAATGAGAAACGGGGAAGTTTTTCCAATTTTGTGGTATGCCTATCCGGACGATTCAACCATAGTGAGTAAAGAGGCCGTTTCAAGTCGGATACAAGGGAAAATGACGATTGAGCAGACAGATGAGGAAGCGGATATCCTGCAAATTACCTTTTCCAGTCCGTCCCCGTTTGAAGCGGCTTACCTTGTTAATTTGACCATGGAGACCTATTCCGATGTTTCTGCGCGCCAAAAGAGACTGGCCGCCACGCAGGCGTTAAATTTCCTGGAGGAGGAACGGGAACAGGCAAGGAGAGAATTGACAAATTCTGAGGAAGAGCTCAGAAATTATATGAGCCGCACCAGCCTGGTTCAGATCGACAGCCAGACCCAGGCAGCCATCGACCGCCTTGCTGAACTGGAGTCACAGCGCCAGCAGGTGCAGGTCGAACGGGTGTCGGTCAATTCTTCGATTGAATCGTACGAAAATCAGCTCGAACAGATTCGCCCCGGCCTTGCAGAACAGCTCTCAGAAAACATCAGCGGACAGCTCGAACGCGCTCAGTTCCGGCTGGCTGAACTTCGAACGGAGAGAGATCTCCTCATACAGAGAAACCCGGCCCTGAGACAAAACCCGGAACAGGAACCGCAGTATGCAAACCTTATTGAGGAGATTGAGACCGTTCGGAACCAGATTCGGGACATCACAAGCAATGTTCTCAATGCTGATGACTCGGACGTATATATCGGTTTTCTCGATGATGAGGGAGGAGGGGCGACCCAGCGGATTATTGAACTGCGCAGAAACCTGATACAGCTTAAAATACAGCAGTCTCAACTCGATGCTCAGCAGTCTGTACTGGATGAGCGTATTGCAGAAGAGAATGCATTTTTGGATGACCTTCCGGACAATATGATCGACCTGGCCCGCCTCCGGCGTGATGCTCAGGTGAACGAAGAGCTGTTTTCGGTGATTTCACAACAGTTTACACAAACACAGCTGTGGGAACAGACACAGTACGGAGCCGGCCGCCCGATTGATACAGCCAGGGTGCCTCAATCCCCGGCTGGGCCCAATAGAAATTTAATGGCTTTAATTGGTTTCATGATTGGAGGGGTAGTCAGCCTTGCATTTGTTGTTGGCAAAGAGACCATTAACCGCAGTGTAGACGGCGTTGAAAAATTAAAGAGTACAGGATTTCCGGTATTGTCCAGTGTGCCCGATATCACTCCCTATATCAAAAATAAGTTTAAAGGAAATGAGACGACAACGGTGCAGGACAAATCTGTATCCACTTCCTGGTCTGTTGTGGTTGATTCCATATCCCCGCTTTCTGAATCGTACAGGCGGCTGCAGCGTAATATTATTTATGCTGACCCTGATAAAACCTTTAAAACAATTGTTGTAACCAGCTCCAAAAAGGCCGAGGGAAAGTCAACCATATCCATTAACCTGGCAGCTGCACTTGCTGAGTCAGGGAAGAGAGTTATTTTGGTTGATACAGATTTCAGGCGCCCCGTTTCTTACTCTTTAACAGGAGAGAGCAGGGAGATGGGTATTGTGGATCTGTTTTTTAAAGGAAAAAAATTCAGTGAAGTGGTAAAGCATACAGTCGCTCCCAATCTTGATCTCTTAACCTCGGGAGAACAGATACAGAACCCTTCATCGTTACTGGAAAGTGATAAAATGACAAAGTTATTGGATCACCTTCAAGAGCGATATGATCATGTCATCATTGATACCGCACCCTATGGCGTGATTACAGATGCGGCTGCCCTCATGAAAAGAGCAGACGGCGTTGTACTAACCACACGGTTTAAAGAGACAAAGTTAAATGAGCTGTTCCACACCATCGAGGGGCTGAACCGTATTCACGCCAACATCATCGGCTATGTGATTACCGGCTATCAGCACAAAAAAAGCGCCGATTATTACTACACCGACTATACGTACGACAGTTACCAGGCGTATGAGGAGTACCAGGAGAAAGCGTAAGGATTGGTTAATGGTTAGTGGTTAGTGGTTTAGATTTGGGTTTTGAGTTTGATATCCTGATCGGAAATTTTGCCATTTGCCATTTGCGTTTTCACTTTTCCTATCTGCCGTCTGCCGTCTGCCATCGCACTTTTACCTTCTCCCTTCTTTTCAACGCCGCCTGAATCCCAAAAAATAGACCCACTCAAAAAAGATCATACAAAAATGTGCTTTGATCTTTTGTAGTGCCTATATTCGTACCGGAACAGTATAATATATTTTAAATATCTCCCGGTTCGTAAGTGAAAAAAAATCATTAACGACCTGAAAATTGATACCGTAAATGATTAAAAAATCAGATCATTCATCTATGAAAACGTATATTACCGCCGCTGCACTTACATTATTTTTTTTGCTGCCCCTCGCTCAGCAATCCACGGCTCAAAACACCGATTCGATGCTTTTCCGTCTTTCTGAAGGGTTCGTTCGCATCGCCGAGCCGGGACAGATTGCCGATACCCTTAGTGTATGGGGGGATATTAATGCCCCGGGGCGATATATCATCCCCCGCGGAACAACAGTGGGAGAACTGATATCTTACGCCAGAGGGCCTATGGCCCAGCGGAACTCGGGACAGCGGGCAGACTGGAACGAACAAAGAATCGAAATATCGATTTCCCGTTTTGATGAAAATACCGGACAGGAGAGGATTTATAGCTACAAGCATAAATATGATCAAGCCTACCCCGCTGAACTCAGAACGTTTGCGCTGCGGAGCGATGACATTGTGAGCCTTGAGATTATTACAAAACCGGCTTTTATTGACTGGATTGGGGTCTTCTCCGGAATTATCAGCGCCACGGCTACCACGATTATCGTAGTTGACCGGCTGACCCAGTAAACGCATTCACTATCCGAAAAACCGGAAGGCAGAGGCGTCCGGTCTCACAACCCGGAACTCACCCCGATTCGAATACACGGAACTATGATTTCTGTCATCATACCATTGTACAATAAGGAGAAGTCCATCCAGAGTACGGTTGAGTCTGTTCTGTTTCAGGAGATGGATCAGTTTGAGCTGATCGTCGTCGATGACGGCTCAGAAGACCGCAGCCGGGAGGTTGTTGAGGCGATCGATGATCCGCGCATCAGGCTGATCTCCCAAAAAAATGGAGGTATATCGGCGGCCAGAAACCGTGGAATAGCGGAATCTTCATATCCAATCGTCAGTTTTCTCGACGCGGATGATATCTGGGAGCCCGAATATTTATCGGAGATCACACACCTCATCAGTTCCTATCCCGAGGCAGGAGTATGGGCAACAGCCTGGAGCTACATGATCCACGGGGAAAAAAGGATCCCGACATTTAACCTGGAAGATGGGTTTGAGGGGATCATTGAAAATTACTGGACACTGGTACAGCCCGTACACCTGCTGATGAGCTCCTGCGTAACGGTTCAAAAGTCACTGTTCGACAAAGCCGGGCTTTTCGATACACGTATTACGACGGGCATGGACCAGGATATGTGGGTGCGGCTGATGCTCCATGCACGTCTCGCCTACAGCAGCAAGAAGCTTGCAAACTACAGGCTTACCGCTGAAAACAGGGTTTCGCAAATGAAACATCGCTCAGAGGGACGGTGGCTCTATTTCAACGAAAAATATAATCCATACCGGGAACAGGATTTCGATTTCCGAAAATTTATTGATCTGAAATGCATTCGCCAGGCCTATCCCCGCTATCGAAAACATCCGGAGGATGAGTATGTCTCAGTTTTGCTGGAGCACGTTCGTTTTGACCTGCAGTCTTCCCGCTGGCAGCGGATCCATCGGCACCCGCTTCTCTGGGGCCTCTATTATCGGTTCAGGTCATATATGAGTTGAGGGGGGGTAGGTTTAAAGTTTCTGGTTTAAGGCCTAAGGTTGTGTGATGAATCATTGTTTGACCATTTGCTAGTTGCTTTTGCAACCATGGCCTGCCACGAAGTGATCTGCCCAAGGCATCCCTTCGGGGCCTTTGGGACGGGGCCATATGTGAGTAGCCACTACTATACTAAAGTTTCGAAGAGCATGCCCCGGTAAAAACTGGAGTGAAACGAACAGTTTGCAACCGGGGGATAGACGAAGCCCCAAAAAAGCCCCTCGGCAATTTACATGAATTGCAATGATGGTTAAACTCGGGGGGCAGAGGATAGAATCGTTGATGGGGTTATGCGGTATGATGGCAATGGTGGCTTTCATTGATCTCGTCCTCTGCCTGTGACCGACGAGATCCCTCTCCCGAATGCTTTCGGGATCGGGATGACAGGGGCGACTTTAATACACCCCGGCATCTCCGGTGCATTGCCTTGCTACGTTCTGCATTACGCCGGTTTGGGACGGTGCTGAATATGAGTAGCCCCCGCGCCGCCATCCACTGTGTTAAAACTTTTGGGATCAGGAAGGCTATGAGGAGCAAGCCCCACGTCGCCATCCACTGCGTTAAAACTTTTGGGATCAGGAAGGTTTTGATGGGCAGGGCCCCGCCAATCATTCCGAGACCGGGTTGATCTGAGGGATGATGTGGATTATTTCATGAAAATGTCAACCGTATTTAGGCATCTACACCTCGCCTTGAACCTTGCGCTTTTAACTCAGAGAGCGGATTCTTTGGTTTTTGAGTTTACAGGCTGAAATATGTTAATATTTTCCTTTTTTTTTGCTCCTGAAGGATCAGGACGCTGTTATCGCATCGCTTGAACCTTGCGCCTTGAACTGTCGGGACAGGACCAGGTGGATAAGTCAGATGATATGTAATCTTAGAAATCAAAAACTGAAGATTTATCATCAGGAAATTAATTATTATATATGAGACAGACTTTTTTCACCTTCTAATGAGTTGTCTTTCTTACTTAAACTATAAAAATTAAAATGTCGAACACAGACAGAATTATCGTTGATCCTGAAATTTGTAACGGAAAACCTGTTATTCGTGGGCAAAGAATAACTGTGCAAACAATCCTGGGTTATTTGGCTGCCGGTGAATCTAAAGAGAGCATACTCGAACAATATCCGACACTGGTAGCCGAAGATATAGATGCAGTACTTCAATTTGCATCTGATATGATGGATAATAATTACAGGATTAAGCAAATCGTGTAAATGATCCGCTATTTAATTGATGCAAATTTACCGTACTATTTTTCGCTTTGGGAAGGAAAGGAATTTGTACATCAAACAGATCTGGGTGCTGATTGGAGTGATTCGGTAATCTGGGATTATGCCAAAACCCATCATGTGACTATCATAACAAAAGATGCTGATTTTTCTAACAGGATGATGATATCAGACCCACCTCCAAGAGTGATTCACATAAAAACCGGGAATATGAAATTGAGTGAATTTTACTCGTTTTTATCGACTCAATGGGAAGAAATTCTTCAGATGAGCCAAGATCATAAATTGGTGAATGTTTACAAAAATGAATTATACGCGGTTAAGTAAACAGGCTACATTCTGCTACTGTGACTGGCTCTGTCTTCTGCCTGTGGACCACGAGAAGCCTTGGGCAGATCCCTTTGGGAGAGACGGTAGATGTTGTCTTGAAAATGAAACATGTATTCGAGGGGCAGCGGGTGGGATCGTTGATTGGGTTTTGCGATGGTAATGGCAATGGTGCATTTCATTCGTCTTGCCCATTTTTGCTCTACGCCCCACGACGCCATCCATTGCGTTAAAACTTCAAGGATCAGGAAGGCTTTGAGGGGCAGGCTCCACGTCGCTAAGGCTATGAGGAGCAGGCCCCACGCCGCCATCCATTGCGTTAAAACTTCGGTGATCAGGAAGGCTTTGAGGGGCAGGCTCCAAGTCGCTAAAGCTATGAGGGGCAGGCCCCACGTCGCCATCCATTGCGTTAAAACTTCGGTGATCAGGAAGGCTTTGAGGGGCAGGCCCCACGTCGCTAAAGCTATGAGGAGCAGGCCCCACGTCGCTAAAGCGTTGAGGGGCAAACCCCACCATTTATCTCAAGGCCGGGATTTCTGAAGTATATAGGTTAAAGAAACAGTGGTAACAAGATTTTGACAAGTCTTCTTCTTGTGAATTTCAATATATTTTTGAAGGCCTGTACATGGGGTTTATATTTAGGAATCACTTTTCAGGTATTTATTACTCTTATATTTAACAACAAAAATGAATTGCAATCAGATCATATTCAGCAAACATGCTATTACAAGAATGTTCGCGAGGAAGTTGTCAAAAGAACTTGTGATTGAAGTTCTTAAAAAGGGAGAAAGTATAGCAACTTATCCTGATGACCAGCCATTACCCGGCAGGTTACTGCTTGGTTTTGATAATAAACGCCCTGTACATCTTGTTGTGGCATATGATGAGTCAGAAAAAACTTGTATTATTATTACAGCTTATGTTCCTGATTTATCGATATGGGAACCCGATTTCAAAAAGCGGAGATCAATATGAAATGTGTTATTTGTAAGAATGGAGAAACATCCGAAGGCTTGGTAACGGTTACGTTGGAAAGAGATTCAAGCGTTATTATTATAAAAAACGTGCCCGCTGAAGTGTGCGAAAACTGTGGCGAATATTATTTAACTGATTCAGTCGCCGAATCCGTACTGAAAAGAGCTGAAAAAGCCAGTGAAAACAATCCGGAAGTAGAAATTCTACAGTATGCTGCATGAATTATCATGTAATTTCTCTCAAACATCGGATTCACTGTGTTTAGTTTTGTTCTCTGACAGTGGACAATCCCACGTTTCTGTGTTCTATACTTAAAATACCCCGGACATTAATCCAAAAACTTAAAACCCCGTCCCATGGCCGGTACTTCAAGCACTCACCCTCCTTCGTGCAAGACTTCGGAGGGCAAGCCCCCAATCCCTTCAGTCGGTAGACGGACAGGCTCTACGTCGCTCCGCAAAGAGGGGAGTTTGTATTGAGGTAGATTTAATGGCATGGTGCCAAGGTTCATAACCATGGCCTGCCACGAAGTGATCCCCTTGGGAAACGGCCATTGAACAGCCCTGCCACGAAGTGGTCTGCCCAAGGCATCTGCCAAAGGCATCCCTTCGGGGCCTTTGGGGCCTTTGGGAAAAGGGCGTCATAACAAAGCCCCCACGTCGCCATCCATTACGTTAAAACTTTGGGGATCAGGAAGGCTTTGAGGGGCAGGCCGCGGTAAAAAAACGAGCATCGCGATGTTTTTGCAACCGTGGGTTAAGGCGACAGCCCAAAAAAGCCCCTCGGCAATACACATGAATTGCAATGATGATTATATTCGAGGGGCAGCGATTGGAATCGTTGATTGGGTTTTGCGATGGTAATGGCAATGGTGCCATTGTTTCGTTCTCATACTTTTGTCTTGACATCCCAAAGGGATCACTTCGTGGCAAAAGTATGCATGCCAGTGGCATCTGCCATGGGCATCCCTTTGGGGCCTTTGGGAAAAGAACAAGGCCCCGAGGGATCGGGGTAAACCTGCGGAATGCCTGGCGGGAGTGAGTGTCGTCCATCCGACACGGATTGGAATGGTCCATCTCGTGATGTATGGGAGAACGGAGTTGGGAGCCGGTACCCAATCCTCTTCGGTCGGAGTGGCCGCCAGCTCCCTTTAACCCCACGTCGCCAAGGCTATGAGGGGCAGGGTACCGCAATCCATTCCGAGGCCGGAGGATTCGGTTTGAGGTTTTTAGTCCGAGGTCTAAGGTTGTGCGTTGAATGATTGTTTGACCATTTGCTAGCTGCTTTTGCAACCATGGCCTGCCACGAAGTGATCCCCTTGGGACGGGGCTGAATATGAGTAGCCACTACTTCACTAAAGTTTCGAAGAGCAGCCCCGGGTAAAAACAGGAGTGAAACGAACTGTTTGCAACCCGGGGGGATAGGCGAAGCCAAGTATCCAGCCCCTCGGCAATACACATGAATTGCAATGATGGTTAAATTCGAGGGGCAGCGATTGGAATCGTTGATTGGGATTTTGCCATATTTGGCAGCATTGCCCTTTATTCGCATTGTCCATTTTTGGGTCTTATACTGAAATAGGTTCACAAAAATTAAGGAGTCAACCGATGAAAAATAAACCCGGAAAACCACAACCAATCTACAGCGACAGTTTTAAGCTGGGGATTGTTATGCGCATAGCCAATGGGCAACTCACCAAAGAGGAAGCCCGCATAGCTTATCATTTTAGATCGTTTCAGCGTATGGCGGCCATCCTGCACTCAGACAGCGGATACTTTGCGGTGGGGGTTTTAACTGTTCAATGTATGTTTTGATTTTGACAGGTTGAAGATGTTTGGAGCCGTTGTTGAATCCTCCATGGCCCGATGCAGCGGCGGCTCTTTTTACACTCCTCTGCCCATTCCCAAGGCGGGGTGAACAGAGGCGATGGCTGATTTTATTTTCCTCAAAAAACAGTTGAACTGAACGGCATTTATTGTTAGTATCCCTTAATAAATAATTTTTTACAGACATCATTACAGAGTAGTTTTTTAAGTCGAAGTTCATCTGCGGTATTTTGGTGGCCTCGTCTTTTATGTTCATTTTAAACCAACATCTATTTCGTTAGGGTAGCGACTTGTTAATGAAGCATTCATCTACTTCTACTAAAGGGGCGGTCAGTGATTATTCAGTATCTATGGAAAAAGCCACCGTATTGAAACCACTAACCCAGACGTCTTCAGGCTCCGCATTTTCTCATTCACCAGCCCCGAATACCGTATGGTACGCATTCTATGTGAAACCGCGCCACGAAAAGAAGGCGCTGGAGCGGCTCTCAGAACAATTTGAAACGGGCGAACCCCAGGATGTAAATGACGATTGTGGTGGCGGAGCCGAGCTGTTCTGCCCGCTGAAAGAAGAGCGCGTGAAGTGGAGCGACCGCTGGAAAACGGTGACCAAGCCCTACATCCCCGGATACCTGTTTGCACGTGTGACGGAAAACCAGCGCAGAACGATTTTAGAAGATCCGTCCGTATACCGCACCGTGATGTGGAAAGGGCGGCCGGCGAAAATCCGGGATGAAGAAATTGAACTTGTAAAGCGAGTGATTGGCGACCCCGGCGTGGACGACCTGCGCCTGGAAGCCCTGCAGCCCGGCGACCGCGTAGAAGTAACCGGCGGCGAACTGATGAATATGAACGGCGTGGTGGTGATGGTAAAAGGAAACTGCGCCACGATACTGCTCGAATCGATGCACTGTAACATGACGTTTACCGTGGATCGCTCCCTGCTGGAGGCCGTGGGATGAGTCATGAGTCATGAGTAGTGAGTATTGAGTATTGAGTAGTTAGAATAGTTATTGAGTGAAGTCACGATCCATCCCCTCCTCTGGAGGAGGGGCGAAGCCCCAAAGGGATCTGCCGAAGGCATCCCTTTGGGGCCTTTGGGGCCTTCGGGAGGGTGGTGGTCATTTTTGGTTTATGGTTTGGAGGTTTGGGTTGTCTGATATCTCAGTTCCGAACCAGGCTCAGGGCGTTTTTCGAAAGAAAATGGGACTGAGAGTAGCGAAGCTGTGTTTGGGACTCATCCTCCTTCGTGCAAGACTTCGGAGGGCAAGCCCCTCCCAAAGGGATCTGCCCAAGGCATCTGCCATAGGCATCCCTTTGGGGCCTTCGGGCAATCCCTTCAGTCGGTAGACGGACAGGCTCTGCGGAGCAAATTGAGTGCTTTTCGCTGTCGCGTGCAAAAGATGAGCACTTCGTGGGAATCGCCTTCGGCTCGGTGCGAAATCCCGATCGTTCGGGAGAGGGGAGCAGTTTTGAGGTGAATTTGATGGCATGGTGCCAAGATTTACAACCATGGCCGAAAACGGCCATTGAACAGCCCTGCCACGAAGTGGTTCCTTTGGGAAAAGGGCGTCATAACACAGCCCCCACGTCGCCATCCACTACGTTAAAACTTCGGGGATCAGGAAGGCTTTGAGGGGCAGGCCGCGGTAAAAACACGAGCGAAGCGAGGTGTTTGCAACCGTGGGTTAAGGCGACAGCCTAAAAAAGCCCCTCGGCAATACACATAAATTGCAATGATGATTATATTCGAGGGGCAGCGGTTGGGATCGTTGATTGGGTCCACGGTCCAGCGTTTAAAGTCTAAGATCTAAGGCCCAGGGTTTTGGTTTGATTCTGTACTTCTGCCTTTTACAAATCGTACCTTCGGGAAATTGCTTTTATGCCAGTGAATGAAACAGCTTTTGAAGTACGGGTTCATGTGTTGAAATCACTGTAAAGCTGTATATTATTTCAAATTCAAAACGATTTAAGATATCATGAATTATCAAAAACATATAGAACGCAGGCCGGATGTGTTGGTTGGCAAACCTGTGATAAAAGGTACACGCATATCTGTAGAGTTGATTGTTCGAAAATTCGCCGGCGGATATTCGTTTGCTGATCTGATTAAACAATACCCTCATTTGTCAGATGAACAAATTAAAGCTGCACTTGAATATGCAGCTGATGTAATTGCACATGAAGATAGCCTGGAATCTGCCTGATCGTAGCCGACGAAAATATTGATCAGCGAATTATCGATTTTATCAGATCACTGGATGCAGACGTTCTGTCCATTCGGGAGAAAAGCCCCGGTATTTCTGATAATGAAGTGATACAGCTGGCGATTTCGCTGAAAGCTCTTTTGATTACAGAGGATAAAGATTTTGGTGAACTTGTTTTCTCACACAATATTCAGGAGTGTTCGGTTGTACTCCTGCGATATCAGTCTCAGCCTGATAACGTATTGAACTCACAAATTCAGAAAGCCCTGCATCATTTTAAAAAACATCCGGGACATACATTCTACACGGTAACACCCAGGAAGATAAGGTATCGGAGTATATGAATGGGGAATTCATAAATGTATTCACAAGATTTTTGGTTTAGTGATCTGCTAAACCATGGCCGGAAAGGCCATTGAACAGGCCTGAAGGGCCGAAATAACACAGCCCCCGGTAAGAAAACGAGCATCGCGATGTTTTTGCAACCGGGGGTAAGGCGGAGCCAAGTATCCAGCCCCTCGGCAATACACATGAATTGCAATGATGATTAAATTCGAGGGGCAGAGGATAGAATCGTTGATTGGGGTTTTGTGGTATGAATGGCAATAGCGCCCTTATTTTGTTCTGTTCATTTTGGCTTGAACCAAAACGAACCTCCCATAGGGATCCCTTTGGGAAAAAACCCAAGGCTGCGGAATGCCTGGCGGGAGTGAGTGTCGTCCATCCGACACGGATTGGAATGGTCCATCTGGTTTTTTGGTGGTTAATAAAGTTGAGAGCCGGTACCCAATCCTCTTCGGTCGGATGGCCGCCAGCTCCCTTTAGTACCCGCCATCCATTCCAAGGCCGGAGGATTCGGTTTAAGGTTTTAGTCCGAGGTCTAAGGTTGTGCGTTGAATCATTGTTTGACCATTTGCTAGCTGCTTTTGCAACCATGGCCTGCCACGAAGTGATCCCCTTGGGAAACGGCCATTGAAAGGCCCCGATAGGGGCCAAATGTAAATAGCCCCCGGTAAGAAAAACGAGCATCGCGATGTTTTTACAACCGGGGGATAGGCGGAGCCAAGTATCCAGCCCCTCGGCAATACATATGAATTGCAATGATAATTATATTCGAGGGGCAGAGGATAGAATCGTTGATGGGGTCCACGGTCCAACGTTTAAAGTCTAAGGTCCAAGGAAGTGCGTTGAACATGTACTTCTGCGTTTTGCCTTTTGCGTTTTCACTATTACGCCCTCTGCCTGTAGACTACGAGATCCCTTGCCAAAGGCATCTGCCACGGGCATCCCTTCGGGGCCTTCGGGGCCGATGGGGCGGTGCGTATTTGTTCACATGCGTTCACAAATACTTACTCGGGATGACAGGGGCGGTTTTAACGCAGACCGGCATCTCCGGTTCTTTGCTTTGCAACGTTTTGCATTATGCCGGTTTTATAATTTTTAGCAGTACCAACCATGGCCGGCACGGCCATTGAAGCACTCCAGGGGAGTGCCATATGAATAGCCCCCGGTAAAAACTGGAGTGAAACGAACAGTTTGCAACCGGGGGGATAGACGAGGCCCCCAAAAAAGCCCCTCGGCAATACACATGAATTGCAATGATGATTAAATTCGAGGGGCAGAGGATAGAATCGTTGATGGGGTCCACGGTCCAACGTTTACAGTCTAAGGTCCAAGGAAGTGCGTTGAACATGTACTTCTGCGTTTTGCCTTTTGCGTTTTCACTATTACGCCCTCTGCCTGTGGACTACGAGATCCCTCGATGCGTATTTGTTCACATGCGTTCACAAATACAACCTACCGGTGACAGATTTATTCATTGAGTTCTACCAAGGTGAATCCCAAACGCCTTGCCTGTTTGTGCAGGTTGTGTAATCGTCGTTCTTGATATTGTTTTTCATAGGCTTCA
>Ga0081527_100622_pt1 | contig 13866 bp, 12 predicted proteins | sample HotLakmasection5_FD_70992 | JGI IMG/M metagenome (GOLD analysis project Ga0081527, IMG submission 70992) | Hypersaline microbial mat communities from Hot Lake, Washington, USA - Section #5 (SPADES assembly) (version 2) | ecosystem: Environmental > Aquatic > Non-marine Saline and Alkaline >... | reverse complement strand
GTCCCCGCAGCCCCACTCGGGCCGCAGCATCGACGGCCGACCAACTCCTCGCATCTGCTCGCTGCCAAGCTCATGAAACAGCATGAAAACTTTTGAAACGGGCTCTGAGCGCAAAAAGAGCTCATCGCCGGCGACCCGGTGCGCCGGCACGTTCTCTTCTGTCGCTTTGCCGATAAAATTGGCAACGGCGGCCATCGATGCTGTGTGGGCGCGAGGGGTCATGCCGCCACTGCGAATGTGGTTGCTCGTCTCGGCCAAAATGTGCGGTGTCGTCAGCAAATCCGCGCTGCCAATTGTGTCGACCAACAAATACCAATCGGCGGCAACGAAATTTCTCGAACGTTTGTGCCGCCCGATCCAGCGGATATCGACTGAGCCCAAGAGTAGCGACACCAGGAGGTTCGTATCGAGTAGGATCGGCTTCACTCGGAAAATGCCGGCTCACGGTTCTTGACCGAGAGAATGCGCTCATCCTGGTCGGCGATCGTCACCACCTTGTAGGTTCGGTTGCGGCGTGGATTCGACGCGGCTGCGACGCCCGAGGGCTGATCCCATGGCCGCTCGAAGCCGATCGTGACGCGCCATTGGTCCGACGCGTCGACGAACTCGACCTCCTCGAGGCCGACGTGAGAAATCTTCTCCGCCTGGAACATCTCGGCGATGTGTTCCTTTGCCTTCGCAATCGCGGCGAGCGCATCCATGCCGAACCTCGTGTGCCTCAGGTGCTTCATGATGATCGTGCCGCGCTGCGCCGGTGAACGTCAAGCGGTGAGCCGTCTTGCGTCGAGTGGAACGCCCTCGGTCGACCTTTCGTGCCCGACCGGGCCCCGATCGATCCCCGGCGACGCACGTTCTGGCTCTATCGCAAGCCCGGACGGCACACCGCACTCCCCTGGTAGGATATGCCAGCTCTCGGGCGCCGCTTTCACGGCGGCCGGGTTCCTGTCTTTCGGGTCCGAGCCGGACACCCGGGTCGCGCGCCTCCCGGCAGCAGCGCAGCATACTCTTTGGATGACAGCGCGAAGGAATACCCGGTCGTGCCGAGCCGGCTTGCGGATCACCATGCCGAGAACGCCCCACAATGGTCTATCTTCGCGCATTGCGCAGGTGATGTTCGCCGGGTTCGGCTCGGTCTCCATGAGATTGCGATCGAGCGTACGCGGCAACAGCACGGCTCCGATCCCGACCGGCAGGCGCGCGGCGATCGTGGCTGCCGTTGCCGGATCGGCGAGCGCGGGCGTCGATCGCCATTGCCGCCTCTTCGCGCGTGGCGATACAACAGGGCTCGACTCGGGTGCGTGTCGTCCGCCTGCGGGCCGCGGTGCCGATGCCGCAGCGGTGCCGCGTCGACCGGCGGCGCAGGGGACCGGGGCGGCCGGGTCAGCCGGTCAGTGGGTCGGGAAAGTTCGGGAGAGTACAGTGCCGGAAGACGCCGCCGCCGTCGAGCACCTGCATCGCCTCGAGGTGATCCGCGAGCGCGCCTGGATGCTGCTCGCCGCCGCCGAGCGTGGTGCGAGCGACCATTTCGTGCCGTCGCCGGAAGCCGTGGGCACGGTCGCCTTCGCCATGGCCGAAGCCATCCGCGCCCGACCCGCCGCAGCCGAGACGCCAGCAGAGCCGGAGCGGCCCGCCTTGGCCAATCTCTGGCAGGCCCTGCGCAGCGGTGCGCCCGCCGCCCTCGACACGCTGGGCGAGGCGCACGCCGGCGGCGACCCATTGGCGCGCGCGAAGAGTGGCGCCGACCTCGCCGTTCTGCATCGGGTGCTGGCGCCGGGCGGCCTCGGTGCGGAGAGTGCCGTGCTCGCCGATCTCGTCGGCTCGTTCGCCGCCGGCGCCTGGACCGCCGGCAGTCGCGGCAGCGCAGTGCTCGACGCACCGGGCATCGGGCGGGTGCTCGCCGGCGACGGCAGCGTCGCCCTGCCGGAAACGGTGGCCGAACTTCTGGCGGACACCGACCGGCGGCAGCGGCTGGCGCAACTGGCACACGGCCTGGAGCAGCAGCCCGAGCTGTTCGGCATCGAGGGCCGGTTCGGCGAACTCGTGGCGCGGCTGGTCAGCGGTCCGTCGCCGGCGGCCGATCCGGCAGCGCCGGCCGGGGCTGCCGCCGCTGGCCTGCACGTGCAGCGCGTCGTCGACAGCCTGGCGCCCTTGATCGACCCGGTGGTCGCCAGCACCGTGCGGATCGGTGGTCGCCTCGCCGGCGACGTCTGGCGCCATCCGCTCGCCTGGGCCGAGGACCGCTCGCGTGAGCTCGTCCCCTTCCATACGCTGCTCCTCGCGTTGACGCTCGATCTGGTGGAACCGCTGCAGGAAGCTGGCCGGCCGCTCGTCGATCTCGACCAGCTGCCGATCCCGGCGACCCGGGCGCTGGCGGGCGACGTGCTCCGTCTCGGGCTGGTCCGCAGCCGGCATGCCGCGGTCGGCCGGCTGCGCCATCCGCCGGGCTCCGACATCGTGGTCGAACTGCGCGCCCTCGCGGTGGCGCTCGCCGATCGGCTGGTCGACCGCCTGCGCGCCGAACTCGACCGCAACGTGCGCGACCTGCCGGTGGTGCGGCTGATCGGTCCGCTGGCGGCCACGGCCGAGAAATGGCGCGAAGGGCCGGGACCCGGGATTGCTATCACCGCTGCGGCCTTCTAACACGAAGGGGCCCCGAGCCGGCGGTCGGCCGCCGCCGACCGAGGCCGGCCCGAGGGCGTCGCCGTAGTCGCTTCAGTGCAAAAGAGACCCCCGCATGTCCGAGATCATCGTCGTCGATCATCCGCTGGTGCAGCACAAGCTGACGCTGATGCGCCGGCAGAAGACGGCGACCGCGGATTTCCGGCGGCTGGTGCGCGAGGTCGCGCTGTTGCTCGGCTACGAGATCACCCGCAACATGCCGCTCGAGACGGTCGAGATCGAGACACCGCTCGAGCCGATGCCGGCGAGCCGGCTCGCCGGCAAGAAGCTCTGCCTGATCTCCATTCTCAGGGCCGGCAACGGCCTGTTGGACGGCATCCTCGATCTCGTGCCGTCGGCGCGCGTCGGGCATATCGGGCTCTATCGCGATCCGGCGACGCTCGAGCCGGTCGAGTACTACTACAAGGTGCCGGAGGATCTGGCGGAGCGGCCGGTGGTGGTGCTCGACCCGATGCTCGCGACGGCGAACTCGGCGGTCGCCGCGGTCGATCGGATCAAGGCCGACGGGGCGACCGACATCAAGTTCTGCTGCCTCCTGGCGGCGCCCGAAGGCGTGCGCCGATTCACCACGGCGCATCCGGATGTGGCCGTCTTCACCGCCGCCATCGATCGCGAGCTCAACGATCACGGCTATATCCTGCCCGGCCTCGGTGACGCCGGGGATCGCATCTACGGTACGAAATAAAGGGCGACGTTAACCGAAATGAAACCGGCGTCGTGGCATCCGAACGGGCGAATGAGCGGCTGCGGGACAGCCCTGCAGCTGGCGGACGCGGAGTGGCGGATGCGGCACGGTTTTCCGGTGGAGATCGTCGAGGCGCGCAGCGACAGCCTCGGCAGTCTCGCCGACTGGCTGGCGGCGGGCAGCTATCGGACGGAGCGGCGGCAAGTCGGTGATCTCGGGCGGCTGGCGACCGGCGCTCGGGTCCGCCTGGTCGAGGTGACCGCCGAGGAGAGTGCGGCCCGGCTCGCCGGCTTGACCCGGCGCGGTGCCGGCGAGCATGTCGCGGTCGCCGCGATCGTCGCGGAAGGCGACGAGATCTCGTTGTCGAAGGCACTGGCGATCGGTCCGGACGACCTCTTGACCTGGCCGTTCGACGAGGAGGAGCTGAAGACCCGACTCGACGCGCTGCAGCAGCTGGGTCGGGGACGTGCCGTGCTCGCCGAACGGGCCCGCACCTTCGCCCGCTTCGCGCCGCCGGACGGCAGGCTCGCCGGTTCGGCGAGGCCCGGCGACGGTGCGCATCGACGGCGTGCGGCCGGTGCCGAGCGGCCGCGTGTCCTGGTCATCGGTCCGGCGAGCCAGCACAAGGTCAAGGTGGGTGAGGCGCTGGCGCGAACCGCGATCAACTACGCGGACAATCTGGAGAAAGCGAAAGGGGCGCTGGAAACGGGCGGCTTCGACATGGTGGTGCTGCTCGGCACCAACCCGGCCGCGCGGCGCGATCTCTGGCGCTGGCCGGAACTCGCCGGGTCGGCCTTCCCGGTGACCCTGCTGGTGCTCGACGCCGCCAGCGGCACGGATCGGCTGGAGGCCCGCCAGCGTCTGGCGCAGCTGCCGGTGGCCGATCGGCTGACGCTGCCGCAACCGGCCGAGCTCGTCCGGGCGCGAATGGATTTCTGGCTGGCGTTCGTCCGTCTGCAGCGGGGCCTGCTCGATCCACCGGGCGACGACCTTCGTCATCTCTGCCACGACGGTCTGACCGGTCTCTTCAACCACGGTTTTTTTCTCGAGCATCTGCGTCAGCTGCAGGTCGAGCCGGGCGAGCGACGCGCCCTCGTCGTGCTCGAGCTCGTCAATCTGCCGCGCATGAACGAGAGTGTCGGCTATGCCGCCGTCAACCGCTACCTCGCCGCACTCGGTCCGGCACTTCGCCGCAACGTCAGGGCCGAAGATCTGCCGGCGCATCTCGGCTGCGGCCGCTTCGCCGTGTTGCTCGACGACGTCGCTCCCTATACCGCGACGCGCATCGGCCGTCGCCTCGAACAACTCCTGGCCCAGCTGCCGGAAGCGCGGGCGCAGCTGCCGCATACGGCGACCGCACCGCGGCTGACGGCGAGCAGCCTGGAGCTCGCGAGCGCCACCCCGGCCTTGCAGCAACTGCACGAGCTGTTGCGCTGGCGACGTCTCGAGGGCAACGCCGTCTCCGCTGCCTGAGCGCCGCGGCAAGGGTTCGATGCGGTTGCTTCGGCTGACGCACGAGCACCGGCACGATGGAGACTCTCGGAGCGGACGCCGAGAGCCCTTCACAGTGGGCGATGCGATCGCCGAGCGAGTCCCTCGACCGTCGACGACACTGTGCAGCACTCGATTGGACTCCACGGCCGCCGACGATGGCGCGAGTGTGCCGCGTTCGAAGCTGGCAGACACTGCCATCGGGAATTACGATTTCGTCGCGGCGACCCGGCGCCGGGTCGCCGCGACCGCCAGCGGATTCGAAACCAGCGGATTTGAGAGAGGTGCCGCCTCGATCGCCTACTTTCGCTCGGCGAGCGGCGGGAAGCTGCGCTTCGTCGGGCCGGTATAGAGCTGTCGTGGCCGGCCGATGGTGCGCTGTTCGTCCTCGATCATCTCTTTCCAGTGCGCGATCCAGCCGATCGTCCGGCCGAGCGCGAACAGGACCGAGAACATGCTGGTCGGAAAGCCGAGCGCCTTCATCGTAATACCGCTGTAGAAGTCGACGTTCGGGAACAGCTTCTTCTCGACGAAATAGGCGTCCTCGAGGGCCACCCGCTCGAGCTCGCTGGCGAGCTCCAGGAGCGGCTCGCCCTCGATGCCGAGTTCGTCCAGCACCTCGTGGCAGCTCTCGCGCATCACCTTGGCGCGCGGGTCGTAGTTCTTGTAGACGCGATGGCCGAAGCCCATCAGCCGGAACGGGTCGTCCTTGTTCTTCGCCCGCTCGATGAACTCGGGGATGTGCTCCTTGCTGCCGATCTCCTCCAGCATCTCGAGCACGGCCTGGTTGGCGCCGCCGTGTGCCGGACCCCAGAGCGAGGCGATGCCGGCAGCGATGCAGGCAAAGGGGTTCGCCCCCGAGGAGCCGGCGATCCGCACCGTCGAGGTCGAGGCGTTCTGCTCGTGGTCGGCATGCAGGACCAAAAGCCGGTTCATCGCCCGGGCGAGAACGGGGTTGGGCGCGTAGGGCTCGCACGGGACGGCGAACGTCATCGAGAGGAAATTGGCGGCATAGCCGAGGTCGTTGCGCGGGTAGACGAATGGCTGACCGACCGAATACTTGTAGGCCATCGCGGCCAGCGTCGGCATCTTGGCGATCAGCCGGTGGGCCGCGATCAGCCGCTGCTCGGGATCCTCGATGTCGGTCGAATCGTGGTAGAAGGCGGAGAGTGCGCCGACCACGCCGCACATGATCGCCATCGGATGCGCGTCACGGCGAAAGCCCTCGTAGAACTGCCGCAGCTTCTCGTGGACCATCGTGTGCTGCGTGATGATCCGCTCGAACGCCGCCTTCTCCTCGGCATTGGGCAGCTCGCCGTGGAGAAACAGGTGGCAGACCTCGAGAAACTCGGCCTCGGCCGCGACCTCCTCGATCGGATAGCCGCGGTAGAGCAGGATGCCCTTCTCGCCGTCGATGAAGGTCAGCGCCGATTCGCAAGAGGCGGTCGCCTTGTAGCCCGGGTCGAAGGTGAAATAGCCGGTCTCGCGGTAGAGCTGTTGCACGTCGATGACGCCCGGCCCGGTGCTGCCCTCACGGATCGGTAGCTCGGCGCTCAAGCCGGACTGCTCCTCGAAGAGAATGGCGGAACGATGCTGGCGGGGTTCGGCTGCGCTCATCTCGGCCTCCGGCGAAGACTCTCTTGTTCGTGACAACGCCGGCGGCAAAAGGCGGTTCCCGTTGCCGTCACCTTGCGGAACCGCATCCGGCATCGGGGCGGAACCGCATCCGGCATCGGGGCGGAACCGCATCCGGCATCGGGGCGGAACCGCATCCGACATCGGGTCGTTTCCGGAGCATCAGGATGCTCGAGGAAGCCCATGCCACGCACGACCATCAAGCCGAAGACGCGGATCGACCAGCTGAGCATTCTCGCTGCGGACGGCACGGCCGACCAGGACCTCGTGCCCGAACTCGACGACGAGCAGCTTACGGCGCTGCACCGAGCGATGCTGCGGGCGCGCCGGTTCGACGAGCGCTTGTTGAACCTGCAGCGGCAGGGCAAGCTCGGCACCTTCGCCCCGGTCAAGGGCCAGGAGGCGGCGCAGGTCGGCAGTGCTGCGGCACTTCGCCAGGGCGACTGGGTCGTGCCCTCCTATCGCGAGACGGCGGTGCTGCTCTGGCGCGGCACACCGATGGCCGAAATCTTCGTCTTCACTGCCGGCTACAACGAGGGCGGGGCCATCCCCGAAGACCGCAACGACCTGCCGGTCGCCGTGCCGGTCGGCACCCAGCCGCTGCACGCGGTCGGTCTCGGCTACGGCATCGACTACCGCGACGACGATGCGGTGGTGATGACCTTCTTCGGCGACGGTGCGACGTCGCAGGGCGACTTCCACGAGGCGATGAACTTCGCCAGCGTGTTCCGGACACCGGTCGTCTTTCTCTGTCAGAACAACCAGTGGGCGATCTCGGTGCCGCGCGACCGACAGACCCATTCGGCGACGCTGGCGCAGAAAGCCCTCGCCTACGACATGCCCGGCATCCAGGTCGACGGCAACGACGTGCTGGGCGTCTACGCGGCAACGCGCGAGGCGGTCGAGCGGGCGCGCCGCGGCGACGGCCCGACGCTGGTCGAGTGCGTCACCTACCGGCTGGAGGTGCACACCACGGCCGACGATCCGACGCGCTACCGCGACGCGGACGAGGTCGAGAAGTGGCGCGAGCGCGACCCGATCGCGCGCTACCGGACCTTTCTCGAAAAGCGCGGCCTGCTCGACGACGACAAGGTCGAGGCGCTCGAGGACGAGATCGAGGCCGAAATCGAGGCGGCGTGGAAAGAGGCGCAGCGGCAGATGGAGGAGCTGACCGATCCGACCGTCATGTTCGACCACATCTACGCCGAGCCGCCGCCGCATCTCGAGGCGCAGCGCCAGGCGCTCACCCGGGCGCTGGAAGCCCCGGGTCGGGAGGACGGCTGATGGCCGAGAAGACGATGATCGAAGCGCTGAACCTCGCCCTGCACCAGGAGATGGAGGCGGACGATTCGGTGCTGGTGCTGGGCGAGGATGTCGGCGTCGACGGCGGCATCTTCCGTCTCACCGAGGGCTTGATCGAAACGTTCGGGGAGCGCCGGGTCATCGACACGCCGCTCGCCGAGTCGGCCATCGTGGGGATGGCCATCGGGCTCGCGGTCTATGGCCTGAAGCCGGTGGCCGAGATGCAGTTCTCGGGCTTCAGCTACCTCGCCTTCCACCAGCTCGAATCGCATGCGGGGCGATTGCGCTGGCGCTCGCAGGGCCGGCACGCCGTGCCGATGGTGGTGCGCATGCCCTACGGTGCGGGGGTGCGGGCGCTCGAGCATCATTCGGAGAGCCGCGAGGCCTATTTCGCCCACACGCCCGGGCTCAAGATGGTCATCCCGTCCGGGCCGAGAAACGCCCGCGCGCTGCTGCTGGCGGCGATTCGCGATCCCGACCCGGTGATCTTCTTCGAGCCCAAAGCACTCTATCGCAGCCATCGCGAGCAGGTGCCGGACGAGCCGGAGACGCTGCCGCTCGGCGAGGCCCGGGTGGTGCGCGAGGGCGGGGACATCACGCTCGTCGCCTACGGGGCAATGCTGAGCCGTACGCTCGAGGCCGCCGACCGGCTGGCCGAGGACGGTGCCGAGGCCGAGGTGATCGACCTCTTGACGCTGTCGCCGCTCGATGACGCGACCATCGCCCGATCGGTGCGCAAATGCGGCCGTGCTGTCGTCGTCCACGAGGCACCACGGAGCTTCGGCGCCGGTGGCGAGATCGTGGCCCGCTTGGTCGAGAACGTCTTCTACCACCTCGAGGCGCCGATTCGCCGGGTCACCGGGTTCGACATCCACGTGCCGTTCTTCGCCCGCGAGCAGGCGTACCTGCCGGACGTGCCGCGGATCGTGCGTGCGGCCCGCGAGACACTCGACGCGAGGGCCTGAGCATGGCGAAGGAACTCAAGCTGCAGGATCCGGGCGAGGGCATCCACGAGGTCGAGATCAAGGACGTGCTGGTCGCCCGGGGCGACACGGTCGGCGAAGGCGATCCGGTGCTGGTCGTCGAATCGGACAAGGCCGCGATCGAAATTCCCGCACCCTATTCCGGCACGGTGCAGAGCATCGATGTCGAGGCCGGTGACACCGCCGTGGTCGGCGACGTGCTGATGACCTTCGCTGTCGGCGACGCGGCGCCGGCAGAGGAAGCGGGCGAGGCCGAGGCGGCCGGCGAAGACGACGAGGGGCCGGACAAGACCGAGACGGCGGACGACGAACGCGAGGCGCCGGAAGAGGCGGACGCGTCGCGCGAGGACGAGGCGTCGGCGAGGGCCGAGGCGGCGAAAACCGAGAAAGAAGGCGAGGCAGCGGAGGCCGCAGAGCCGGCCGGGAGCGATGGCGAGGGGGACGTGGTACCGGCGTCGCCGCTGGCGCGCCGCGTTGCCGCCCAGGAGGATGTCGATCTGCACGAGGTCGAGCCCTCCGGCCCGCACGGTCGGGTGTTGCTCGACGATGTCCGCGCGCATGCCGCGGCGGGCGAGGACCGGGCGGAGGCCGAACGCCCGGAGCCTCCGGCCGAGCCGGAGCGTGACAAAGCCCGGGCGTTGCCCGATTTCGCCCGCTGGGGACCGGTCGAGCGGCAGCCGCTCCGCTCGATCCGGCGGGCCACCGCCCGGCAGATGGCGCGGGCCTGGGCGGCGATCCCGCATGTCACACATCAGGATGTGGCGGACATCACCGAGCTCGAAGGCTTTCGCCGGCGTCGGGCGGCTGCCGTCGAGGCCGAGGGCGGCAAGCTCACCATGACCGTCTTCGCCCTCGAGGCGGCGGTGGCGGCGCTCAAGGAGCAGCCGCGCTTCAACGCCAGCCTCGATGCCGAGACGGACGAGATCGTCGTCAAGAAGTATTTCCACATCGGTGTGGCGGTCGAGACCGAAGAGGGGCTGCTCGTCCCGGTGGTCCGCGATGTCGATCGCAAGAGCGCCTTGGAACTCGCCATCGAGCTTCCGGCCCTGGCCGAACGGGCGCGCAGCGGCGAGCTCGATCGCGCGGCGATGCAGGGCGGCAGCTTCACCGTCACCAATGTCGGGGCGCTCGGCGGCACCGGCTTCACGCCGATCATCAATCATCCCGAGGTCGCGATCCTGGGCCTCGGGCGGGCGACCTGGCAGCCCGTCGTGCGCGGCGAGCCGCCGATCGCGGGCAGCGACGAGCCGCACGGCGAGACCGGAGGCGGCTACAGCATCGAGCCGCGGCTTCTGCTGCCGCTCTCCGTCGCTTTCGACCACCGCGTGGTCGACGGTGCCGCCGCCGCCCGCTTCACCCGGCGCATCGCGACAGCGCTGGCCGACGTCGAGTCGCTGGCGCTGGTTGCCTGAGGCCGCGCGCGATCGACGCCACGCCATCCATCATCGAGAGGAGATCGCCATGACCTCCGCCAAGGACGTCATCCTGGTTACCGGCAGCAGCGGTTACATCGGCAGCCGGCTGGTCGAGCGGCTCGCCCAAAAGGCACAAGTGGTCGGTCTCGACGTGCAGGAGCCCACGGAGCTGCCCGAGAATGCCAGCTTCGTGCCGCTCGATCTCACCGCGGACGAGGGGGTAGAACACGCGCTCGAAACGGTGCGCAAGATGCACGGCGACAGGATCGCCTCGGTCGTCCATCTCGCCGCCTATTTCGACCTTTCGGGTGAGCCCGATCCGCTCTACGAGGCGGTGACCGTGCGTGGCACCGAGCGGCTGCTCGGCGGGCTGCAGGGCTTCACCGTCGAGCAGCTGATCTTTTTCAGCACGATGCTGGTGCATCGGCCGGCGGCACCCGGGGAGACGATCGACGAGGAGCAACCGCTCGAGCGGAAATTTCCCTACCGCAACTCGAAGATCGACACCGAAGAGCTGATCCACGAGAAGCGCGGCGACATCCCCGTGGTCTATCTGCGCGTCGCCGGGATCTACGACGACGGCTGCGGCTCCGCGTTTCTCGCCGATCAGATCAGCCGGGTGTTCGAGCGCAGCCCGAAGAGCCACGTCTATCCGGGCGATCCGGCCGCGGCACAGACCTTCCTGCACATCGCGGATCTGACCGACGCGGTCGAGCGGCTGATCGAGCGGCGCAGGGAGCTGCCGGCAGAGCTGCCGCTGCTCGTCGGTGAGACCGAGGCGCCCTCCTATGCCGAGCTGCAGCGCGAGCTCGGTCGGCTGATCCACGGCGAGGACTGGCAGGTCTGGCAGATCCCCAAGCCACTCGCCAAGACCGGGGCGTGGCTCGAGGACGCGGTCTTCGACGAGGGGACCTTCGTCAAGCCCTGGATGATCGATGCCGCCGACGACACCTACGCGCTCGATGTCGGCCGCATCATGCAGCTGCTGGACTGGCGGCCGAAGCACAGCCTGCGCGAGAAGCTGCCCGAGATGATCGAGCGGTTGAAGGCCGATCCCGCGGCCTGGTACGAGGCCAACGGCATCAGTGTGGGGCGGGTCCCCTAAGCGGCCCGCGGCGGCTCGTCCGGCGAGCGCGAAAGCTAGCCGGCATGGCGGGGTCCGCGAAGCCGAGGGCTACGGCCGGGCTGCCGGCCTGGCCTTATCTGGTCGCGGCCGGACTCGGTCTCTGGCTGGTGGCGAGCCCCTTTCTGCTCGGCCATTTCGATCCCGAAGCGGTGCAGCAGCTGGCTCGGGACGTGACCCGAGAGCGCGGCCTCTGGGCGCCGGAGCGGCGCAATTTCTGGCTCGGCGTCAACGATGTGGTCACCGGGCTCGGGCTCGCCGCGGCCGCCTTTCTGGCGGCGAGGCGGCGCTTCGTCTTCGCCCCCTGGGTGGTCGCCGGGCTCGGGGTCTGGTTGTTGCTGGCGCCTTTGTTCCTCTGGGCGCCGACCTTTGCGGGCTATGCCAACGATACCGCAGTGGGTGCGCTGGTCATCGCATTCGCCGTGGTCGTCACCCGCACACCCGGCATGGATCCGGCGGCGCTGGCCGATCCGGCGGACGTGCCGGAGGGGTGGACCTATACGCCGTCCAGCCTCCTCCAGCGGTTGCCGATCGTCGTTCTGGCCACGATCTGTCTCCTCTTCGCGCTGCCGCTCACCGCCTATCAGCTCGGCCACAGCGACGGTGTGTTCGAGCCGTTCTTCAGCGGCGAGGGTGAGCTCGACGGTACCGAGACCATTCTCCGCTCCGAGGTGTCCAAGGCCTGGCCGATCCCGGATGCCGGCATGGGGGTGGTGGCCTACGTCTTCGAGATTCTGCTCGGTCTGCAGGGCGGTCGCCGGCGCTGGCGGACCTCGCCCTGGTCGGTCGCCATGTTCGGCGCGGTGGTGGTGCCGCTCGGCGTGATCAGCATCTACTTCATCATCATCCAGCCGATCGTGATCGGCACCTATTGCACCTTCTGCCTGATCACGGCGGCGGCGATGCTGCTGATGATCCCGTTCGCGCTCGACGAGGTGGTGGCGACGGGCCAGTTCCTGGTGCGCAGCAAACGGACGGGCCGGCCGCTGATCGCCACCTTCTTCCGCGGTGGCCTGCTCGGCGACGGCAGGCGAAGCCGCGGGCGGCCGTCCGGCGCACCGCGTCTGCGCTGGGCGCTGAAGGAAATGGCGCGCGGTGTGACAGCACCCTGGAACCTGGTCGCGGCCGCCGCGGTCGGTGCGGCAGCGATGCTCTCGCCGCTGCTGATCGGCCGGGATGCAGCGCTCGCCGACAGCCTGCACCTGGTGGGGGCGCTTGCCGTCACGGTGTCGGTGATCGCCATGGCCGAGCCGGCCCGGGCGCTGCGCCTGCTCGCCGTACCGCTCGGTCTCTGGCTGATCGCGGCGCCCTGGTCGATCCCCGGCACGGCCGCGATCGCCACGCTGTCGAGCATCGGTTGCGGCGCCCTTCTCGTGCTGCTCGGCCTGCCACGCGGGCAGCGCAGCGAGGAGCGCTACGGTGGCTGGGACCGGGCCGTCGTCTAGCGCCTTTCGCCATTCAGCGGCAGAGATCGAGGGCGAGCACGGGTGCGCCGGTGAGCAACGTGGCGGCGAGGGCGACGGCACTCAAGATGAAGGCGGCGCGCTCGAGGAACGGCGCCGGCGTTGCGGCAAGAGCCGGTCTGAAGTGCACGACCAGCAAAGCGAGGGCTGCGGCGTGGAGCAGCCAGACGGCGATCAATGTCAGCCTGAGCGGGCTCGCATAAATCTCCGGCGCTTGCCAGCCGAGCCGGCAACCGACCGCATGGAGTCCATAGAGCGCGACAAAGGCGGAACTCCAGACCAGAAAGCCGGCAACCAGGCCCGTGGCCGCTCTCATCCGCTCGCTCCTGCGGCTGTCATCGCCAGCGGCAGGCCGCTGACGAGGGCCAGGACCAGAAAGCCGGTGACCGCGGTATAGGCCTGCCAGAGGCCGAGATTGCGGGGCTCGAGGTTGCGGACCGGCGAGACGAAGCCGGCCTGCAGCCGGGCCAGGACGAAGAGGCTGCCGATCATGCCGAGGAGCGAATGCAGTCCGGCATAGGCCAAGAGCGCGAGCGTGGTCGCTATCCGGGCGTGCGCATCGGCTGCCGGCACCAGCCGCCAGGTCAGCCAGGCGAGCGCGAGCAGGGCCGCGAGACTGCCCAGCGCGGCGAGTGCCAGTCGTGCGGCGGTCGGTGCGGGCACCGCCGCGCGGGCGGCGAGCCAGGCGAGCAACAGGCCGAGGCCGGCCACCGCTGCCGCCGGTCCGTGTGGCCCGGGGAGGTCGGCCAGCGGCCGGTCGGGGGCGGCGACCCAGAGGAACAGGAGGCCGAAGACGAGCGAGGCGAAGAGCACGCCATCGGCCAAAAGGGTGAAAACCATCCCCCAGCGCCCCGGGGCTTCGGCTGAGGCCGCGTGCGGGATGGCCGTCTCGCCATAGCCGATCGCCCGCGGCTCGGGGTCGTGGCGGAGACCGTTGGACCAGCACCAGGCGAGCGTGCAGGCGAGGGTGAGGCCGAGGCCGACCAATGAGAGCCCTCTCTGATTGGGGTCGTTGGTGTCAAGCTGCTCCGCTTCTTTCGCCAACCATCGTCTCGACCCGTTCCTGCGGGTCACGCGCTTCTCTTCGCGG
>Ga0081527_100621_pt1 | contig 13909 bp, 8 predicted proteins | sample HotLakmasection5_FD_70992 | JGI IMG/M metagenome (GOLD analysis project Ga0081527, IMG submission 70992) | Hypersaline microbial mat communities from Hot Lake, Washington, USA - Section #5 (SPADES assembly) (version 2) | ecosystem: Environmental > Aquatic > Non-marine Saline and Alkaline >... | reverse complement strand
AGCGCCCAGTTCCCGGATGATGTAGTAGAAAAACAGATAGGCGATGAACGTATTGACAAAGCCCAGGCTGAACACCGCCAGCAGTACATCGGATGGTACGCTGCTGGCGCGGCGCAGCGCCACGAACAGAAGATGTTCGAGTGGATTCGCGCTACGCTGGGGCGGGTGGGCATTCAGCATGACGTGTTTTTCAACGAGAGCGATCTCTACGAAAGCGGTGCTGTGTGGGATGTACTGGAAGCTCTGAAGGCCAAAGACTTCATTTACACGGCGACAGTCCGTGAGAGCGAGAGCGACGAAGTCAAAGAGCTGAACAAGCATCTTAAACCGGCGCAGTGGTTTCGCAGCACGCGCTTGGGCGACACGGAAGATCGCGTGCTGGTCAAAAGCAACGGCGACCCGACGTATACACTGCCGGACATCGCCTATCACATCAACAAGATTGAGCGTGGCTTCGACCTGATGGTGAACATTCTGGGCGCAGATCATCTCAAAGAGGCGCAGGTGGTGCGCTATGGCGTCGAGGCGCTGGGCTACAATGCTTCTGGCCTGCGCGTGATTCTGATGCAGATGGTGCGCGCTGTCCGCGATGGCAAAGAGGTGCGCATGAGCACGCGGCGCGGAGTTTATGACACGCTCGATGAGCTGATCGAACTGACCAGCGCCGACGCCGTGCGCTACTTCCTGCTCCAGCGCAGCCCGGATTCGCAGCTCGACTTCGACCTGGACCTGGCCGTTAAGCAGAGCAACGAAAACCCGGTCTATTACATCCAGTATGCGCATGTGCGCTGCGCGGGTATTTTCCGCGAGGCCGAGGCGCGCGGCATCAGCGGTGCGGGCGCCGACCTGTCGCTGCTGGGCGACGAAGAGCTGGCCTTCATCCGTAAATGCCTGGAACTGCTGGATGTGATGGATTTCGCCGTCGCCAACCTGACGCCGCACTCGCTGACGTATTACGCGCTGGAACTCGCTAACCAGTTCCATCCGATGTACGACCGCGTGCGCGTGTTTGCCGATGGAGTCGATCCTGACGTGGCGCGGGCGCGGCTGCGCTTCTACGCGGCGGCGCGGGTTGTTTTCCGGCGGGTGCTGCATCTGATGGGCATGAGCGCGCCGGACCGGATGTAGAACGCGATTAGTCTGTGGTCGCGGGCACGCAGATATGCAATCCTGCGGCTGAGAATGGATAAGCCTTCTGGCTGTCCGGTAATAATGAAGTTGATTTGTGCAGTTCACGAAAGGTGCGAGGATGTCTACGATTCACGGTTTTGAACTGGTACGCGAGCAGGATGTACCGGAGATCAACAGCCGGACGCGGCTGTTTCGCCATGTAAAAACCGGGGCCGAGCTGCTGTCGGTCGAAAACCAGGACGAGAACAAATGCTTTGGTGTTGCCTTTACCACGCCGCCTACCTCGTCGAACGGCATCGCGCATATCCTGGAACATTCGGTGTTGTGTGGTTCGCGTAAGTATCCGTCCAAAGAGCCGTTCGTCGAGCTGCTCAAAGGGTCGCTGGCGTCGTTCGTCAACGCCATCACTTTCAGCGATAAGACGATCTATCCGGTCGCCAGCCAGAACTTGCAGGACTTTTATAATCTGGTGGATGTGTACCTGGATGCGGTGTTTTATCCGCGCATCACGCCGGACGTACTCAAGCAGGAAGGCTGGCACTACGAGCTTGACGCGCCCAATCAGCCGCTGACGTACAAGGGCGTCGTGTTCAACGAGATGAAGGGCGCCTATTCCTCGCCGGATAATCTGCTGTATCGTTATACGCGCCAGGCGACTTTTCCGGACACGACCTACGGCGTGGACTCTGGCGGCGACCCGGAAGTGATCCCCACGCTGACCTATGACGAGTTCAAACGTTTCCACGAGACGCTGTACCATCCGTCGAATGCGCGTGTGTACTTTTATGGCGACGACGACCCCGACGAGCGCCTGCGCCTGATGGATGAATATCTGAGCGGTTTCGACCGGCTGGACGTGGACGCGCGCATTCAGTTGCAGCCGCGCTTCGACGAACCCCGGCGCGTGGTGTTCCCGTATCATCCCGGCGACGATGCCAGCAAGGAATACATCACCGTCTCCTGGGCGCTGCCAGAACCGCACGACACAGAGCTGAATCTGGCATTTAGCATTCTGTCGCACATCCTGACCGGCACATCTGCCGCGCCGCTGCGCAAGGCGCTGACGGAGTCTGGATTGGGCGAGGACGTGATCGGTGGCTTTGACAGCGGTCTGCGCCAGATGATGTATACCACCGGCATGAAGGGCGTGCCGGTCGGCAAGGCCGAACAGGTCGAGACGCTGGTGCTGGATACACTGCGCGAACTGGCCGAAAATGGTATCGCGCCGGATGCGGTCGAGGCGTCGATGAACACGGTCGAATTCAATCTGCGTGAATACAATACCGGCCAGCTTCCGCGTGGCCTGATGATGATGGTCTCGTCGCTCTCCACCTGGCTCTACGGTGGCGACCCGGTAGCGCCGCTGGCCTTCGAAGCGCCGCTGACGGCCATCAAGGACCGGTTGGCGGCGGGTGAAAGGGTGTTCGAAGACCTCATCGCGCGCTATCTGCTGGACAACGCTCACCGTTCAACAGTGCTGCTCAAGCCGGATGTCGAGCTTCAGGCACGGCTAAACGCCAGAGAAGAGGATCGGCTGGCGCAGGCTCGTGAGGCGATGACCGAGGACGATCTCCAGCGCGTCATCGAGGATACCCAGCGCCTGCGCGAACTCCAGGAGAGGCCGGACTCGCCGGAAGACCTGGCGAAAATCCCAACGCTGACGCTGGCCGATCTGGACCGGAATATCCGCACATATCCGATTGATGTGTCGCAGATGCAGGATGCGCGCCTGCTGTATCACGATTTGTTTACCAACGGCGTCTTTTACCTGGACCTGGGCTTTAACCTGATGGCGCTGCCGCAGGAGTATCTGCCGTATGTAACGCTTTTCAGCCGGGCGCTGCTGGAAATGGGCACCGAACAGGAAGATTTCGTCACGCTGTCGCAGCGCATCGGGCGCAAGACCGGCGGCATTCGTCCTAGCACGCTGACGTCACAGGTGCGTGAAAGTGCCGACAGCGCGGCCTGGCTGTTCCTGCGCGCCAAGTCCACGCCCGACCGTGTCGAAGACCTGCTGGACATCCTGCGCGATGTGCTGCTGACGGCTAAGTTCGACAACCGTGAGCGCTTCCGCCAGATCGTGCTGGAAGAAAAGGCCGGGGCCGAGGCGTCGCTGGCGCCGTCCGGACATATCGTGGTGGCGCGGCGGTTGTCGGCGCGTTTTAACGCAGCCGACTGGTCTGCCGAGCAGATGAATGGCGTCAGCTATCTGTTGTTCCTGCGCAATCTGCTCACCAAGATCGATAACGACTGGCCGCAGGTCCTGCATTACCTGGAAAATATGCGCTCGTACCTGGTCAACCAGCAGGCGATGCTGTGCAACGTCACCATTGACGGTGACAACTGGAACGGTATTCAGCCCCGGCTGGACTCTTTCCTGAGCGCGCTGCCCTCGGCAGTGGCAAACTGGCAGGACTGGAGCCTGACCAGCAGCGACAACAACGAAGGGCTGACTATCCCGGCGCAGGTCAATTATGTGGGCAAGGGGGCGTCACTCTATGACCTGGGTTACAAGCTGCACGGTTCGACGAAAGTCATCGTCAATTACCTGTCGATGAGCTGGCTGTGGAACCGGCTGCGCGTGCAGGGTGGGGCCTACGGTGGTTTTGCGCGCTTCGACGCCAACTCCGGTGTGATGCTGTACCTGTCGTATCGTGACCCGAACCTGCTCAAGACCGTCGAAAACTACGACAACACCGGTCGCTTCCTGCGCGAGCTGGACCTGAGCGACGCCGAACTGACTAAAGCTGTCATCGGCGCGATTGGGGACATGGACCGCTATCTGCTGCCGGATGCCAAAGGCTATACGTCGATGGTGCATTACCTGACCGGCATCACCGATGATAAGCGCCAGCAGTTCCGCGACGAGGTGCTGGCCACCAGCCAGGCCGATTTCAGGGCGTTCGCCGACGTGCTGGATCAGGTGCGCGACAGCGGCAAGCTGGTGGTGATGGGGTCGCGGGATGCCATCGACAAGGCCAATGCCGCCCAACCGGAGCTGCTGCAGGTGGTTCCCGTACTCTGATTGCTGATAATCTCACTGTTCTCAGGAGGTGCTGTTATGGGATTAAAGCCCGACCACTGGATTCGTAAGATGGCGCAGGAACACGGCATGATCGAGCCGTTTGTCGAGAAACAGCAGCGCGAGGGTGTCATCAGCTATGGTGTGTCGTCCTATGGCTACGATATGCGTGTTGCCGATGAGTTCCGCATCTTCACCAATGTCTACTCGACTGTAGTGGACCCCAAAGACTTCAACCCGCGTTCGCTGGTCGAGTTCAAGGGTGATGCGTGTATCATCCCACCCAACTCGTTCGCGCTGGCGCGTTCGGTGGAATACTTCCGCATTCCGCGTAATGTTTTGTGCCTGACAGTGGGGAAATCCACGTACGCGCGCGCAGGTATTGTGACGAATATTACGCCCTTCGAGCCGGGCTGGGAAGGCTACGTCACGCTGGAAATCAGCAACACGACGCCGCTGCCGGCCAAAATCTACGCCAACGAGGGCATCGCCCAGGTGGTATTCTTCGAGGCGGACGACGAGTGCGAGGTATCGTATGCGGATCGCGCTGGTAAGTATCAGGGGCAGACCGGCGTCACGCCGCCGCGCCTGTGAAAAAGGGATTGATTCTGTACCCTGGGTGATGTACATTTAGCGCAACTTGTGGGCGATTAGCTCAGTTGGTTAGAGCGCGCCCCTTACAAGGGTGAGGTCACAAGTTCGAGTCTTGTATCGCCCATTGACTGTACAATGCGTACAGCCCAACCCGCAGAGAACCCGCGCAAGCGGGTTTTTTGTTCCTGGGTGTATTTCATTTCAGTGTGGTCTTTGCCCTCATCCTAAATCCTCCCCCTGATTCGGTCTATTATCAGGATAGGACTTGTTAAAACATAGGTTCAGAATGCTTTTAGCGGTATTTACCCCTCGCCCCAGGCGTGTAAACGCCGGTTGTGGAAGAGGGGTGGCGCGAATCGCCGGGGTGAGGGGCTGGCTTAGCACTAACTTGAAATGCCCCCTAACCGCATTTGTTCCTGGGGTCTGTTGTCAGCATTTGCAAGCCCTGATACGATAAAGGCATGTTCGTCTCTCACCCTCAGGAAAGCCCAATGCCCCGTATTGATAAAACGGTCTTTATCAGCTATCGGCGCACCAATGTCTATCATGCGCTGGCAGTCTATCAGAACCTGAGCACTTATGGTTACGACTGTTTCATAGACCATCGTAATGTAGACAGTGGAAGTTTTGAACGCACTCTCCTAGAGAATATCGCCAGCAGGGCGCATTTTATTCTTGTGTTGACGCCAACGGCCCTGGAACGTACCAGCCAACCGGGTGACTGGCTGCGGCGCGAAGTTGAATATGCGATGGAAATCAAAAGAAACATCGTGCCCCTGATGTTCGATGGTTTTGATTTCGGTACGTCTCCCCTGGTACCGAAGCTGACGGGTCGCCTGGCGTTCCTCAAAGAATACCAGGCTCAACGTGTACCATATGATTTCTTCGATGAGGCGATGGAACGGGTGCGTACCCGTTTCCTTGCTCGTCCAGTGGACGCAGTGCTGCATCCGATCTCGGTTCAGACGGGAGTAGTCGCTCAGCAGCAGCAGCATGTTACACGTGGCCAGCCCACGGTGACTGGCGAACAACTGCGTGCTGAGGAACGCTTGGAACGTGGAATTAAACTGTACAGACTGGAACGTTATTCAGATGCGCTGCGGGCCTTTAGCGAGGCGGTCCGTCTCAGGCCGGATTACGCCGAAGCCTACAACAATCGCGGTGTGGTTCATCGGAAAATCAGGCAGTACCTTGAGGCGATCCAGGATTATACCCGTGCAATTGAGTTGAATGAATTCTATGCGGATGCCTATCACAATCGTGGTGTGGCTTATCGCAGGATGGAACGCTGGAAAGACGCAATCCGCGATTTCACTGATGCCATCCGTATCCGACCTGAATATGCCGATGCCTATAACAATCGTGGCAACGCCAGGCTGATGATCGGGGACAAAAATGGCGCTGTAGCCGATTATCGGGCTGCACTGCGAGTTGCTCCCCATCACGTGGTTGCTCGGGAAAATCTCAGGCGATTGACCGGCCAAGACTAATGCGCGCCAGAAGTCCCCGGCTATGATTGATATTAAATACTAATCGGCGCAATCTGTTAATGTATCTGCCTGTAATTTCCCGGTGATGTGAGGTGTAAGGCTTGCCAGAATACTACAAATAAGGTATTCTTGAGAAAGAATTAGGGAACAGTGAACAGGTGGGAGCGGCATGAACAACAATACACCTACCTCAGATGAAAGCGCCTACGTGCTGGTTGTCGATGATGAGGGGGCCAACCGCTACTCGGTGAGTAAGACCTTGCAGCGGGTTGGTTACATTGTCAGCGAGGCGGCCAACGGCGAAGAAGCGCTGGAAATCATGGGGAAACAGAGTTTTGACGTAGTGCTGACCGACATTCGCATGCCGGGTCTGGATGGCGTGGAACTGCTGCGTCGCATCAAAGAGGAAGCGCCGGACATCATTGTGATCCTGATGACGGCCTATGCCAGCCTGGGTACAGCGGTCGAGGCGCTGCGCCTGGGCGCACACGACTATCTGATTAAGCCCAGTTCCAGCCAGGACATCCGTCAGAGTGTCGCGCGCGGTATAGAACGTGCGCGTAACCTTAAACGGCGGCGCGCCCTGCTGGATGCCATCCGCAGTGATGTGTTCGAACTCACCCAGGCCGATGTCGATCAGCCGGCGGCCAAGCTCAATTTCGACAGCGACGAGCCGCGCCCCAGCGACACCATCACCGAACCGGCCAGCAACAGCATGCAGCTCGGTCCGCTGACCGTTTTCCCCGGACGTTATCAGATCGCGGTGGGCGATAAGGATATCGACCTGACGCCGACTGAGTTCGATTTGCTGCTGTATCTGGCGGCCCATCGGGGCCGGGTGGTGCCGTGTCATGAACTGGTGCGTGAGGTACGTGGTTACGCCGTCGATGAGGCCGAGGCGCGCGAGGTCATTCGCCCGCACGTCAGCAACCTGCGCCGCAAGCTGAAATCTGCAGAGCAGGACGCCGATCTGATCGTTAATGTCCGTGGTATTGGCTATCGTCTGAGCGAGCGTGTCACCTGATTGTATGCAGTCTCAGCGTCCGCATATCGACCTGTTTTCGGGTATGTGCCGGTGGTTTGGTATTGCGATTATATGGTCGCTGGTGCTGCTGGTCGTGTCGGGCCATACTGTCGCCAGTGAGACCGGTTGCGATTCGTTAAGCGGGCGTATGGAACGCCACAACTATTACGCCAGCCTTATCCAGACACGACTCTATTACTCGGTTTATCTGCCGCCCTGTTACGGGTCATCTGACGAAACGTACCCTGTTCTATATCTGTTGCACGGTTCCAACGAAGATGATGGCCAGTGGCTGCGCCTGGGGCTGGTAGATACCCTCAATGAAGGCATCGCCGCTGGCGAACTGCCGCCGATGATCGTCGTCATGCCGTTTGGCGACTGGATCGCCAACGAGAACCGTTTCGGCGACGCGTCGTGGGGTGGGATATTCCTCAACCAGCTTATGCCGCTGGTCGAGGAACAGTATCGTATCCGTGCGAATCGTGCCACGCGGGCTATCGGCGGTATCTCACGCGGGGGTTTCTGGGCTTTTCATATCGCGCTGCGTAACCCCGTTCTGTTCGGCGCGGTAGGCGGTCACAGCGCCTTCTTTGACCCGTATCACGCCCCACCGGAACACAATCCACTGCACCTGGCGCGCGATTCGCTCGGTGTCGAGTCGGTGCGCATCTGGCTGGATCGGGGCCGCGACGACTTCGCTGCACCCGGTCTCGATCTGATGCACGAACGGCTCAGTGAGCGTGGAGTCGAGCATATTTACCAGGTTTATCCGGAAGGCCAGCATTACCAGACCTACTGGCGCCAGCACGTGCGGACCTACCTGGATTTTTACGCTGAACCCTGGCTGGAGCGGCCACGGCCAGCCCCAAACGAGATGCCACCACCAGAGCCGACCAACACCCCCACCGCTGACATACTCACCGCGCCGGGCTACGAGCTGTACCTGCCAGTGGTAGCCTTTCCCAGCCGCCGCGCCAACATTGACTCGACGCTCTTACAGGCTATCGCCGCCGGTGAAAATAACGGCTCGCTGGTGCTGGCTGAGGACACCGCCGAACGCCTGCGTGCCCAGGGAATTCCCTTGAATGAGCAGATACGAACAGTCCCGACTGGCGCGCTCTATAATACGTTGTGGCGCGACCGCACCCTGTTTACGCTGCTGCCTTTCGACCGGCTGATGCCACGCTATCGCGTGCTTAACATCGACGAACTGCATCCACTGGATCGCGACCTGGACACTTATCCGTTCGCGTTTGGCTCGCCTGAACCCAACTATCAGCCGGAGCGCCTCACTCGCCTGCTGATGAGCGGCGTCACCGCGCTGGCTCGTGGCACGATCCCCGCGCTGGACGCCAACGGCGTTGAGTGGGCGGCCAGTGGTATTCGGGATTACGTCAACCGCGCCGACTTTTTCCACACCAGCAACGAGGTGTCGATGGTGCCGGGTTGTCCTCAGCCAACCGCTGGTGAGCGCCTTGGCGGGCCGACCAGCTTTTGCGGCAAACGCGAACACTTCGAGCTGTTCCCGCTGCTTGGGCTGGATATCGTCGAGCTTTCCGGCAATCACAACAACGACTTCGGCTATGACGCTTACCGCGATACGCTGGACTGGTATGCCGAACGCGGCATCATGACCGTCGGCGGCGGTGAGACGATGGCCGGGGCGCGTCGTCCGCTGCTGCTGGAACACAACGGCAATCGGGTGGCGCTGGTGTCGTGTAACTGGGTGGGGCCATATTACGCGCTGGTCAGCGAGGATGCGTCTTCGCTGGGTGGTGCGCGACCCGGTGCGGCCTTCTGTGATCTGGACTGGCTGCGCGATCTGCTGCCACGTCTGAGGGAAGACAACGATCTGGTGGTGCTGACGGTGCAGTATTTCGAGTTTGACGAGTACACGCCGCGCGCGCAGCAGCGCAACGACTTTAGGCTGCTGGCCAACCTGGGCGCGGATGTCGTCCTGGGGACGCAGGCTCATTTCCCGCAGACCTATGAGTTTTTCGCGCCAGCCGCCGACCGTGAGGCGTTCATCCATTACGGGCTGGGCAATCTGTTCTTCGATCAGCAGTTTTTCGCCGGAGTGCGCTTCTTCATGGACCAATTGTTCATTTACGATGGGCGATTGCTGACGGTTGACGTGTTCACCGGCATCATCGAAGAGCAGGGGCGTCCGCGTCCGATGACACCCGACGAGCGCGACAATTTCCTGTTTCTGATGTTCAACCAGTACGGCGATTTTTAGGAGCCTTCGGTGGGCCGCGTCGACCGTCAGCGATTTCGTGACCTGCTGCAGCCCTTATGGCCGGTGCTGCTGGTGGCGCTGTTGCTGACGGTGCTGGTGGGCTTCGCCACGACCGAACCAGTCGAGCGCCTGTTCCGGTGGCAGGCCCAGCTTGACCGGCTGCTGGTGCTTACGCTGGGCGCGCTGTATATCGGCCTGCGGGTCTTGGCCAGCATCCACGCGCTGATGCTGGTGGTGGTGTTCGCGCTGGTGGGCGGGACTACGCTGCTGCTGCGCACTTTCTGGCGGCGTTATGGTCGGGCGGCGTTGATGTTTGTGACGCTGCTGATGCTGGCCAACTGGATCGTGTTTGGCGGGCCGGGCTGGCTGATGGCTGGTCGTGTCCTGGACCCGATCGCTGATTGCGAATACTTCATCACTCAGCGTCCGCAGACGGGCATACGGGTCGTGCGTTACCCGGTTATCCGCCTGTCAGATGAGTTTGAGCACCAGTTTTACCTGATTTCTCACGATGGCGGCACCAACTGGACGCAGTTCATCCAGTTCGAGGCACGCCTGCCAGAGCTGCGCGGCTGCGATAACATCCGGTTTGATAACGCCGACGAGGGCACTATCGTCATCGACAGCCTGAACCCGGCGACGATGACCTACCGGCTGGTGACGTATCGCACTACGGATGGCGGCCACACCTGGCAGCGTGAAAGATAAACGATGTGTTGAGGCAGTCTGGTTGATTGCTGGGTCTTTTTTTACGATGTTTCGCCGGGGTTGATATGTTTCTGAGATATAATCGGTCTTGATCATCTATATTATGGCGATCCGCTGGCGACTCAAAATGCCAGTACGAACAGCTTCATTGTATTTCTTGAATGCAATAGATGAGGGTGCAGCCGAACGATGCAGAACATACAGAGCAGTGCACTGAATGTCATGATTAGCCGCATGATCGACGAACAGCGCAATCATCTGGTCGAGGAAATGGTCGAGCAACTCATGCAGGGCGATCCTGGTGCTGGCGAGCGATACTACGGAGCCGCAGGCGAAGAGCAGTTCCAGCGCAACGCAGGCTTCTTTTTTGGTGCGCTGGTCGAGGCACTGGCGAACTCGCAGCCGGCATTGTTCCTGGATCAGGTACGCTGGCTATGCTCGGTGATGGCCGAACGCGGCATTCCGCTGCAGGGCCTGACGATGAATCTGCACAGCCTACAGACTATCCTTCAGAAGCGTCTGCCCGAAGATGCCCACCCGGTCATCGCGGACTATATTGAACATGCCGTAGAGGCTGTTAATGCTTTTGAAGATCGCACGGTGTCGTTGTTGGACCTCAACAATCCGCATGGCGAGCTGGCCATGGCTTATTTGAGGGCGGTACTTAACGGTGACCGCAGCGAGGCCAGCCGTCTGATTCTGGAAGCAGCGCACGGCGGCGTGCCGGTTCGGGATATTTATCTGCGGGTGCTGCAACCGGTCCAGCATGAGGTCGGGCGGCTGTGGCAGGCCAATCAGATATCGGTGGCACACGAGCATTTTGTCACGGCTGTCACCCAACTGGTTATGTCCCAGCTTTACCCGTTTATTTTCTCCACCTCCAAACATGGCAGACGGATGGTCGCTACCTGTGTTGGCGGCGAATTGCACGAGATTGGCATCCGCATGGTGGCCGATTTCTTCGAGATGGACGGCTGGGATTCGTTCTATCTGGGGGCCAACACACCGGCCAACAGTGTGGTGCAGTCGGTTATCGAGCGCGAAGCCGAGGTATTGGCGCTGTCAGCCACCATGACCGCCCATGTCGGGCATGTCAGCCAGTTGATCGAGGTGGTGCGTACATCTGCTGCCAGCAACGTCAGGATTCTGGTGGGCGGGTATCCGTTTAACCTGCTGCCGGACCTGTGGCAGCGCATCGGCGCGGACGGTTATGCGCCGGATGCCGAAGCGGCGTTGCGATTAGTGGGTCAGTTAGATTAGTTGAGGAATCAGGATGTTTGAAGACGGCGCTGGTATCGCACTCTTATGCAAGCTGGATGGTGTGATCCAGCAGGTGTTGCGCGTTGATTTACCTCTGGATACGTCACCGGAAGCCGGCATACCGATCACCACACTGTTTGATGAAGCCAATCAGGGAAAAGTGAAACAATTCCTGGCCGAAGTCCGCGAGAAGATGGCCGTCTTTGACTGGGAACTCAGCCTGCTGTGTGGGGGACAGTTGATTGTGCTGCACTTCACCGGCGGCAGGACCGAAGACCAACTGCTGATTGTCGGCGCGACAGCCCGCCATGAGGTCGCGGTGGGCTTCTACGAAGAGATGATGCGCATCAACAACGAGCAGCTTAACGTACTGCGCGCGTCACTCAAAGAGCAGGCGATGCGCGAACGTGAGCGCGCCGCGCGCGATCAGCAGCTTTACCTGGAACTTTCCAATCTCAACAATGAGTTGGTCAACGCCCAGCGCGAACTGGCCAGGAAGAATGCCACCATCACGCGTGAACGCGAACGCTACCGCGTAACATCCGAGTTGATTTCAGATTACGCCTACGGATTCCGAGTCACGCCGGATGGTTCACTCGTGCGCGAATGGGTCACGGAGGCGTTCACGCGCATCACCGGCTATTCCATGGATGAGATAGATGCCGTTGGGGGCTGGGATAAGCTGGTCTATCCGGAAGATAGCGAAATCTTTGAGCGTCGCCTTCAGAGTCTGCTGGCTGGCAATTCGCATGTCTGCGAGTTTCGTATTGTGAACCGGCAGGGCGGGCTGCGCTGGCTGCGGGATTATGCCCGGCCTGTTTCCGACGAAAGTGGCCAGTCTGTGGAGCAGATTCTGGGCGCGGCGCAGGACATCACCAGCCAGAAGCAGGCGGCTGAAGCGCTTCAGGAGAGCGAAGAACGTTTTCGCCAACTGGCCGAAGCTATCGACGAGGTTTACTGGCTGGCCGACTCTCGTCTCCAGCGATTCCTGTACATTGGTCCGGTATTCGAGCATATCTGGGGGCAACCGCCGGACGAGCTGTATGACGACCTGGACAGGCTTTATGATACGGTTGTCGATGAGGATCGCGATACACTGGCCGAGTATATTCATACGTTGCGACGTCACGAAGAGACCAACGGTGCGCAGCGCGGCATCGAATATCGCATTCAGCGCCCGGATGGCGGCATTCGCTGGCTGCGTACCAAGACATTTTACGTCTATAACTCACAGGGGCATATCTACCGGATCGCCGGGACGACCGAAGACATCACCGAATACAAGCACAACGAACTCCAGCGAGTCGAACTGGCGATGGAACGCGAACGCATCGACATTCTGAGTAATTTCATCCAGGATGCCTCGCATGAATTCAGAACACCGCTGTCGCTGATTAATCTCAAGCTGCATCTGCTGGGGCGTGTTGGCGACTCGGACCGGCGCAAGCAGCTAATCGACGAGATACAGGACCAGTCGTATCGCATACTGGCGCTGGTCGATGGACTGGTGACGATGTCTCGCCTCGACTCCGGGCCGGTGCGGCGCGACGAACACATGGATATCAACTGGCTGGTGCGGCAGGCGTGCAGTTCGCTGCGCCCGCGTGCAGCGCAAGGCGGCGTGCTGCTGCAAATGGAACTGCACGATAAACCGATCATCGTCAGCGGTGACGGCGACGATATGGAGCGCGCGCTGCACAATCTGCTGACGAATGCCATCGCCTATACACCCAGTGGCGGTATGGTGACGGTGCGCTCCGTACACGATTCCGGGGCCATCAGCATCGAGATCGAAGACACTGGCATCGGCATTGAGGATAGCGACCAGATTCGCATTTTTGAGCGATTTTACCGCAAGGATTACGCGCATAAGACGCCAGGGTTTGGCCTGGGTCTGCCGATTGCGCGCCGCATTGTCGAACGACATGGTGGCACGCTGGCCGTCCAGAGCCGCATTGGTAAGGGCAGCACCTTTACCATCCGGCTGCCGCTGCCGCGCATGGCGGCTGTTCAGTGAGGGTCTAAACGCAGCCAGGCATAGGCCGCCGCCAGCCGCCGCCGGTCCGAACTGGTGCCGCCGCTGGCCTCAAACGGCGACTCCAACTGGCTGTGAATCAGTTCAATGCTGGCGATTTCCGCCAGCGCCACGATTTCCGCCGGAATCGCCACCGTGTACTCCGCCCAGTCCCGGCTTAAGTTCACCTGCCCGACGACCTGTCCGTTAACGCTCACCGTCACTGTCTGCCCCGCCGGGAAAGCCGCCGCCTGGAATGTCAGCCGGTAGTCGCTGGCCGGCAGACTTATGCGCAGCGTGCTCGTGTTGCTGTCGCCGGCCCAGCGCGCTGCCACGCCGCCGGGCGTCTCCGGGCGGAACCAACCCTGGCCCACAAAACGACTATCCTCAACTGCCGCCAGGTTGATGTGGCCGCTGGTGGGTAATG
>Ga0081527_100620_pt1 | contig 13942 bp, 8 predicted proteins | sample HotLakmasection5_FD_70992 | JGI IMG/M metagenome (GOLD analysis project Ga0081527, IMG submission 70992) | Hypersaline microbial mat communities from Hot Lake, Washington, USA - Section #5 (SPADES assembly) (version 2) | ecosystem: Environmental > Aquatic > Non-marine Saline and Alkaline >... | reverse complement strand
AATATACGCAACAGTCTCCCTTTTCAGGCTTTAACACAGTTCCACACGATTCACATTCGTAAAAAAATTGGCAAGAATTCTCGGGCATTGTTTCTTCTTTTGAATATCCACAATTGGGACAAGAGATGGTTGATTTAGCTTGGGTTTTTCATGGTTTAAGTATTTCAAATTAGCAGTGAGTGAGTTTCTGAATTCCCTTCATTCTCGAGGCTGTGAGAAAATTGGTTTCCAAAAAATATTCATCTAAAAAATTAAGATTTCTATTGTTTTAATCTCTTCCATCCCTTCTGACCAACCCCCGTCCCCTCCATGCCGCGCCCTGGAGGGACTTGACAGGGAGGGGGGATTCGAAATAAAATTATCAACCTTAAAAATATAAGTTCTCAAACAGTTAACAAGGTATTTTCTCACAGCCTCTCTCAAGGAGGAATTTAATACCTAATTTTTTTTCACTCCTCATCATTCAAATCTCTCAATTACCTCACCACATCCGGCCATCGTATCCGGCAAATAGGGATTTTGAATCTCTTCTTCACGACTCAGCCAGTCAGCTCCTTCATTATCAAATGCCATCGGGCAGTATTGGTGATAAACAACACCCTCTACCCCAAACATCTGTACTGCACGTATCAGCTCGCCCGACAGGCTTCTGAAGGATGTTCTGGCTGCATCCAAATCATCGGCGGAAACAATAGCTGAAGCGTGTTTTGTCAGCTCTTCATAACTTTCCATCCAGGCCGTGTGACCATCACCCGAGAGGCCGTGAATTCCGATCTCTTCCAGTTTGGAGTTGAAGTTTTCGTATGCAGACCGTGCACCCGCAAGGTCTGAATCAACCAGTGCGTTTTTACCTGTTATGTAGATCTCAATCGCCTCGGTAAACATTTCACGAAAATCATCGGGCACGTCATCAAAAGATTCAGCAGAAGCCCCGGTTTGATGGCCGCTGTGGTCATCTTCATCCACCTCACTTTCATCCATATCCATGCCTCCGTGCTGATTTCCCGCAGGAACGGCACCCGATCCAGGCTCGCGATTCATCATGCTGAAGCGATCTGCCAGCTGAAACTCACTGTCGATACGGAAATTTCCGTTGAATACCACTTCATCGCCCTCATCGAGCCCGCTCTCTATGATGTAGTGATCTCCGGCGCGTGCCCCCAATTCAACCTCTATAGCTTCAAAACGCGGTGTTTCAGCGGATGGATCTTTCAGGTAAACAATGGATCTTGGCCCTGTCCAGAGAACAGCGGATGCAGGCACAAGGACTTTTTCATCGCTAATTTCGGCCTGCACGGTTCCGCGAACCAGCATGTCCGGCCGCAGGGTGTGGCCTTCGTTTTCAACATTGGCTCTTAGGCGAATGGTTCGTTTTTGCGGGTTAAAGGACGGGTCAATAAAGTCGATCGATGCCTGGTAGTTCTGGCCGGGGTTGGCCCGAGTCTGGAATGTGATCTCATTCCCATCCGAAATCCAGGGCAGGTCTTGTTCGTAAGCGTCAAGCGTAACCCAAAGATTATCCAGGCTGGCGACTTCGTAAATGATGGTTCCCTCCATCACGTGCTGTTCATCCACAACGTTTCGTTTCATCACAAAGCCATCAACCGGTGAAAGAATCTGCATATTGGTTTGCACTTCACCCCGATCGATGATCATCTGAATCTGTTCATCAGAGAACTCCCAGAGTCTGAACTTTCGAACGGCTGCATCATAGAGCTGCGGATTGCGGTCTTGCACCTGAACAGCCTGGAGCAGCTCCCTTTGTGCACTCACAAGTTCCGGAGAGTAAATGGTTGCCATCACTTCCCCTTTTCGGATAGGGGCACCGGTGAAGTCAATTTTAACGTCACGGATGCGACCTTCGAAATGAGCGGTTATATAGCTGATCTCGCGTTCGTCCAGCTCAACACGTCCGGGAAGATAGATTTCACGGGTTGGCCGCTCACGCACAACAGGTGTTGTCTGGATGTTGGCAAGCTGTATAGAGGCTTCTGTCATCACCATACTGTAATCATCTTCCTGCTCTTCGGAGGATGCAGGAATCAGGTCCATACCGCAAATGGGGCAGGAGCCGGGGCCATCCTGCCTAACGGACGGGTGCATGGAGCAAGTCCACATTTCTTCTCCCGCGTCGTTGGCAACCTGTTCATGGTCATGGCCTTCATGATCGTTCTGAACAGCGGACGATCCTCCAAAAAAGAGCCACCCGAGGATGATTCCGGCTAACAAGATAGCTGTATAAGTGAGATACTGTTTTTTTGTGATGTTCATTTTGCTGTTGTTTTAACTGTGATAAAATTTGGCATTAAAAGTCTCCCATAAAAAGGGGAGATTTCCCCATAGGGGTGCCTTCGGCAAGAGGGGTGTTCGTTGACGAATTTTTGTTCAGGTTGAAAAGAACACACCCCTGATGATTTCGCTGAAGGCTCCATCATCTATCCCCTCTCAAGAGTGGATTACCCCCAATCAACCGATCAATTCTTGCCACGGCCTTGTTCTGATTCACGACCGCTTCAACCCGCTCAAACTCCAGTTGGAGCAGTTCCCGCTGTATTTGAAGCAGTTCATCAAACCGGGCACTTCCGGCTGTATACTCTTCGCTCAGAATGTCGAGAACCTGCCTTGCCCGTGGAATCAGTTCAATATCCAGAAGATCAATTGACCGGTTTGATGATCGTAATGACTCCATGGCCGACTCCAGGTCAGACGATATTCTGTTTTCGGTTTGAACCCGTTCCATCTCTACGGATTGCAGCCGGTTTGTAATTTGCTGTTTTTGTGATCGGGTCCGGGTTCTGTAAATAGGCAATCTGATGGTAGCCATCCCGATGAAGCTCTCAGTGGCATTTGGGTTCATCGACATAGGGCCAAAATCACGCCCCATTACTTCAAGACCTATCCCGAACGAAGGCCGGCCACGCAGCTCTGCTGTGCGCTCCTGCTGTTCGAGTGCAGATTTTCTAAAGCTCAACGTTTCAAACTCGGGGTTTTCACTTCTGGCAAGTCTCGTGATCTCCTCCTCCGAATACTGAAGTTCGGGCTGGTGCTGAGGTTCGGCGGAAATGACCTCTTCATCCGGTTCCCGGTTTAGGAGTTCGTTGAAGCCTGCATAAAGCGGCATAAGTTTGTCCTCAAGATTTTCAATCCTGTTTTGTATTCGTTGTTTCTCCATCTGGATCCGAAGGATATCGGCCTGTCCCGTGCGTGCGGTTTCATAACGAATTTCAACCAGCTGCTCCAGGTCGCCAACCAGTTTCAGGGTCTCTTCGGCAATTCGGATTTGCTGCTGCACTTCAGCAATATCGAACCAGGTGATCCGAATATCCCTGAGAATTTCCAACTGACGGCTATCGATCATAGCTTGCCGGGCTTCAGCTGTGAATTTCTGAGCCTCTTTTTGTGCACCCAGCGTTCCGAACCAGGGGAACATCTGCATGGCAGATACGGAAAAACGTCCCAAAGCAGATTCAGACATCATCGGGTTGAAATCGTAGTTGATATTCAGCTCCGGGTCGGGAAGTACGCTGATTTCCCGGGCCTTCTCTCTCTCGGCCTCCACCAGGTACCGCAGACTCAGAAGCTCCGGGTTCTGTTTAATAGCGATTTGCAGGTACTCCTCCAGCTGGGGGTAAGAAGTCTCCCCTAATAAGGGGAGATTGAGAGGGGTGTTAACTTGGTTAGAAGATGGTTCGGGCGGCGATGATTGCCCGTAAGCTGGGTTATTAACAAGACTACTTGTTATAAGCATTAAATTTATCAGAAGGCTGAGCCTCAAAAGCCCCCTCTTGAGAGGGGATTTAGGGGTGTGTTCATTCGAACTCTGAGCCACGATACGGGAACGCACCCCTCGCTTGTGCCAACCAGCTGCGCTGTTGTCACTGCACTTCTCCCCTCTCGATCGGGGATTTTTCCCGTCCCCCTTTTCCGAAGGGATCCTTTCGGGAGAATGGGAGATGATTGAACGCGTAAAGCGGACAATCCGGGTGGGTGACTCACGGAGCGTTGAATTAAATTCAAAATTTAATTTCGATACTTTTGTGCCCTCACCGATCATCCCCCTCGGCTCTGACGAGCCTCTGCCCCCTTCAAAGGGGGACTTTTCACTTCTCACTTTTCTCATATCTTCTCCTCCATTACATTACTATTTTTCAGGCCATACTCCTTCCACATGGCATAGATCAGGGGCACCAGCAGAAGGCTTAACACCTGGATAAACATGCCGCCAAAGATCGGAATTGCCATGGGAATCATAATTTCAGAACCTTTTCCGGGTGATGTGATAATCGGCAGAAGTGCCAGCAGTGTGGTTCCTGTTGTCATCAAACAGGGACGGACTCTGCGGAAACCGGCTTCAATGGCTGTTGTATAAATTTCCTCCCTTCCCCGCGGTTTTTTCTTCTCGAACAGCTGCTCAAGATAGGTGGCCATTACCACTCCGTTATCTACGGCAATGCCAAACAGCGCCAGAAATCCAACCCATACGGCAACGCTCATATTAATGGTGCCCATCTGAAAAAATTCGCGAAGCTCAACACCGAAAAGCGAAAAGTTGAAGAACCACTCCTGCCCATAGAGCCAAAGCAGGATAAATCCGCCTGCCCATACCAGTACAATTCCGGAAAAGACGATAAGCGTAACGGGAGACGACCTGAACTGGAAATAGATAATCAGAAAGATGATTAGCAGGGTGATCGGCAGTACAATGGCTAAACGATCGGTAGCTCTTTGCTGATTTCTGAACTCGCCTTCGAACGTGTAGCTTATCCCATCGGGCAGGGTTAATGAGCCTTCACTGATCTGCTGGTCCAGCTGATCACGAACCCGGTTAACCACATCGATCGGTGACTGATCCGGCTGACGATCAAAGGTTACGTAAGCACTTAAAAACGTGTTTTCACTTTTAATGCTCATCGGACCGGTTTCAAACCGGATATCTGAGAGCTGACCGAGCGGAATCTGGCTCCCATTGGATGCAGGAACCAGGATTCGCTCCATCATTTCGGGACTGTTTCGGTACTCTCGGGCGTATCGCACGCGCAGCGGATAGCGCTCCCGGCCTTCAACCGTCATTCCCAGCATCTGTCCGCCAATGGCTGTGCTTATAACAGACTGCACATCCTGAATGGTTAATCCGTGGCGCGCAATTTCCTGCCGGTTGATATCAATTTCAATGTAGGGCTTGCCAACAACCCGGTCGGCAAAAACGGATGCGGGCCGAACTCCCTCAACCTCCCGAATTACAGGTTCGAGCGAGGTTGCAAACTCATCAATCACGTTCAGGTCGGAGCCCGCTATTCGAATTCCCATGTTTGCCCGCATACCTGTCTGGAGCATGATCAGACGTGTCTCAATCGGCTGCAGTTTTGGGGCGGATGTAACTCCGGAAATATCTGCTGCGTGCAGTATCTCCGTCCAGATATCATCTTCACTCCGTATCTGGTCACGCCATTGGCGATAGTACTGCCCGCGGCGGTCGGGGATCAGTTCACCATTCTCATTCCGGACAAACTCTCCATCCTCTGTTTTGTAGCGAACCCGCCGTCCGCGATCGTCGGTTTTGAACTCGCTTTTATACTGAATTACCGTTTCGAACATCGAAATGGGAGCAGGGTCAAGTGCTGATTCAGCACGTCCGATTTTTCCAACGACTGATTCAACCTCAGGAATGGATGCGATTCTCATGTCCATCTCCTGCATCATCTGGATCGATTCTTCCATCCCGGCGTGTGGCATGGTTGTCGGCATCAGTAAAAAGGATCCTTCATCCAGGGAAGGCATGAACTCCTGGCCCAGTCCCGGAAAACGATCACCCATGGCCGCCCAAAAGCCGGTCTCTTCTATTTCGATTCCGACGGCATTGAAACCGTTTTCTGCAAATTTAAATGAGGTGTCGAATCCGCGCCAGCTTATAAATCCAAAAATCAGAATGAGAACCGGAAGTGACAGGAAAATGGCTTTATGCCGAAGCGCCCAGTCTAAAATCTGCTCATAATATTTCATAAAGAGCCAGAAGAGTCCAAAAATGACTCCGACAGTTAAGAGGATAAACAGCAGGCTGAGGGTGATTGGATTTTGCGGACCCAGCGGCAGCCAGTTTCCGGCAAGAAGCCAGGCTACACCAAGCAGAATAATTCCATTGTTCACCCAGGGAACCCAGGGCCGATACCGTTCTTTATAGAGTCCTGCAAGGTTGTTAATTCCAAGCGCCATCAGGGTAATTCCTGCCCAGCCCAGGTACAGAATTGCAATTAGCAATCCACCGATAATCAGCAGGGTATTCCAGCCAATTTTCCATCTCCGGCTGCTGATCTTTTGAGAAAAGAGCCAGTGTGCAAAAACCGGGATGAGCGTCAGAACGATGATTAGAGCGGCAATCAGGATGAAGGTTTTCGTCCATGCCAGCGGGCCGAATAAACGTCCCTCTTGAGCCTGCAGCATAAAGACAGGAAGGAAACTGACAATGGTTGTAAGCAGGGCGGTGATCACGGCCGGGCTCACCTCAGTTGTGGCCCTGTAGATGGTTTCGAGCAGTGATTCTTCAGGTCTTTTCTCCTCCATATGCCGCAGCATATTTTCGGTTAGAATAATCCCCATGTCCACCACGGTTCCGATCGAGATGGCAATCCCGGCCAGTGCAACCACGTTTGCATCCACCCCCACATATTTCATCATGATAAAGCTCATCAGTACGGCAAGCGGCAGAAGTACTGAGATCACTAATGATGTTCGGAGATGCATCACCATCACAATAATCACAATAATCGTAATCAGTATTTGAAGGGTGAGTGCCTCTTCGAGCGTACCAAGGGTCTCGTAGATCAGGCCGGTTCGGTCGTAAAAGGGTACAATCTTCACCTGTGATACGGTTCCGTCAGACAGCTCCTTTGAAGGGAGTCCAGGCGCAATGGTTTCGATCTCCTCCTTTACATTATTGATCACCTCCAGCGGGTTCTCACCATGCCTCGCTACAACCACACCTCCAACAGCTTCTGCTCCGGCCTTGTCGAGAGCTCCGCGGCGCTGGGCAGGTCCCATACTCACCCGGGCAACATCCCCGATTCGAATAGGGGTGTTATCCACAACGGAAACAACGCTCTCCTCAAGATCCCCTACGGTTTCAATATAGCCCAGCCCCCGCACGAGGTATTCCGCCCGGTTCATTTCGATGGTGCGGGCGCCCACATCCAGGTTGCTTTTCCGGACGGCGTTGGCGATCTGGTTCACATTTACACCAGACTCCCTCATAGCAACCGGATCAATATCAACCTGGTACTCTTTAACATATCCGCCGATACTCGCCACCTCGGCTACGCCATCAACCGAGGAGAGTGCGTACCTGACCTGAAAATCCTGAATGGATCGAAGTTCCTGCGGATCCCATCCACCGGTGGGATTTCCCTCAGAGTCGTACCCTTCCAGCGTATACCAGAAGATCTGCCCCAAAGCAGTGGCATCCGGACCCAACGCGGGCTGAACACCCTCGGGCAGCGTGCCGCCGGGAAGTGCATTCAGTTTTTCCAGAATTCTTGATCGGCTCCAGTAGAACTCAATATCATCCTCAAAAATTACGTTGATGGACGAAAAGCCAAACATAGAGCTGCTGCGTACGGTACGAACGCCCGGCAAACCCAGCAGTTGAGTTGTAAGCGGATAGGTTATCTGATCTTCAATATCCTGGGGAGAACGTCCGGGCCACTCGGTAAATACGATCTGCTGATTATCACCAATATCGGGAATGGCATCCACCGGGACGGGGTCGCGGGGGATGAAATCGATGTCCCAGTCGAAGGGGGCCGTGGATATGCCCCAGCCTGCCAGTGCCAGAAACAGCAGCAGAGCGATCAGTTTGTTCTCGAGAAAAAAGCGTATGAGTTTGTTTGTCATTTTTAGACTCACCCTCTGTCTCCTTCTCTACACTCAGAGAGGGAGGACAGTTAAAAAAAGTTGTGTATTGGTTTTTAGTTAGGTGGTGTTGGGTTGGGAAAAGTCTCACCTTGAGGGGAGTGGACACGTGTGCTTCTCACATGGACGATGGGTGTAAGGAGCAATGAGTTTATGTAAATAAATCTCTTTTTTAGCTCAAAGTTTTTCTAACACACCCCTGAAGAAACCGCTGTACGCGTTTTCATCTGTCCCCTCTTGAGAGGGGAGGTAGTCCTTCCCAAAATAGAATGGCTACATCAAAAAGGTGTCGAACATCAGCCAGAGAGGAATATCGTTTTTAGCAGGAATGATGTGGATTTCTGCCTGATTGGTCTGATGTGTCGTATAAAAAGGAGTCTCAAGCTCCGTTTCGGAAGGTTTTAAAATCTGTTTTTTTACCGGCTGTAAAAACTCTTTTTCTCCGGGGACGCTTTCGCTGATATTGCATGTACAGAGCGAAGCTTCATCGCAGTCGTGCTTCTGGTGATCGGGTTTGTCCGGTTTTTCGGAAAGAGGCTGGCAGCAGCTGTGATCAGCCATCATCTCCATTTCGCCATGATGATCCATCATGCAAAACTCCGCAAGCTGCCTGGCCTGAAGTCCGGAGGGGATCAGAAATGCCGTCAGCAATAGAAGTGCCGTTGTTTTTCTGAGAATGTTGTATGTGGCAGAGTATTTCTTCACAGGCTAAGGATACTAATTCTGACTCAGAAACGATCGCAATCTAAAAATATTACACAACAAGGTATGAATTCTGATAAAAGGACGATGTACGAAGGTATCTGAAACATCAAGCCGAAGAGAGAAGGACCTCGGAAAATCGCACCAGATCTTCTTTTGTGTTATATACGTTCGGAGACACCCGAATGGAATTGCCCCTGAACGACACCAGGATGTTCTCGTCTTTCATCCTGCCCTGAATTTTTTGGAGGTCGTGTTCACTCCCCAGCCTTATACCAAGAAGATGAGAACCGCGAAACTCCTCATCTTCTATTCCAAAGCCCCGCTCCCTGATGGGTGCAACAATATCTGATATTAATTCATCGCAGTATGCCTGAATGTTTTCAACACCCCAGGAATTAAGCTGCTTAATGGCCGCAAGCTGCATAGGGATGAGAATAAAATTGCTATGCTCTCCAACTTCGTATCGGAGAGCATAGGGCTGGTACTGATTGTTATAGTTTACCAGTCCGGCAAAATTTTCACTGTCATATCGATTAATCCAGTTCTCTTCCACGGGGATACCGTCATCCAGGGCGGGACCATAGTAGGCCAGTCCCATACTGTAGGGGCCCAGAAGCCATTTGTATCCTGCGCAGATCAGTGCGTCTGGCTGGATCTCTTCAATACTGAATGGGAGTGCGCCAACCGACTGCGTTCCGTCAATTACCAGCCAGGCGCCAACCTCTCGGGTTCGCTTGCGAATCTCTTTCAGGTTAAAAAGCGTTCCATCGGCCCAGTGAACGTTGCCAACAGCCACCATTTTTGTTTTCGGACTGATGGCGTCCAGAACTCTTTCATTCCAGGTTTTTCCGCGGTCCGTGTTTACATCGGGTGCCGGCACCGTGATGATTTCGGCTCCTTTATCTGATGCGGCCCTTCGCCACGGATATACATTGCTTGGGAACTGCTCCCCCGCCACGATGAGCTGATTACCCTGTTGGAGAGGCAGATTCTTTGCTACGTTGGCCATTCCATATGAGACAGATGGGACTACCACAATTCGCTGCGGATTTTTGGCCCCTATCAGTTTTGCGTATTCGCTTCTCAGGTTCTCCGTTTCGTTAAAGAAGTGCTCAATTGTTATTTGGTGTGGATTTCGCTTGTAGCGAATTCCCTCTAAACCTGCATCTTCCACAACACTTAGCTGTGGGGCCATAAACGAGCAGTTGAGGTAGGTGACAGAGGGATCGAGCCGGAACTCAGATTTTTTACAGTTCATAGAAAACGAGTTAGTATTTGATTGAAATAGATGGATTCATGTTTTCCCGGAGTAACGTGAGTTTCCCGAAGGGATCCCTCACGCGGCGAGATAAGAATTTAGAAAATGAGACTCTCCTCCTTTGCGGGGAGGGGGCTTTATATATTTATTTTCAGAGTTTTTACTTGAACTAATATTAAAATTAATAATGTGTGGATTGTTGCAGGCCTTCAGCCTGCTTTAAGGTATCGGGTCATTATTCCCGGGGCGATGCCCCGGGCTGTGATATCTTAGGCTTTCAGCCTGTTTTATTTGCTGAAAATTACAGGCTGAAAGCCTTTTACAACCCAGCTTGGGGCATTAGCCCCAAGTTGTCCGACAAGTACCAAAATGGCAGGCTGAAGGCCTGCAAGAGTTTCGTTTTGTATACTATATAATATTTGGTGTCGAAAGCCTTACGGACTTTCTTCATACGTTCTTTAGTACAAAGTTTTTCCATTCGCGGTTACTGCACGCTGTTTTGGACTACCATCGCTGATGAACCAGGGGCTTGACTTTATCCTTGTAGATGCGGTCAATCTCGTGCATGGTCTCTTTTGGGATAGCGGGTTTATCAGAAGCTTCCAGGTTTGGAACCACATGTTTTACCGATGATGCACCGGGAATTACGCAGCTCACTTCCTCACTCATCAACACCCATCGGAGGGCGAGCTGTGCCAGATCTTCATCATCCGGAAGAAACAGTTTCAGCTCGTTTACGGCTTCAATACCCTGCTCAAACGGAATGCCGGAGAAGGTTTCGCCCACATCAAACGCGGATCCATCACGGTTAAAATGTCTGTGATCGTTCTCACCAAAGGTGGTTTGTTTATCAAATTTACCGGTCAGCAGTCCGCTGGCGAGGGGAACACGCACAATGATTCCTGTATTTTTCTTTGCTGCCAAGGGGAAAAGCAGCTCATGCGGGCGCTGGCGAAACATGTTGTAAATCACCTGGATAGTTGTCACGTTTTCATATTCGAGCGCTTTTAATCCTTCCTCCACTTTTTCTATACTCACGCCGAGGTTCAGAATCTTACCCTCTTCTTTCAGCTTTTCAAACTCCCCGAAAATTTCCGGACGATAATAAACCTCCGTTGGCGGACAATGGAGCTGAATCAGGTCAATCGCCTCCACATCCAGACGCTTCAGGGAATCTTCCACGTAGCCGCGAAGTTTATCAGCAGTGTAATTTTCATTGGTATGCGGATTGATCTGCCGCCCGCATTTTGTGGCAACATAAATTCGTTTGCCTGCTCTTTTGATCGCTTTCCCAACGGCTATTTCGCTCTCCGCGCCTTTATACACGTCTGCAGTGTCGATGAAATTTACACCGTTGCCGATAGCCGTGTCCAGCGTTTCTGCCGCTACTTTTTCATCAAACGGTTCTCCCCATTTGCCGCCAAGCTGCCAGGTGCCGAGAGATATTTCTGATATGTTAAATCCTGTTTTACCAAGTGTTCTGGTTTTCATTCAATCTCCTGTTTTATCTTAAAATGAATTCATTTTAGCAGTATAAGGCTAATTGGACTTGTCTGAAATCAGCGATTGAGCTGATCCTCTATAACCGGCTTCATCACCTCAGCCCAGATTCTGTACCCCTCTTCATTGGGATGCAGCAGATCGGGCATGATATCTTCGGCGAGATTACCATTATCGTCCAGAAAAGCATTATTCATATTCAAAAAGGTAACATTCTCTTTTTTGTCAAGCTCCTTAATTCGTTCATTAATTTCTGCATTCAGCTGCCTCAGCTCGCCTTTTGGGGTGGCGTCCCGCGGGAATATGGCCAGCAACAGGATTTGAGTGTCGGGTAATTTTTGCTGAAGCTGGTCAACGATCAGCTCCACACCCTTTGCGGTACACTCCGCCGGATCCTGCCGGTGACCGGTGTTATTGGTACCGATCATCACAACGGCAATTCCAGGATCAATTCCGTCAATTTCTCCGTGTTCAAATCGCCAAAGAACGTTTTCGGTGCGGTCGCCGCCGTACCCGATGTTGTAGGTGCTGTACTCTCCAAAGTACTGTTCCCAGACCTCTTTACCCGTATTCTCCCAACCGTGTGTAATGGAATCTCCAATCAGAAGTATCTCTGCCGATTCCCGGCCCTCTTCAGTCAGTTTCTCTTCGTGTCTGGGCATCCACCATTCAACGGCCCACTCTTCCTGCAGAGGAGCCGGCGTTAGCGCCGGATGATCATTGGGACAGGAGTGCTGAGCTGAAGCACCATAAGGAACTGATGAGAGCAACAGGATCATAAATATCAAGTGGAAAAATATTTTATCAAACATATGTGGCTTGGCTAAGGTTAAAAAAACATAAAATAAATAAATCAAAATTTTAGTTGGCTGTCTTACCTGAAGATTTCTTACAGAGCTTTTTTTCCTAAACCCCGGATCGTTACCAGCCTGCAATTTCAGCATCCATCCAGGAGAGGCGCTGCTGAAGCCAGTTGCGCATGTATTCAAGTTCTGCTTCGTAGGTTTCACCAACAAAGTGATTGCCAAATACCCGGGTGCCCAGAACATCCCAGCGATCAAAGTTTCGGTCTACGGCACCATCTTCTGTAATTTCTTCCACGAGATCAGAAATAAGCTGATTAAGGGAATCGCTGCTCCATTCAGTTGCGCGCAACTCCTGCCACCTCTCTTTTACCCGGCTTCGAAACAGGGGATCTTCAGTCAGTCGTGTCCACCAGAAGGGCACGAGCCATAAATCACCGGGTAAAAACGAATTATACTGGTAGATCCAGGTTTCCGGAGACCGGCGAAAATCCTGTTCATCATTCCCAAGTGAGAGATTAAAATCCCAAACGGGTCCCATATGCAGTTTTTCTCCGCGATCTTTATACATGAATGTACTCAGGCGGTAGGCATCCGAGTTATGAGCCAGTTCGTTGAGCAGGAAAAAATCAACAAAACTATCCAGGTCTATATAATCCGTATAGGTATAGTTGCCATCAAAGTCGCCGTCGGTATCATCAAGAAGAGCAGTTTCAAAGTCGTGCATGTAGTTTTGGATGTACTCTTTCTGAGGGGCTGAGATGTCTTCCCAGTCCGGTTCTTCGTAGAGGAAGTAGGTCTCTTCACTCCTCTTACCGGAATAGGGCGGATAGGTGAGTTCATCACCCTGAACACTATATTGTGACCTGAATCCAAGTTCTTCGGTGTAGGTGGCATCTCCGGAAACCGGATCGCCGGCTGTTTTATCAATTTTCAGAATATATCCGCCGGTAATCTCATCTGGGCTGTTTTCGTCGGGGTCCAGGCCAGACAGATCAAGCCTGTTGTCATCATCTTTTATCTTTTCCATAAAAACATAGAGACCGTGATAATTGCCATCAAGATACAATTCTGCAAAACGTGTTCGGGAGGCATAATGGCCAAGGTTTCGTGCCAGCGTATAGACAAATACATTTCTGATGAGCGTTTTGTCGCTGTAAGGTCCGTAAAAAATCCAGTCTTCCTCTTCAGGGAATCCAAGGAGAGCAGCGTCGATATCCTCACCGGAAGCATCCCATGTCTCTACGCCAAATGATTTTTTTGGAAACAGCAACTGGGAGGTTGCCCCTCTGTATTCTATACCGATATGGCCATCGTAGGTTGGCTTTCCCTGCTCATATACTTTTAAAAGAGCAGGTACTTTTGGCTCATCTACAATCTCTTCTGCCTGCAGGGTTACAAATAGCTGTGGAAGGTTGCGGTCATTAGAAAAATCGGGTCTCTCAGTCAGGTCAACGGGCTCATTGGAAAACCCATTATCGCTGCAGGAAACGAAGAAAAAGCAGATAAGTAAAACGGCAGACGATAGAAGTAAACGTAGGATTCTGTTTTTTGCAAAGGGCATCTAAGACCTGTTCATGAACGAATATACTATCTAATATATCACTTGACGAAGGCAAGTTCAGATTAAATAGATACCCGAAACATCTAACCTGAATAATTCATAAATAGTCATAAAAAAAGGGTGTTTTTGAAGTATATCTCTATGATATTTATTATCTTAGAGTTGCAAAACACAAACAAAAACACCCATGGATAAATCTACAAACTTTTC
>Ga0081527_100619_pt1 | contig 13982 bp, 10 predicted proteins | sample HotLakmasection5_FD_70992 | JGI IMG/M metagenome (GOLD analysis project Ga0081527, IMG submission 70992) | Hypersaline microbial mat communities from Hot Lake, Washington, USA - Section #5 (SPADES assembly) (version 2) | ecosystem: Environmental > Aquatic > Non-marine Saline and Alkaline >... | reverse complement strand
GAAGGCGCCACCGGCCTGTCCACCGCCCAAATGACTGGTCCCGCCGCTGCGCAGAACATGCCGGAGTTTGACTGGGTGAACATCTGGCGAACCACCGAGGATGGCTACCCGGTACTGCGGTGGGAAGAGGAGTGATTGATGTGCGATTTACGATGTGCGATCTGGTAGCAGGCGCTATCAATACTTTTCTTTTTTGTGGTTTGAATCGTTTTTACAAAGATAGAAACGAGCTCATTTGCTTCCTTAAGAACACGTTCAAGAATAGGTAATTTCTGATAACGACCTGTCCTGTCCAAAATTCGTAAGGCATTGTATGTTTCGCGAAGTTCTTTTAACACAATCTGGTTTTTATGGATAAAATCTTTTCGCGATTCTGCCCCCCTTCCCTCCCCATAATTTAAAGCCGGAGAAGTTCCCGATCGTATTAATTGCCCGGCGAAATGGTTTCCAGTTCTTGTTTTAGGAATTTTATCAGTGAAATCCACAATTAATACAGCAAAATCAATCAGGCGGTTTTCTAAATCGAACTGGTTCATCATTATGTAAGGTTTAGTGAAAAATTAGATGTATATGTATAAACCGATTAAAGAGAAAGCCTTACAAAAAAATTAAATGATAGTACGTGTTCGATACAGATCGCACATCGTATATCAAAGATCGTGAATCTCAGATCAACACGGAGATGTACGATTTACGATGTGCGATCTTTGATGTACGATCTGGTAGGAATATAGCAACTCTCCTGGTTCAAACCTCCGCTGTGATCATTGCCACTCCTGCCTCCGAACTCGTAAGGCACAAGCGGTCAACTGCGTCAAGACTTCGATGACCAGGAGACACTAAATGATAGACGCTCACAAGAGCCCCGAAAATCGGGACCAGAAAAGCACTGACTACCGCACGCTGTCAGGTCTTAGATATCAACAAATTCCATTTTTGTTTTTTTGAGTGGGGAACAGTAACATCAGCAATCAAGTTACGTACATCGTACTCTTTTTAAATTCATTAAACCCGTAACTAACCTCAGTACCTTTGAAAAATTTACAAATCACTTCACTGCTGATATTGCTCTCAGCACTGTTTCTATTCTCCTGCGCCACGACGCAGCCTGCCGTTACAGAATCTGCTGCTACTGATCAGGAAAAACCATCCGACTTTGACAAAGCGATTGAAAACACCGTTCCCCACGAAGGGCTCTTTACCGTTTACCGCGACACCACCGACGGATCTGCCACCTTTGCCATTCACAAAGACCAGATCGGCAAAGAGTTTATCTACTTCGGCATGGCCGAAAATGGCGTTGTGGATGTGGGCACCTTTCGCGGGCAGTATCGCGACAACAAGGTGATCCACATCGATCGCTATTACGACCGCGTTGAATTTGTAGAGGTGAATAACCGCTACTATTTCGATGAGGAAAGTCCGTTAAGCAATGCCGCTGAAGCAAATATATCGGAGGCGATTCTCCACTCCGCAGAAATTGAGGTTGAAGATGATTCAACCGGCACGCTGCTCATTGACGGGGATGCGCTGATTCTCTCGGAAAGCCTCCATCAGATCAAACCCAGCCCTAATCCGCGTGCAAACCCAAACCGGTACACGCTGGGCAGCCTCAGCCGCGAAAAAACCAAGTACGATGAGATCCGAAGCTTTCCCAAAAATACCGATTTTATTGTCGACTATGTGTACGACTCACCCTATCCGCGGGGTGGCACAAGCTCTGCCGTTACCGACCGCCGGTCTGTAACGCTGAAGTACCAGCACACCTTTATTGAGATGCCCGAAAACGACTACCAGCCGCGATTTGATGACCCGCGGGTGGGATACTTTATGACGCAGCAGGACGATCAGTCGACTGCAGAAGCCACTCCCTATCGCGATATGATTCACCGCTGGCACCTCGTGAAGAAAAACCCGGATGCAGAGCTTTCCGAGCCGGTAGAGCCGATTGTCTGGTGGATTGAAAACACCACGCCCCATGAGTTCAGAGAGACCATCAAGGAAGCTACGCTGGCCTGGAACGAGGCGTTTGAAGCGGCCGGATTTAAAAACGCGGTTCAGGTAAAGGTTCAGCCCGATGATGCCGAGTGGGACGCCGCCGATATCCGATATAATGTACTTCGATGGACCTCATCCCCAAACCCGCCCTTTGGCGGCTACGGCCCAAGTTTTGTAAACCCAAAGACGGGCCAGATTCTGGGAGCCGACATTATGCTGGAGTGGGTCTTTTTTACCAATCGCGCCCAGCAGCAGGATCTGTTTGATGCAGAAGCCTCTCTTTTAAGCGATGAGGATGACTCGATGAGCCCGGGGACCTGTTCGATTGGCCATCACATGCACATGAACAACCTGTTTGGCCGCAACGCGCTGATGGCGATGAATGCCACGGATGAAGAGCTGGAAGGATTTAATAAAGAAGCTCTCACCATGCTGATTCTGCATGAGCTGGGCCACACGTTTGCGCTGAACCACAACATGCAGGCGAGTACGCTTCACTCCCCCGAAGATATTCACGATAAAAACCTGGCCGATACCATTGGCCTCACCGGGTCCGTGATGGATTACTCCTCCGTAAACGTAAACAACAACCGCGAAAACCAGGGCCGCTATTTCGACATCAAACCGGGGCCATACGACATCTGGGCGATCCAGTACGGGTACACCACCATTCCCGATGACCCCGAAGCCGGGCAGGCCGCCCTCGACGAGATCCTGGCGCGCTCCACAGAGCATGAGCTCTCCTTCGGAAATGATGCCGACGATATGCGGGCTCCCGGAAAGGCGATTGACCCCCGCGTGATGATCGGGGACATGTCGAGCGATCCCGTGGCTTACGGAGCCGAACGAATTGAGCTGACCCGAACCATCATGGACGGCCTTCTTGAGAAGTATGGCGCACGTGAAGGACAATCATACCAGGAGTTGCGGAACGCCTTTATGTCGCTAATGGGGCAGTACAGCGTGAAGACCGGCGTATTTTCCCGTCAAATAGGTGGTGTGTATCGCGATCGCGGGTTTATTGGTCAGCCCGGAGCTGAAACACCTTTTATTCCCGTTCCTGCGGAAACGCAAAAACGCGCGATGGAACACCTGGCCAGGTACCTGTTTGCACCGGATGCCTTTTCAGATTCTCACGAGGTGTACAATTACCTTCAGACTCAACGAAGAGGATTTAGCCCGAACTACAACGGCGAAGATCCCAAAATTCACTCCATGGTTCTGGCCATGCAGCAAAACGTATTTGCCCACCTTCTTCATCCAAACACCATGGAGCGTATCACCAACTCCAGGCTGTATGGTAATGAGTACGGCGTGGCTGACGTTACAGGCGATCTCACCGATGCGATCTTCAGCGCAGATGCAGATGGAAATGTGAATACATTCAGACAAAATCTGCAGATTGAATATGTGAACCGCCTTATTGCCATCACAGGGAGTGATGATCACGATCATATGGCAAAATCAGCCGCGCTCTATAATCTGCAGCAAATTGATGATATCGTCAGCAGCAAACGGGGCGTAAATACAGAGACAGCCGCTCACAGCGCGCATATTGCTCTTCTCATCAAAAAAGCGATGGAAGCATAAGGTTATCGGTTCAAACCAATTTCAAACAACTCCAAAGCCCCGTTACTCTCTGTTTCGGGGCTTTTTTTGATGCAGACCGTATGAACATTAAATCTGCCAGAGAGGCACAAGCGAGACGCTTGCGCCAGATCTGAGATTAGATATTTTGAGAATGAGTTGTACGAAGCAGAATAAACCAATCTGTAATCCCTTCGTGAAACCTTTGTGCTTTCGTGGCTTCGTGGCCCAGTGAAACAAACTCACAGATTTCTTGTTTTTAATTTTTCAAAACATGCTAGTACAGAGTTGATACTGGTTTTGTTAAATAGAATATTGAAACAACTGAGAATTAAATAAAATTGCAGAAATTGCTGATCTTTCAAATGCATTCACATAAAGGCGAAATTTTGCGGCGTTCTCTGCGAAAATCTGCGAGAACCAATCGCTCGCATTAAAGGCAAAATCAATGAAGATAGTTAAAATCCTTTTCCTGCTACTTTTTCTGGGTTTGATTCCACTTTTATCCTTCGCCCAAAACGAAATCGGCCGCGAACGGATATCCCTGCAGGGCCTGCAGGAGTTTGGGTTCACGGCAAATATCGAGGGCAGCCGGGAGGTCGCCGACCACGAAACACTGACTCCATCCGCAATTCGGGAGCAAGCCGTAGAACAACTGGTTCAAAACGATCTTCGCTACGTATCGGATGAAGAGGTGGAATCGTCAGCCGATCTGCCGTTTTTGTATATGCACATCAACACGCTCCGGCTCGAAAACGGCCTCATTCCGTTCTCCATCGAGCTGCGCCTCTATCAGCCCGTAAAACTCACCCTGAACCGCGATCTGCAAACCTCAGCAAGCACTTGGGAAACCGGCATGGTCGGCATTGTGTCACCCGATCGCATCAGCCTGATCAACCAGGCGGCCGAGGGAGTGGTTGCGGAATTTATTGAGGATTATAACCGTGCGAACCGGCGTTAGAACCTGTCCGACCTGCACCTTCCAAAGTAGATCTATCGACATTCAAATATCCGTATTTTATCTCAATAAGAATTCGTCTCAGAAGTGGAAATACTCTTCGTGTTCCATAGAGTCTTCGAGACTTCGTGGCAGCCTTTGGCGAATAACAACGAGGGCTCAAGGGCATGAGCTTTCACGAAGAATTGCATTTTCATTGAATAACCGAACGACGAAGTCAATGGGGGATGAATCCAGGTAACATTTGCGCTACAATTTAATTATTCAAGTCAGAATAAAGCTCAACGGTTCATCCCCCCGGTCTGCCCTCCGGCAGACTCTTCCCCCTTCTCTCACAGGGATCCCGTTGGGGAAAGGGGGACTTTTGACTATGACTCTTTATCCCGCACTCCCGTTAATTTATATTTTATCCACTCTTTTCTTTGCGTAATCTTAAGCATGCAGTGATGATACACATCACTCCTTCAACCATTTAAACCTCATACGTGAGCGCAAAAGACTCCATCGAACGGCCAAAAGAAAATGATTTTCTGAACGGGATCATTGCGGCATTACTTCTTCTGGCTGTCCTGGCAGCGTCGTTTTGGGTGGTAAGAGATATGGCCGACGGCAGCGTAACCATACTCCACGTATTTGTAGCTGCCTTTATCACGGCCGCGGCTACAGGGTTCGGCGCCATACCGTTTCTGTTCATCAAAGAGTTCGACAATAAATGGCTGGGCATTGGGAATTCGGTGGCTGCCGGCCTGATGCTGGGCGCCAGTATCGGATTGGTATACGAAGGATTTACCATTGAGGGAATTGAGTACAACGCCGCAAAAACGATCGGCGGATTGGTTTTGGGAGGCCTGCTGGTTATCCTCTCTCATAAATTTTTAGACAGTACCGATAAAGATTACTCCATTGGCCAGGTAACAGGAGCAGGCGCTATTAAAATGCTGATGATCGTGGGCATCATGACGGTACACTCTTTTGCCGAAGGAATTGGCGTAGGCGTATCATTTGGAGAGAGTCCGTCGTTTGGATCATTTATCTCCATCGCCATTGCCATTCACAATATTCCCGAGGGACTGGCTATCAGCCTCATTCTCATTCCGCGGGGAACAACCGTTCGAAAAGCCGCATTATGGAGTATCTTCAGCAGTCTGCCGCAGCCTGTTATGGCGGTTCCGGCGTTTCTGTTTGTACTCGCGTTTAAAACCTATCTTCCAATAGGTCTGGGAATTGCGGCCGGTGCCATGTTCTGGATGGTATTTAAAGAACTTCTGCCCGATGCAAAGGACGAGTTAAAATCCCGTCACGTATATGTTTTAATGACTATCACAGCCATTGCAATGATTGTTTTTCAATTCACGATCGATGCCTGACACTTAATTTCTCACTACCATTCGTATGGCACACTCTCACAATCACTCTCACAGCCACGATCACTCAAACAAGTCCATTCCCAAACTGTGGTTTACTCTTTTTCTTAACCTTGGCATCAGCATTGCTCAAATTATAGGCGGTGTGATCTCCAACAGCATGGCACTTATTTCTGATGCGGTTCATAACCTCAGCGATACCGGCTCTATTGGCATATCACTTGTTGCCAGAACATACGCAAGGAAAGAGGCTGACAAGCAGATGACCTTTGGCTATCGCCGTGCCGACATTATCGGGGCTTTCATCAACCTGATCGTACTGGTAGCCGTATCCCTGTTTCTTATCAAAGAGGGAATTGAGCGCTACATCAGTCCCGAGGAGATTGACGGAACTATTATGTTCTGGGTAGCGCTGGCCGGCCTTGTTGGCAATGTACTCTCCGTTATCATTCTGCATGCAGACTCCAAAGAGAGCCTCAACATCAAGAGTGCAACCATCCATCTGTTTTGGGATGCCGTGGCCTCGCTGGCCGTTATCGTCGGCGGACTGCTGATTCTTTTTTATGATCTCTTTATTATTGACCCGCTTTTAACAATTGGAATTGCGCTCTATATCCTTCAAACCAGCTATAAACTTCTAAAAGAGACCGTTGGTATTTTGATGGAGGCCACTCCTGCCGATATCGATATTGGCTCCATCAAAAAAGAACTGGAGAAGCTGAGCTCCGTGCAGGATGTGCACCACATACATGTGTGGAAAATGGATGAACATGAGACGATGATGGAGTGCCACGCGCGGATCCCCGAAGATAAAAGCGCTGAAATAGAATCCATAAAGAAGGATATAAAACAGGTCTTATCTGAAATATTTGGAATCACTCACTCTGCCATAGAGTTTGAGCTGGAGTCCTGTGAAGAACCGGCTCATAAACCTCACTAAAACCAGTAATCGAAAACGATGAATATTGAAGAGTTCAGGAATTTTTGTTTGTCGATGCCGGGCGCATTTGAAGATCTGCCCTTTGACGAAAATACTCTCTGTTTCAAGGTAATGGGGAAGATTTTTGCCATATGTGATATTGAAGATTTTGAAAGTATTAACCTGAAGTGTGAGCCTTCAAAAGCGATTGAGCTGCGCGAAGAGTGGCCTGATATCGTTGTCCCGGGCTACCACATGAATAAGAAGCACTGGAACACCGTGAGCATGCAGCATCATGTACCGGAGGATAGGGTGAAACAATGGATCAGAGATTCTTATGACCTGGTAACGGCAAAACTGACCCGAAAAGAGAAAGAGAAGCTGGAAAAGCTAAATTAATTGCACGTTGACTCAGAAAACAATTAAAATTCAGACACCTTTCAACTACTTTGTTACGTGAATTCGACATAAGAATTTGGAAAATGAGTCTGAGGCTATCCAAAAAGGTACATTCGACCGCGCATCGCTTAAATAATTTAGGTTTTTCCTTCAGACTCACCCTATGTCCCTCTCTAACGAATAGAGAGGGATGTGAGGTCTAAATTATTTAAGCTACCTTCTGTGTTGATTCACTTTTTGGACAGCCTCCTGGGGGTGGTTTTCGTTCATTACTAAAGATTTAAAGTCAGAAAATTGGAACACGTTTTTATCTGAACCTAACTTTACCATGGGGATCCATTTGGGGAAATCCAGTTTCAGAGTTTTTATCTCGAATGCTCACGATATTTACCGTAACCAGGAACTTTATTCCACTGATGACTCTCTGTGATTTTCAGTGTTTCAGTGGCAATTATCCCGGAATGCAAAACTTAAATCAAGCTTTTAAACTCAGCATTGATTAGCAGGGCCTCATCAAGCCGCTCTTTATACTCTTCCGGTGAAATTTCGATACAGCCAAATTGAGAAAGGTGTTCTGTATAAAACTGGGTATCCCAAAGCTGAAAGCCATTCTTTTCGAGGATGCGATGGCAGTGCCAGAGAGCCGCCTTATCGGCCTCTTTTTCATTTTTAAACATCGACTCACCAAAAAAAGCACCGCCTAAAGATACTCCGTAGAGTCCGCCGGCAAGCTCACCCTCTTCATTAAACATCTCAACCGAATGAGCGTGTCCGGCCTGATGCAGAACCTCGAAGGAATTGATGATCAGTTCAGAAATCCAGGTGGTTTTTCGGTTTGCGCACTCCCGTATCACATCATTAAAACATGTGTTAATACGGCACTCAAACCGCTCCTGACGAATAATTCGTCTCACATTTTTTGATACGTGAAAGTCCTCAATCGGGAGTATGCCGCGCTTTAATGCAGAGTACCAGTTCACGGTATCGTCATCGCGTGATTCGCTCATGGGAAAAATACCGTTACCATACCCCTCCAGGAGAATGGCGGGCGGTATGATTCGCTTTTCAGAGTTTTGATTGTGCATACTGTTTCTGTTTCGACTCGGGCTTTCTTTTCTTTTTAACAGGTAATAAAAACGGCGCAACTATTCTTTCCGGTTGATTTCCTCAGGCAGGAAACGCAACTTACCACAAAGATCATTGATATACCTGAAACAGGTCTCTTCCCGACTCTAAAAATATCTATGCCAGACAGAAATCAAAAATCTGATTCCCAAAAAAAACAGGGGCTTTCTGCAGACGCCGTCAACCCAACATACAAACCCAAAAAGTATGGAAGTGGCTCGAAAGAGGAGTACATCGAAGGCATAAAGAGCGGCGACCGTGCTCTTCTCTCCCGTGCCATTACGCTCATTGAAAGCAGCCGGGAAGATTACCTTACCCTCGGGCAGGAGATAGTGGAGGCCCTGCTTCCATATTCAGGAAATTCAGTGCGTATAGGAATTACCGGCGTGCCGGGCGTGGGCAAAAGTACATTTATTGATGCTTTGGGTGAGATGCTTGTCAGCAGCGGGAAGTCTATCGCTGTATTAACGGTAGATCCCAGCAGCAGCCGTTCGGGCGGAAGCATTCTGGGCGATAAAACGCGAATGGAGTTTCTCTCTGCCCATCCTGATGCGTATGTTCGGCCATCACCAACGTCTGGAACACTTGGCGGCGTGGCACGAAAAACGCGGGAGGCGATGCTCCTTTGCGAAGCGGCCGGGTTTGATATTGTCTGCATCGAAACGGTGGGAGTGGGCCAGTCGGAGACCGTCGTAAAATCGATGGTTGATTTTTTTCTGCTCCTGATGCTCGCCGGTGCCGGGGATGAATTGCAGGGAATTAAGCGGGGAATTATGGAGATGGCTGATCTGATTGCCATCAATAAGGCCGATGGTGAGAACAAGCAAGCTGCAAAACGGGCTGTATTGGAATATAAAAACGCCCTATCCCTGTTTCCACCTCACGAAACCGGCTGGAAAACGCCTGTGCTTACCTGCTCTGCTGAATATTCACTGGGAATCAGTGAGCTTTGGGAAAAGATAGAAGAGTTTATTTCGCACTCGCGCGAAACGGGGTGGTTCGGGGAGAACCGCCGCTCTCAAACTAAATACTGGCTCCACGAATCCATTGCGCATCAGCTAAAACAGCAGTTTTATAGCGATCCCGCTATCAAAAAAGAGCTCTCCGACATTGAGAAAAAAGTAACCGCTGAGCAGATGAGTCCGTTTAAAGCTGCTCTCGACCTTGTGAATATGCTCGGTAAACGGCAATGAATGTTACAGGACGGGCTGACTGTTAAAGGTTATTCCCACACAAATCAACGACTCTTCCTGATTGAAAAAAGCAAAACAGACTGCAGATTACTATAACAAACAGTCGTACAAATACGACCGGATCTATCGATCGTACCTGGGGCATACTCATCAGAAGCTTCTGGAACAGATTGAGATTCGGCCGGGAGAAACTGTACTCGACTGCAGCGCCGGAACGGGATTGTTAGCTGAGCAGCTTCTTAAACGATTTGATATCGGCAGGCTTTTGCTGAATGATCCCGCCTCAGAGATGCTGAACGTTGCAAAAGAGAAGCTGAAAAGTGAAAAGAAAGACGTTGCATATACACATTACTTTGCTGAAGAGCTTAACCGGCTTTCACCCGAGACGTTCGACCACATTATCTGCCTCAATTCGTTTCACTACTATGTGGACCAGCCCCGCGCACTCTCCAATTTCCGAATGCTGCTGAAACCGGGCGGCACACTTTGGATGCTCGACTGGAACCGGGCCGGGTTTTTCATCATAAACAGCAAGCTGATTGATTGGTTTTCATCAATGAACATTAACACCCGTTCGCTGTATGAGACGAAATCCATGCTCACAAAGCACGGCTTTACGGTACATCAGCAAGAAAAATGGCGCTTTCGCCTGTGGAATTTCTTTTTTGTAAAGGCTGAATAAACCGAAAGAAATCTACTTTCGAATAAAGAAAACGGTACTTGTTTCAACAGACACATCAGCGCTGCCGGAGCCATCCAGCTCCGCAATTTCTTCCCCCGACTCATCAAAAAGAGTAAAACGTTCATCGCTCCCTTCACCTGATACCCATGAAAAAGTAACGATTTCACTCCCGCCCGGAACAACCCGCAGTTCCCACACAGCATCAGAAGTAAAAGGATTTCTGAAATCTCTGATCAACCGCCTGTCACTCCCTTCGAACCAGGCATAAAGAACGCCTGATGGCGGTGGGGGTGGTGCTTCGAGATCGATGCCGCTGTCGAAGCTGTCCGTAGCCCCGTCAATCTGGCCAAACCGAAGTTCCGATGCAAACTGGCCATCAGTAACTGTAAAATTAAAACCGGCCTCCGTTCCCGAAATCACAAAATTGGCAAAAATCTCGGTGTTCCGGGTTAGGTTCAGCGTAAGAGGGTTTTCTTCAGACTCCGCATCACCCGACCAGTGAGAAAAGCTCCAGTTATTGTTTGCGAGAGCGGTGAGCAATACCTCGCCGCTCCCAGAGCCTGCGCCGGAAGTGAGCACGCTGCCCGCCACCGATGTTGGAGCTACATTTACTGACAGGTTTGGCAGATCCCCTTCTTCCTCAAAAATATTACAAGATGACAAAACCATCATCAAAAAACCGGGTATGAATAGGCTGATTATTGCTTTTCTAATGTTCATTTGATCAACATTATTTTTTGAACCTGAATATTTGAGCCTGCAGCAAGCCTCACAAAATAGATTCCCGTAGAGAGGTGAGCAGCGTTAAAACGCACACTGTACTCTCCCGACGTCTGCATTTCATTGCGAAGCGTCTGAACCCGACGCCCCATCGCGTCATACACATCAATCGACACATGTACCTGCTCCCGTAATTGATACTGTATGGTAGTGGACGGATTAAACGGATTCGGATAGTTTGGCAGAAGTTTGTGCTCGGTAATCACATCATCGGCGTGAACTTTGTGCAGCTCTACATTATCATAAGGCTTCGTTATCAGCGTGGGCTGCCCGGGAAGAAGATTCAGTATCTGCTCTTCCCCATTCTTTTGCAGAATTATTCTCCAAACGAAATCCGGGTTTTCACTGCCATCAGAAAGGGTTACCTGTACCGGGTACCGGGAAGCGTGAATTGCAAGTCGCTGCCTGGATCCTGTAATTATGTTTAGACCATGCTCTGTACGAACGTCCAGAGTGGGTTCCGGCGATACAGGTGGCAACAGATATTTTTTTTCTGTTGTTACATCAACCCCCCGCTCACCGATCCAGATCTTTTGCGATTTGCCGGCTGCCATAAATTCTATCACTGCCTTCGGTTCTTCCGGCTTTTCTGATATGCTGTACAACATTAATGCGTTTTCTGCGGAAACCTCATCCGGATTCAGATCAAACCCAATCACTCCCGTTTCATCGGCATGTATCCAGTATCCGCTGTTTGGCCGAAGCTGTTCAACTTGTTCATAACCTGTTTCAAAAAATCCATAAACGGGTGCATCTGATAATATTCCATCGGGATCTGAAATGGAGCTTACGTCTATTTGATTAGCCGGGCTTCCTATCAGGTTCCATCCTTCCTGAAGATTAACGGACGCACTTGTTATACCTGAGCCCGTTACCTGAATGGTTTCGGGGTCAAACGTACCGGATTTAATCCAGTAACCCTGCATAGGCTCGAGCTCTCCTGAAAGCTGATACTGATTAGAAAAGCCAAAAAGAGTAATATTACCGGGATTGGAGACGGGCTCGTCCAGGGGTGAACTCACCAGCCTCCACTCGGTGTTGTCTGCCACAATCACGCTGTTATTAAACGTTACCACATTTGAACGCGGCCCTTCAACTCCGTCAATATTCACAGCCGAAACCTGGTAATTGAAGCTGCTGCCATCCGTTATCACATCTTCAAACGAAGTTGCAGCAGCATCTGCAAGTCCTATGGACTGCAGGCTCTCCATTAATCCACCCCGATATACAATAAAGTTCTGTATGAACTCCGTATTCATCGGCTGCCAGCTTATATTCACAACCGAATCATCACTCTGCAGTTCTGTGATAACCGGAGCATCCGGAACGGGGGCGGGTACCGGCTCAAAATCTATCACAGGGTTTTCAGCAATCTCAACATTATAAACTGAAACAGATACCGTAACCGGCCCGACTGCACTGTTTACCACGCCAAATTGGTAAACCCCGCTCTCCGTCTCAGCCGGCTCCCCGGTAACACTCCCTCCAGACAGGCTGATGGTAAATTCGTCACTTGCAACACCGGGAATCAACCCGTTATCCGGATCCCTCAAAGTAATTGTAACAACGGATGCATCTTCGCCATCTGCAATGTGAGGAGAGGTTGCGGTAACGCCTGAATTTAAGGCATCCACAGTTGGGTCTGGCTCAGTAAATTCAATTCTGACCGTCTCTTCAAGAATAACGCCAAGTGCAGCTAATTTGAACTCTGCGGTTCCCGGCCGGGTACTCACCACTGAAAACCGGTACATGCCGCCTGTTCGCGTTTCCCGCACTTCAGATGCGGATGCTCCGTTTGGCAGATCAAAAGTGAAATCTCTTGCAGCTAAACCTGTAATTGGCTCTCTGTTTTCATCAACCAATATTATGGAGACAACTGACGCATCTTCACCGTCCGCAACATGTGGCGAGCTGGCTGAAGCGGTGGACTCCCTGGAATCAACCACAATTTCCGGGGCTTCAAAAATAATCTCTGCAGTTTGTTTTAATAGTACTCCCTTCACGGTCGCTTCAATTAACACCTGTCCGGGTTCTTTGCTCACAACAGAAGATGTATAGACTCCGGGCTTATCGGTCTCACTAACGCTGCTCACATCAGCAATGCCTTTTATTGTAAAGGAAAAATCAGCATCAGACAGGCCGCTAACGGGATCTCCCGTTACATCTGCAATGATGAGGGTGACGACAGAGGGATCTGATCCGTCAGCAATATGGGGAGAAGTGGCCGTAACTTCGGAATCATCTCCGTCAACAACCTGAACCGGCGCTTCGAAGTCGATCTCCGGCTTCTCGGCCAGCTCCACGCCATCGGCGGTAATCGTGACGGCAACGACCTCTGCAACCACGTTGCTGACGCTGAATTGATACGTACCGGCTGTTCCGGTTTCGGTGACTTCAGACGCCGAAGCGCTGCCAGTTACATCAATCGAGAAGTCAGCGGACGTAAATCCGATGACAGGATTATCCTCTTCATCGCGAAGCGCAACCGTAACAAGAGACTGATCCACTCCATCTGCTTCATGGGGAGTTGTTGCCGTCACCTCAGAGAGTGCAGCATCCACAACCTGTGGCGGCGGTGTTTCAAACGTGATCTCAGGATTGTCATCCAGTTCAATGCCTGCGGCGGTTACCGTAACCGTAACAATCTCAGCTACTGTGTTGGTAACGACAAATTCATAGGTACCGGGAACGGCTGTTTCTGTGGTCTCAGTGTACGCTGCGCTGCCGGTTACCTCGATCAGAAAGCTTGTCGACGCAAACCCGGTAATCGGGTCGTCCTCTTCATCGCGAAGCACAACCGTAACCGTGGACTGATCGCTGCCATCGGCCGTATGAGGAGTAGTCGCGGTTACTTCAGACAGGGCTGCATCCACAAGCTGTGGCGGGGGTTTAAAATCGATCTCCGGCTTGTCGTCCTGCCCTACGCCCTCGGCCGGTTTTGTAAACCGGAACAACCCCCCAACCGAAATTGGGGTTG
>Ga0081527_100618_pt1 | contig 13983 bp, 13 predicted proteins | sample HotLakmasection5_FD_70992 | JGI IMG/M metagenome (GOLD analysis project Ga0081527, IMG submission 70992) | Hypersaline microbial mat communities from Hot Lake, Washington, USA - Section #5 (SPADES assembly) (version 2) | ecosystem: Environmental > Aquatic > Non-marine Saline and Alkaline >... | reverse complement strand
GTTATGGATCAGGATTGGTCGTTTTCTGGTCGTGTAGCTAACTTAAAAGATCTTGCCTGGCGTCAACTTGGCACCAGTGGTTCAGGTAATCACTTTGTAGAGTTCGGAGAATTACACCTTCAAGAAGAGTTTAGAGGAGTTCCAAAAGGTAGCTATACTGCACTTGTATCGCACAGTGGATCAAGGGGGCCCGGAGCAAAGATAGCCAACCATTACAGTAGGCTTGCGCAATCGCTTCACCCCCGATTGCCTAAAAAGTTAAAGAACCTTGCCTGGCTTGATTTAGCTGGTGAGGGAGCTGAATACTGGCAGGCAATGGAGCTGATGGGAGAGTATGCCAGTGCAAATCACCATATTATTCACCAGTCCATCGCAAAAGAACTATCCCAATCAGTATTGTTGCAGGTGGAAAACCACCATAATTTTGCCTGGAAAGAGAGTCACTTCGGTGAAGAGGTAGTAGTTCACCGTAAAGGGGCAACACCGGCTGCTAAAGGGATGCCAGGTTATATTCCCGGCACCATGAGCAACCCCGGTTTTTTGGTTGAAGGAAGGGGCAATGCCGAAGCGCTAAATTCTTGTGCCCACGGCGCAGGCAGGCAGATGTCTAGAAAACAGGCCAGAAATACAGTAACCCGTCATGAGATGATAAAGAGATTGGAATCAAAAGGTGTAACCCTTCTTTCCGCCGGTCTAGATGAGTCTCCACATGCTTATAAAGATATTGAAGTAGTGATGTTGGCTCAGAGCGATCTCGTTAATGTCATTGCTCGCTTTGATCCCAGGATTGTTAAAATGGCTCCGGAAGGCGAGAAGGCAGAGGATTGATAGCATTCAGCCAGGGATCGTTTCATTTACCGATGAAAAAAATTTCAATTACTTAAAACCAACGATAGTAGCCCTTTGCGGGGCAGGATACCCTTCAGTTGTGCGGCTGGAGTCATTTGGATTGAGGTAGTCAGAGAGGCTCTGATAAGGAGAAAAAGGTGTGCTGCGTTGCTCAGCCGGGGTAGTTGGAGAGATATCTATTACCTCACAGTTTTTAAATCCGGCCCGTGTTAACCAGTTCTCCATGCAACTTACAGTTGGTACAAACCACACATTACGCATCTGTGCGTAGCGATCTTTTGGGGTAAGAGCAACAGGCTTATCACCGGGAATAACGATGCTTTCAAAGAGAAGGCGTCCGGCTGGTTTTAAGCACTGATAGAGATACTGACATGCGGTATAGGGATCACGACGGTGATATATAACACCCATACACAGGGCTAAATCAAAGGCATTGGGAAAAAGTTGAGCCTCATCAATTCCAAAGAGAAGATACTCCATCTGCTCATTTCGAATTAATCGGCGAAAAAGCTCAAACTGATAGTAGCACCGTATACTGGGATCAAGCCCTAATAGAAATCGGGGTCGCCCAGGTAACATTCTAAAAAGGTAATAGCCGTTGTTACATCCAATATCTACTACCCGTCTCTCTTCAAGATCTCCTAAGTGGTCTTTAAAACGATCCCACTTTAGATTTGACTGCCACTCAGCATCAACCTCAGTACTGAAAAAATTCCATGGTCCTTTGCGCCACGGTATTAGCTCGTTGATAAGTGGTAAGATTGAGTTAGTAATCTCTTGCTCGTTCTCGCTACTTGAGCCAACTGTTACAACATCATCAAAGCTCGCTGTGGGTTCTTTGAGATCTAGTGGTAAGCTCTCTTTAATTTTCTCCTCAAACTCTCGCCATTGAGGCACTTTTTGTTGCTCGGCAAATCGCTCGCTTGCCAGAGCTTCAATTTGGTCAAGGTTAGAAAGTTGTTGAAATGCCTGTTTAAAATTTTCTGAGAGCATAGGAGAGTCTAAAATTTAAGTTGAAAGTTAATTAATATCATAAATTTTTAGGAGCGTCATCAAAGGCAAACCACTGGGAGCGCGGGTTCTACCCTTTTGCCATACCAGTCTCTAGTTGACTCAAAACTGGATAGGTAACCAGACCAGTTACACCACAAGAGCTGTCAGGCAAAAGGGTAGAATGCCCGCGGTCCCAGAAGCCCCTACGGGGGAGATGACAAATGCTCGACTTAGCGGTATAAATCTTACTTACACTTTAAGTATATAGTCTAATGAAAACATCATCATTTCCACCACTTGATATTGCCGCCAAAGATAGAATTTATCTTAGCAAAGAGGCTGAGAGTTTTCTTTTCGGCGAAGATGTAGCGGGCGCATTTGATGATATGGCCAGCCGTTCTATTCCCAATTACTTTGAGTTGCAACTTCTTATCTGCAATCTTGCTGCTCGTTACTATCAGTCAAATTCCGCTATCTATGATCTGGGATGCTCAACTGCAACCTCGCTAGTGGTTATCTACAAGGCCCTTGGAGGCCTGGTCGATCGTATTATTGGGATTGATAGCTCTCGACCGATGTTAGAAAAGGCTCAGGAGAAGCTGGAACGATTTGGTTTAGCAGAAAAAGTGGCCCTTCAGCATGGAAGGCTTCAGGAGCTAGAGATTGAGCCTGCCTCTTTTATCTTTGCTAACTACACCTTGCAGTTTTTACCAGTGCAGGATCGAGCTCTTATTCTCGGTAAGGTTTTTGACTCACTTTTACCCGGTGGCGTTTTTTTGCTCTCAGAAAAAGTGGAGGTTTCTGATCCTGAGGAGAACAAGATTGTAACCGAGCTCTATGAGGACTTTAAGCGTCGTAATGGCTATTCCGATATGGAGATTGCCAAAAAAAGGGAATCACTAAAAGGGGTGCTTCTCCCTTTGACATATCAGGAGAATGAAAAATTGCTCTTAGAGGCAGGGTTTAAATCTATTGTCTCCGTGCTACGTGGATATGGCTTTCAGAGTTGGCTCTGTATTAAACACCCCCTTAAATGAGTTATCACCTCTTTGGTGCCTTAAGCACTTTGTTTTATTTACTATCTCTTACCGGGATGCTGCTTCAGCTCAGGTTGATTCAACGTAGAAAAGTACAAGACACCATCAGCACTACTGCAGGATTCGCGACAAACATCCTTTCACTTAATCAATTTACTGTAGGCTTTCTTGCCTACTATGCATTCTTTGTTTATGGATTCTCAATTGAGCCATTTAACCACTATCTAGTCTGGCCACGGCTTGTAGCTATATTATTAACCCTTTGGATTCTCTATGAGATATTTAGTGATCGAAAAAGTAGATCATCTTCAATTGCGCTTTTTAGTTGTGTTTTTTTAACCTTACTTGGGTTAATTGCACTCTGTTTGGGTACGCCCTTGTTGATGCAGAGTAGATTAGTCTCTCAGCTACTAGCTGTTGGAGTTAGTGTGTTACTTGCACAGGGGTACCTCCATCAAATTCTTATGATCCGAAAGTATGGGCAAACAGGTGCTGTTTCAAAACAGATGCATCAGTTTATTTTATTAAAAGATATTTTTACTGTGATTTTCGGGTTTGTGATGGGATTAACGGATGGTTGGCCTCTGATTCTTCTGTGTGGCACCAGCCTGCTAACAAAGATTGCGATTTTATGGCAATTTAGATGGGCAAGAATTAGTCCGGTAGCGTTATCCAGACGGGATCTCACCCAGCCCTAAGGGCTTCCTACCCCTGTGTTCCCCTGTGGTAATTTAAAAGAATATACCGCAGTGGTCTTTTCTTTTTTTCACCACAGGGGACACAGCTCTTTGTCAGGAGCTTTGCTCCTGACAAAGACACAGGGGGGGGGATTTTAAGTTCATTTTCCTAACTCAGTGTTCTTGGTGTGCGCTGTGGTTTATTAAAGAGACTGTGTAACCACCGAGCCGTCTTCGGCTGCACAGAGCGCACCGAGTCAGGAAAAACTCCTTGGCCTGACCCTGAACCTGACCTTGATCTTCTGGATTAGGGTCAGGCCAAGGGTCAAGGGCAGGATTAAATTATCGAAAGATGATTAAACGCAAAGCAACCATAAGATTTACAATTCCCCCTCTGTGTTCCCCTGTGTCCCCTGTGGTAATTTAAAAAAATATACCGCAGTGGTCTTTTCTTTTTTTCACCACAGGGGACACAGCTCTTTGTCAGGAGCTTTGCTCCTGACAAAGACACAGAGGGGGGGGATTTTCCCCTGCAATACTAAGATAATCTGTGGTATCCTCAGGTTTCACAGCAGTTTAAGGCAATAAAACAGCGCAGGGTAACTATGCGATACTTACTAAAACAAAAAATTATCTCTTTAGCCGATAAATTTACCATCGCAGATGAGAACGGTAATGGGGTTTATGAAGTTCACGCTAAGATGTTTAGCTTTCTTCCGAAATTTACCTTTTATAACTCACAACAAGAGGAAGTCGCTGTTTTAAAGAAGAAGCTTTACTCAATAGTACCAAGTTTTGAGCTGACTCAAGCAGGCGAGGTAGTAGCACGGATTAAAAAGAAGTTCATATCATTTAGACCTACTTGCATATTAGACATTGAGGGTCAGAGTGAGCAATATCTTATTACTGGTAAGTTAATTGAGCACGAGTACTTAGTAACACGAGCTGGAAGTGCTGTAGCAACTGTATCAAAGAAGTGGTTTAGGGCATCAGACACATACGCCGTTGATATCAAAGCAGAGATTGATCCGGTTATTATACTTGCTTCAGCACTGACGGTAGATGCAATCTTTCATTCTAAAAAAAGTAAGCACGACAGGTAGGCTTGCAGCTAACACACTCCAGATAGTTCTCCTCTGCGTTACCCTGCGTGCCTCTGCGTTTGGTTATTCTTTGAAACGCAGAGGCACGCAGGGTAACGTAGAGGTAGGAATGCTTATTAAGATTAAACCAGTTCAATTTAATCTGGAGTGACCTGTTCCATTGTCTTGCCACTCTCTTGATCGATTAGATCGACAGCTTTTAGTGGAGAATCAACAAGAACCTCTTTTATTGGCGCAAGAAATTTCTGCTTTGCAAACTCTGGCATCTGTTCCATTGGAAATTCCTTTAGATACACTTTAAGAATATCACCCTCTGTTTCAAAGTGGGCTAGTTTTGGACCTGCAATTGAATGTTGTGAGATATACTCCATAATCTTATAGGAGGACTCAAATGTCGGAGAGTTTTCAGCTTTTTCAGTCGATTCAACCAGAGTTGAGCTGGCCTGTTGAGTGGAATTTTCACTCTGTAGAGATTGAATAAAGCCCTGGAACCTTTTTTTCGCCTCCTCGCTTGGAGCATTTGGTAGGGCTCTTTCAGCAAGTTCTAACGCGCGAGCCTGATCGCCCATCTGTGCATGGGTAATTGCAAGGAAGGCCAGAGCTTGAAAGTGGTCAGGGTCTCTCTGTGTAATCTCTGTTAGAATCTTAGCGGCCTGTTCGGATTGACCGAGAAAATTTAGAGTACTTGCATAGCGAGCCCAGATATCATCATCCTTGTCTTCGATTTCAAGGTACCGTTCGTAGAACTCTTTTGCCTTAGTAAAGGCCTGTTGATCAAAAGAGAGGTCGGCCATTAAAATTAGGGCCTCTGTTTGCTCAGGGTCCACTGAAAGGATATGCCCAAGTGCATCTATTGCATCAGAGAGCCCTTGATCACGACTAATCACTCCACTTTTGACTCGCTCGAGTAATGCCCGGGTCAGGCTGATCCATAGTGAGAGATCGTCTGGATTGGTTTGAATTGCAGCTCGAATCCGTTGAATATCTGGATCTTCATACTGAAAACTCTCTGAGTGAACAGTGGGATTGTACTTTGCAGTGGGTGCCGTGCCAACAAGATTACCTTGGAAGCTCCAGCCAATCCAAGCCAATGCCCCGCCAATTACTAGTGCAAAAGCTAACAGCTTAATTGAAAAAGCCACATTTTTGTTAAGCTTATTTCCGCACTGCGGGCAGAAATTGATCGCGCCCTCAGGAAGAGATAACTGACATTTTGGACACGATTTTAAAGTTGATGATTTTGTATTCATATTTGATTTAACTTATTCCTTCGATTGCCTGAACTATAATTTGAGGTTCGACTTTGCCCTGATACTCATTAATTCCAGGTTTTCCAACTACCCTGATCTTTCGCATGACCTCAAGATTAGGATGGCTTGTAGTGCGCCACATCATTGCCGTTATTGTACTTTTCCCATCTGTAAGCCGTAACTTTAAATGAGCATCTTTAATAAGTCTAATATCCTGGACCTTGAGGTTATCAAAAAGAACAAGTGGCCCCGGATTCCCCATTCCCAGCGGTTCAAAACACTTTAACTCTGAAATTATCTGAGGAGTAAGCTCTGATAGGCTAGCCTCTGTGTCAGCCTCTGCCAGTGGAGATAGCTCAAGATCAGCGATTCTCTCTGCGCATTCCTTTTCAAATGCCAGTTTAAATTCCTCGAGGTTTTCTGGTTTGAGCGAAAATCCACCAGCACCGGCATGCCCACCGTGTTTTTCTAAAAGAGAAGATAGTTTTTCAAGCACCTCTACTACCGAGAATCCCTTAATCCCTCGCACCGAGCCTTTATATACCCCGTTTTCCTGACCAAGCACTGCTGCCGGCCGATAGAAAGCTTCAACCATACGTTGAGCAACGATACCGATAACCCCAGTGTGAAAATCTTTGTTGGCAACTACTATGCCACTTGGAAGTTCTTGCAAGGCTTGGACTGTATTAAGCGCTACATGTTTTATGGTCTCTTCAACTTCTTGCCGCTCCTTGTTTAGCTTATGAAGCTTTCGGGCGGTACGTCTTGCTTTGCTGATATCAGAAGTTGTTAGTAGATCAATTACTAGATCACCGTGTAGAATTCTACCGGCGGCATTTATTCGGGGGCCAAAACCAAAAGAGACATGTGTGCAACTAACCTCGCCCAGCACTCCTGTTACCTCCTTTAGGGCAACAATTCCAGGCCTACTAGTGCGTGCCATAAGTTCAAGGCCACGCTTAGCAATAATTCTATTAATACCTGCAAGCGGCACCATGTCGCAAATTGTGCCAAGACACGCTAAGTCAAGATAATTCTTAATATTAATATCTGCTGCTTCTGGCAGCTCCTTTTTTAGCGCGAGTAACATATACCAGGCAAGTCCAGACGCGCTCATAATCCCATCGGCAAAACCACACCCTACCTGTTGCGGATTAATGAAGACGGTACAGGGAGGATTAGATTGAACTGCGTGGTGGTCTATTACAACACTTTTAATTCCCAGTGAATTGGCAAGGGCTAATTCAGTGTGATTAGAGCTCCCAAAATCTACCGTGATAATTAACGAAAAATCTTGCTCTTTAATTTTCTCAATTATCTCTTGATTAAGTCCGTAGCCATCTCTAAAGCGGTCTGGAACAAACACTTTGCAGCGGGTACCAATTGATCTTAGAAAGTGAAAAATCTGCGAGCCACCACTTAAACCATCAACATCAAAGTCACAGCAGATGGCAATTTTATTTTTATTTTTTACGTGACTGGCAATTAGCGCGGCACCTTCTGCCAGGTTTTTAAGTTTATCGGGCTCAATTAGACCTTTCTGCAAGGTGGGCTTTAAGTAGGTCTCAAGTTTATGATCGATTAGAAAGTTTCTGGAAGCAAGAATTCTGGCGGTCAGAGGTGCAAGCTTGTATTCCTCAGCAATAAGTTGTGCACCAGCAGGATCCTGAGAGCGCAGAGCGATTTTTTTCTGCACTAAAAGTGAGTTTAGTCCAACGGGGTTCATGGCGTGTAGTCTAGCTCAAGCTGTCTGATAGTTCTAGGAAAGGGATAACAAAATCATCTGAAACAGGTTGATAGATCTATAGATTGCACAGATTGTCTGTGTGAGGAATTGTAAGACAATGGTATAGCTAAAGTCTAGCGGGCTGCGCCAGGGGGCGCTGAGGCCTTTTGGTCTGAACGCTGTCTGCTACAAGTAAGAAATAAATTGACCAAGATAGGATGAGATAGCTTTGAGAGGCTTGTTAAAACTTGAACCTGGCACGGAGCTTCTTGAGCGCTACGTGGTGCACTCCTCTGTCGGTGCAGGGGGGATGGGTGAGGTGTATCGGTGCTTTGATAAGGCTCGCCAGCAGGAAGTAGTTGCAAAGTTTCCTCTTAGAGATCAGCTAGAAGAAGAAAAAGGGCGAGAACTTTTTACCAGAGAGTTTACACTTCTCTCTGAGATTCGGCACAAGAATATCGTTGAGGTCTATGAGTTTCACGAACTTGAAGATGGCTTGCCTTTTTTTACAATGGAATATCTAAAAGGCTCTACCCTTAGAGACTATTTAGATCAACATCCTGGAGCAGTAACTAAGCGAGAATCAACTTTAGAGAGGTTAAAGATTCTAGAGGGTGTGGCAGAAGCGCTCTGTCATACACACTCTCTTGGTGTTCTTCATCACGATCTTAAGCCTGAAAATATCTATCTCTTATTCTCTTGCGACCAGGACGACTCAGAGATCAAGCTGGCCAAACTACTTGATTTTGGGCTTGTTTTAGACCAGGAGAACCACACTCCTGAAGAAGCAAGAGAGGGCAGTCTTTTTTATAAATCGCCAGAGCAATATCGCACTAAGAAGATTGATGTCACCTCTGAGATATATGCATTTGGATCACTTGCATATGAAATGTTTTCAGGTAACAGACCGTTTGACTTGAAAGAAAGACGGATGGTGATTGAGTTTGTTCTGGAAGGAATCATAGGACGAAAGCACTGTGTTGGAGACGTTCCTTACATGAAGAATATTTACCCTCGAACCCGAGTTCTAATTAATAGATTTATTCAGATCTGCATGGAAAAGGAGGGTGATTTTCGATACCAATCTATGCACCAGGTACTTAGCCGGTTAAGCGACATCCGGCAGCACTTAGAGAGCCCCTCTTGGGGGGAGCGAATCCTACGGATCTGGAAAAGAGAGGATTATGCCAAAGGTTGAAGCTGGTTTTTTTACATTCTTTTTTCTTAATCTTTTGCTGATTATTGTCTTGCAAGTAATTAGCGTGTTGGCAGGGTTTTCTCTTTCCGCCTGGGCCCTGGGACAGATGTATGAAGTAAGAGGTCACCGTGCAGTGCCTGATGAGCTTATTCTTGTTCTCTTAACTGATCACTGTATTAAAGAGCTAGAGCTTTCGCGGAGAACACCGGTACCTGTTGAAATTTTTGAGAACACCGCAGAAAAGATTCTGCAAGAAGGCGGTAGTCCCATTTTTTTTGATCCAAGCTTTTTTCCAGTAGAGAGCAGTCGAAATGATTTTCTTAAGACTTTTAAGGATAAGCCCGTTTTTTTTCTAGCCGATATGTCTGGCAGCGAGAGTTCGCCCCTTCAAACATTGATTCAGGCAATCAAAAAAGCTCCGAGCAAGGAGATATATCCACCGCAGGGCAATGCTTTTATCAATTTTTATGGCCCACCAGCAACTGTGCCAGCGATTCCACTTAGTGCGGTTATTGGCCAGACAGATGGTAGTCTTTCTGAGATATTTAAGAATAAAATTATCTTTTTTGGTCTTGCAAGTCTCTCTTACCAGAGCGGACAACGAGATAGCAATCAGCTTGTTGTGCCGTCATCAAATGAGCGAATGTTTGAGGTAGAATTTCAGGCAACCCTGCTGGGCAATCTACTTGATAAGTCGTGGATAAGAGAGCTGCCACTTACTTTTGCCATCGGAGCAGTAGTTGCAACAGCTATACTGGTAATCGTTATCGCTTTAAATTTCTCATTTAATATCACGGCCATCGTTCTACTTTCTCTCTGTTTTCTGATTTTATTTGGTGGATATTTTCTCTTTACCCGGCTTTTTCTCTGGACCGCTTTTTTGCCACTCTTGATTATAATCCCCTTGTTCACTCTCTTTTTAAAGAGAGTCTGGAAGCTTCCCAAAAAAACCAGGGAGTACTCAGAATTAAAAGACAGGTTCTCTATTAATAGATAACTAAGCTTACAACTTAAAGCTCCTGTCCCCTGTGGTAAATTCAAAAAATATACTGCGGTGGCTTTATTTTCTTTTTTTTTACCACTTAATTTAGATCAGAGGACGTTAGGAGATCTCCATCAAAGAGTTCTTTTCGGCTCTGAGCCATTACGCTTTGGACAGTATTGGCGGTTAGATCCACTATTGTTGTCTCAAGACTTTCCATGCTTTTGATCAGCTCATCCATCTTTCTCTTGCCCTCTTGGTCATCAACAAGGGTGGGTTCTAGCTCTGCTAGTCGGGATAGGATCTTTTGCTCGGTCTCAAAAATCATCGTGCCTGCTTGACTGGCCACAGTAGGTGGCAGCCGTAGTGACACATCTGCCAGGATTTTATCGTAGTGCTTTAACATCTGCTCGCGCTTATTGGCTGTAAGCCCTTCGATTTTGCGCATGGTGCCGTGCATCTCATGAAATAACCTCTGGTTCTCACGGTTTGAGCTTCTGATGTACCACAACATACAGAGCGTTAGGAGCAGCTGCAGCGAGAAGGCAGCGGCAACTATGCCGGTAGTAAAGAGAAGAATATCTGTTGAGATTTCAGGCATATAACATTGCTTTAAAAGCAGCCGTTTTGGTTAAGATGATCGCTAGCGCTCAATGGATCTAGGAATGTTGCAATTTATTCTTTCATTGTGGCACTCAGCAACGAGCTTAATTAGTTGTACTGAGGCTTAAAAGGTTAGTGATAGCTTCAGGAGTTGGCCCGGTCTGATAGTAGTTTGAGGGCTGATTGTTCTACCTCGCCCAACGGAATTGCCATTATAATTTTGTCGAGTGGTATACCGTGCGGCACAATCCGGGTTTCTGATCCGGGTATTTGCTCAGCTCCCATTTTATATTCCTCTACCTCCTCAGGCTTAAAGACCAAAAGTATACCTGCTCGTGATATATTCGCTTGGATTGCCCCATTGAGCCATTCTTGCGTGATACCGTGCTCTTTAATCAGATACCGGTATGGATCACCATCTTCAGGATCGTCATCTTCTGGTAAATCCAAAGCAGATGCCATGATGTTTATCTGATCTACAATTGGAGCTGTTATTGTTCTGATGTCTCTTTGGAACGGGCCCAGGACGGGATGTATATCAGACACAATCTTTTCAACTGCAACTTGAATGGTGTAGCTATCAATTGGTAACCTTAGTGCTGCAATAATTCCATCTTGTTGCGCTTCATTAGATGCTCTGATTTGGGCCATTCTAATGGCCTGTTCTCTGCTGACTTCTAAAGAACTGTCATTGTCTGCGGGAATGCAGATAAGTTCTAGCAGGTCTGTTTGCCCTATCTCTTCAGCGGTATAATGGTCAGGATATTTGATATCAACTGGCATGACTGCTCGGGCTTTAAGTGCAGTTTGAAGATGCTCAACTGTTAACACAGCAATTTTAAGCTCACCTCTCTCTTTGCTTAGAGCATCAGGAGTAGCTATCTTCGAGGTGAGGATGGCCATACTATCTCTAATAAAAGAGCCCGGTGCTTCAGTTTGATCGAGAAGTGTTAGCGTTTTAATTGCAGGACTGAGGCTAGTTTCTTTACCCTTATCTTTCGGCTCCTGAGCGCCGCTATCGGTGTTTTTCTCTGGATCTTTAAAATTGCTCATCCCTCTCTATCGACTGATTTATTCAATTTCAGAAGAGAAATCCTCATTTTTTAGCAGTAGGTAATCTTCATATTCTCGTAAAGGCTGCATATAGCCTGTTAGTCTAATTGGTTCAGCTAGCTCTAGTATCTGCTTAGAATTACACCATTTAAATTTCATAAACTCGGGGTCGTAACGATTAAGATCGATCTGATCATCTGACCCAGTAAATCTCACCAACCAAAAACTTTGTATTTGACCACGAAACCTATCCTTTGCGTATGCCGGCGGGGTCTGCCACTCATAAGAGTGTTCAGATCGCAGCTTTTTTATAATTTTAAAGTACCGCTGATCGGCTCCAAGCTCTTCGTGTAGTTCACGTAAAACTGTTTCTTCTAGCGAGCAGTCCTCTTCAACACCACCCTGAGGAAATTGCCAAACATTTGGCGATCCAGCGCGCTCGCCAAGAAATAACAGATCACTGCTATTTACTATCAGCATACAGACGTTGGGGCGTAGCGGAAGTGAGTTTGTCATTATACTTCTCTTTTATCGATTACGATGACGGATAACGCTTACGATAAATACGTAAACCGGTAGCCGTCAACGGTTTACGTTTTTATCGTCCAACTTCTGCGTAATCGTCAGCGATTCGATAATATTCCCTGCCGCAAGACGGTCTAGTTCTGTCAAAATGGTTTAGCGATAGGGAACACAACTTGCCACATCAAGCTCACCCGCGAGTAACCTGCGTTTTAGGCTCTCTTTAAAGGATAAAAAATTTCCCTTGTTTAATAGTTGCGAGATATCACCCGGAGAAACAGAACTATGATTCTCTGCCAGAGCGAATTGGATCAGAGAATCTATACTGAGAGCCTCTTCAATTAGTTGAACACCGTCATACCCGGTATGGCTGCAAGCATGACATCCAACACCTTGATAGATCTGGCTTTTGGTTTGTTGGGTAGTTGTAAGATCGATTACTTTGCAGTTAGAGCACAACCTTGGCAGTAGCCTTTGAAATAAGATCAAGTTTAATGCTTGAGAGAGGTTTAACGGTGAAACCCCAAGCTCAAAGAGTCTTAGCAGTGCTTCTACCGTCCCTGAGGCATGGACAGTGCTTAGTACCAGGTGCCCTGTTATTGCTGCTTCAAAAGCTGCCTGGGCACTGTGACGATCACGGATCTCGCCTAACATAATGACATCTGGATCGTGGCGTAAAAGGGCTTTGACTACCTGACTGTAATCGGTGTGGTCTAAATCTTGTAGAGAGGTTTGTGAGGCGTATTCTAGTTCAAGCTCTATCGGATCCTCGACGGTTACAATATTTAGGTTTTGGCGGTGGAGATTCTCAAGGCAGCTATAGAGAGTAGTGGTTTTCCCACCCCCGGTTGGCCCGGTCAGTAGGATTAGCCCTTCTCTTCTGGTTAGTGCAGAGCCTAGTGCCTTTAGGCTAAAGCAGTCCAATCCGAGCTCAGAAAGTGTTTTAACCTTATTTTTCTCTGGAAGACGAATTACAACCTTTTCACCGTAGATTGTAGGCAAGATACTAACACGGAGAAGGTAGTCTTGTTTATGAAATCTAAATTTCAGCCTACCTTCTAAAATTGCTTTTTTGGTGTGAGTTTCAATCTCTGCCACGATTTTAATTCTGTTTAGAAGTCTCTTATGTAGCTCAGAAGAATAAGATTTGACCTGATGGCTGTGCATCTCTGCCTTTTTTCTAAGCCTGATAAGACAGCTCGATTGCTTAGGGATTATGTGAAGATCTGAACACCGATGTGCCAGGGCGTATTCCAGTAGTGTATTAAAAAATTGAGGCACCTCACCCTCTGGCATAGAGTTAAAATCTGGTTCTGCTTGCTCCTGGTCGATGCAAAGCTCGACAACCTTGTTTGTAGCCTCAAAGAGCTTTTTATCGTCGCCCGAGTAACAGAGCGCCAGTGCCTGTTTGAGGCATTCTTGTTGAACTTTGACCAGGTGGATCTCCATGGAGGAGGCAAATCGTAGAGCTGAATATATTTCGCTGTGATCTGCATGCTCAGCTACTGCTACGCTCATAGTTTTGCTACCTCGGAAATCAAAGATACCAAGTGGTAAAACCTCGAGCGAATTTATAGTTCGGAGATCAATTAGATCTCGGGCCTGCCTTGTTGAGCAGCTCGCAAGGAGCTCGGGAGAGGTCCGTTGGCTAACTATGGTATATTGAGCTTCCAGTGGGAGCCGGTTCTCGGTTTCAGTCATTGCTAATGCCTAAAAAGATTATTGCTTTTTGGTTCCCCCAAAAGTATTCGGGGTTTTTGTGGGTGCTATAATACTAATCGGTGTTTTGTCCGAGATGTTGCGGAAAAAGTGGGAATAAGTGTTCAGGTCATTTAAGAAAGCAATTGGGACCGCGGGCATCTTGCCCGCAAAAAAAAATACTTGCGGGCAAGATGCCCGCGGTCCCAGGGTGAAATTGCGACCTACTAAGGTAAATGAACTAGCTCTAGTGGCTAATAACCTGCTCAATCGCGTCAATTCGCTTTAGTTC
>Ga0081527_100617_pt1 | contig 13994 bp, 10 predicted proteins | sample HotLakmasection5_FD_70992 | JGI IMG/M metagenome (GOLD analysis project Ga0081527, IMG submission 70992) | Hypersaline microbial mat communities from Hot Lake, Washington, USA - Section #5 (SPADES assembly) (version 2) | ecosystem: Environmental > Aquatic > Non-marine Saline and Alkaline >... | reverse complement strand
CTGTTTCTTTTTTTTAAAGGCCATCGGTAATCGGCCTTTTCGCTTTAATCTCTAACGAAACGACTTACCAGTCAGATCTGTTTATTGTTCCCCAGTGGCAATATGGCTTTTTCTAACCTGGAAGAAACTACCAATTGAGCAGTGCACTATCTTGCGATAGCCTCTGGTAGATGAACGAAGTTCTTAAACTTATTATAATCTTACTTGTTGCCTTGCCAGTAATCGTGGTTACTACACAAGATCTGCAGATTTTCCCCTCTCTTGTGCATACTTTATTTGAAGATCGAACCAGAGATGATTCCACTTTGCCACCTCTAGTTGAGTCATTTTTTGTAAACACACACGATAACAGAGAGATTGAAGTCTGGGCAATGGTCGCAAAGGAGGATAGTCCCAAAGGAGTTATTCTGACTTTTCACGGCAATGGTGAAACAAACGATAGTGCGTTTCATGCACAGAGTCTATTTGCTCAAGCTGGTTATAATACCTATCAATTTGATTATAGAGGGATAGGAAAAAGTAGTGGTTGGCCAAGAGAATCTAAGATCTATCGTGACTCAGAAACTATAATAGCAGAGATAGCACGCCGAGAAGAAATTCATCCCCAAGAGGTGATTCTCGTTGGTAATTCAATTGGCACCGGTCCAGCGTCTAATCTGGCTACCAAAGTAAAATCAAAACACCTGATCTTACTTGCTCCCTACACTTCCATTCCAGACATTGTAAGAGGGATCTGGCCTCACCGCTTTTTAACTCCGTTTCTCTGGTGGGATTTTCCTGTAGGCGAGTACGTAGCAGATCTAAAAGAAACTTCTTTAATTGTGGCTCACGGTAAGCTGGATAACATAATCCCTTTTGAGCTTGGTCAAAGGGTTGTCAAAAGTTATCAGGGCAACGGTAAACTAAATTTTATCGCTCTGGATCGGGTCTCACACAATGATCTCTTTATAAATGCGTTCCCGAAGGTGATTGACACTCTGGAGGTACACCACTTGAGTGACGGAAAATAATCAAATGCCGAACTTTGAAGGTTTGCTGGTTGATTAGAATATCGATAATTTAATCCTGCCCTTGACCCTTGGCCTGACCCTAATCCAAAAGATCAAGGTCAGGTTCAGGGTCAGGCCAAGGAGTTTTTCCTGACTCGGTGCGCTCTGTGCAGTCGAAGGCGGCTCGGTGGTTACTCAGTCTCTTTAATAAACCACAGGGCACACCAAGAAAACTGAGTTAGGAAAATGAACTTAAAATCCCCCCCTGTGTCTTTGTATGGAGCAAAGCTCCATACAAAGAGCTGTGTCCCCTGTGGTGAAAAAAAGTAAAACCCAATTGCGAGCGGTATATTCATAACCGCTTAGAGGTGTTACAATATCCGAATCTATGAAGAAGATCGTGATCGCGATAGCTATACTCTCGCTTATTTTTATCTACTGGCCTCAGTCCAAAGAGCCCTCTACTCAGTTAACAATCGAGGAGACAACTAGCAAAGCTAAAGAGTCAGTAACTAAAGAGAACGAAAATCCGTTCTTGTGGGCAGGAAGTGATATTGACTTAGCCAAACTTCCCTATCAGGCAGAGATCTCAGAGAGTACTGCGTCTCCAAATCAACCATTAATATTTGCAGATCCAGGCGAAAGTGAACCAATAGGTTTAGGAGCCCAGTCTCAGAGAGAAGAGGAGTTGGGAGACGTTCCACCTACTTCCAACCCAACCGGCGATGAACTAGAACGTGCGATAGATTTCCTTTTTGATGATATCAGGGAAGATCAAGATAGCGAACCGAATCAAGAGGATGTTCCAAGCGTACAAAATTCACAGCGGCAATCTCCTATTGTAGATCAAACAGACGATATTGGTTTTGATAGACCAGACTCATTAATCGGCGGTGGCATCTCAAGCCCCCAATCAAATGATCTGATGCAAGAACTTGCCAACGAGCTGCCTCCTGCAGAAGAGCAAGAAGAAGAGGCAGAAGAGGAGGATAGTCCAGAGTGGTATCAGGGCCAGGCACGAGGATATACCTTGCTAAGCTTGATGCAACCAGAATCAAGACAGAGCGTTGAGGTGCAGATTGCAATTATGCTTCAAAGCAGGCTTGAGCAGCTTTATCTTGGGGTTTTAACTGATGGGACCTTTTCCTGGGATCCGCAGTATCTAGCCTCGGTGATTCGCCGCTTAAATCGAGACGGTCGACAATTAACACTGGCTCTCTACCTGACAAACGGCGCTACTATGCGTGCCTATGCAGAGACCCCGATTGATGCGGGATTTAATACGACTGCGCCTGAGGATTTTCGCGATCTGATTAGATTTAACAGTGATACCAGAGAGGAATTTGTTTTACTGGCACAGAGAGTCAAACCTCTCTTTGAGCTTAATAAATCACTTAACTCAGAAAATAGAAATGTTGCGATAATGATGCTTGAGGACAATCTTACCCGTGAGAGCTACAGCGCAATTCGGTCGCTTGCAGGCGAGGTCTTTGGAGATCTGGTTGAGTATGCCAGAAATCCCTGCATTGAATGTTATGATGGGAATGATGCCGACTCGCTCGGTGATTTTCTTGAGTTTCACCGACCAGAGGAGCTTGCGATGCTTGGGGTTGGTGAGGGATATTCACTTGATGGTACCGGATTTAGTTTTCCTTTTGAAGAGGGAGTACGTGGCATTTCAGTCGAACAGGTACAAAGCTTGCTTTCTCAAAGTCTTGTCCAAGAGCTAGACTACTTCGGCCTGTGGAGATTTGACAGACAAGGTTTACATCTAGGTGATAATACAGATCCCAGTGATCGAGAATATGTAGTACCTACAGCAAGACACATAGACGGCGAAATTGAGCTTTTAAGGTTTGGACTAAGCAAGAATACTGAGGACTGAGTCCTCAAGATCGCTGACACTTTTAAACACTGCAGCATTTGCTTTAACCTGATTCTCACCAAGTTTTAGATCTACCATTGCCTGAGTAAGACTTTCACCACCATCACTGCCCGAACGTGCTACGCGGTGGGCCGCATCTGCCACCTGGTCTTTTCCAGCTTGCATACCACTTAGAGCAGAGTTTAGAGCGCTACCTGGAGTAATTTTCATAAAACCTTTTCTTAACTACTGATCTACTACAAGTTTCGGTACAGACGCATAGTTACTTAATCTCTACAGCACTTTTAAACTCGATTTTCCCAAAGTTAACCAATCTCGGTAGGAAAATCTCTTAGGAATTTATGAACCAACTCTTCGCAACTGTCGCAATGCCCGATTGATAGCACGATTGGCTTTAATTTTTCGTACTCTTAGCCGCCGCTTAGAGTGTTCTCCAACTTTTACTGTAACTTGTTGAAGGTTATTGAGAGCAGGCAGCAACTCCGCTGGATAATCTCCTTGTTCTATAAACCTGCCTAGTTGGTCAGAGAACTGTAATATTCGCTCACGGTAAAGTGCTTGATCCGGGTGGTTGATATTGCGACGTAATCTTTGAATAAATATTGCTACATCAAGGGTCTGCCCGTATAGCTCCTGGATACTCTCGGCAAGTTGATAGTGATTCTCTTTAACAGGGACCTCTCTTAACAAGAGATCGGTGAGTTTCCTTAACACCCTTTCAAGTCGATTCTTACGAGCCTTAAAGGTACCTTCATTACTGTTTAGCACTGTACTGATAACCCTTTGGGATCTGGTCATCCGTTTTAACTGTACCTGATTAAACTGTCCAGAATTGATAGCCTCACTTAGTCTATCTATAAAATCCTCCAGACTGGTCCTTAGTTCTTGTTGGGTATCTGATCCGAATGGATTTCTTACCAGTAAACCTACAATTCCACGAATATCTCCCAGTTGATCATAGAGGTCAGCCGGGGTCTTGGGTGCTGGAGTTGGCGTCGGTACGGGCTTTGGAGTTGGCGTTGGATCTGGTGTGGGCGTCGGTGTGGGTTCTGGGGTAGGCTCCGGGGTTGGGGTCGGCGTCGGAGTAGGAGTTGGTGCTGGGTCAGGATCTCCTACTGATGCTTGAATTGCCTCTAGAACATTGACCATATCCAATCTAGAAAATGAGCGCATTGTGTTCGTAACGTTATCATCTTCATCGTCTCCATCTACCTGCTCAATCCCGCTTTGTTGCAAAAACTCTAAGATTGAGCTCTGAGAAACCAGATCGTCCATACCGTTGTCGTCTAGCATCTCTCGCATCAAAACAACGGCTCCGGCCGCCACTGGTGCTGCCATCGAAGTTCCTCCCAGAGAGACAAAGGTACCATTTAGCCCGGTACTCTCCACAAAGGCACCTGGTGCCAGAATATCCAGCGCACTACTCCGCTGAGTAAAGCTAGTTATTCTGTCTGGTGCAGTAGTGTAATCGATGGAACCACTGCCCCATTGGATCTGTCCTTGATAGGTGGCATTCCAAACTGCACCAACTGAAATTGTTCTGGGACTTATTGCTGGAGCTCCAAGCCCCTCAGCACTACCATATGTAAAGAAGCTGTTCCCTGAGGCTGAAATAATTGTTCCCCCCGCCTCTATTAAGGCTTGCAAGGTTGGCTCCATAAATGCGAGCCCCTGTGGATTTTCAGTGTAGTTTCCGGCTCCAAGCGATAGATTTACAGCCACAATGTTGTATGTTTCGCGATTATTAAGCACCCACTGTAAGGCAAGATCTACGTCATTAAAGTTCCCTGAACCCAGGTTATTTAAAACCTTCAGCGCTATTAGATTCGCATCCGGCGCTATGCCTAAGTAATTTTGATGGTTAGAAGCGATAATTCCCGCAACATGGGTGCCGTGTCCCTGGTCATCCATTGGATCGCCGTCACCGTTAACAAAATCCCAACCGGCGAGCACCCTGTTTCCCCATCCACCGCCAAGAGCTGGGTGGTTATAGTCAATACCGGTATCTAATACAGCCACTGCGTATCCACTTCCGGTATAACCAAAAGTTGTTCGAGCGTCTGCAGCTCTAATTAGATTGGAGCTTTCGGTAAGTCGAGGCAGTAAGATATCAAAATCATCGATATACTCTGGTAGCGGAACTGTAACTTCCCAATCCCTGCCCTCGTCACTCTGATCAGAATAGGCAACCACTGCCGGGCACAGCAGCAGAAAAACGCACAACACAGTATAGGCCGGTAAAAATTTGGCTCTGATAGTCATAGTAGTAGTGGAACCCTTTAGTCGTGACCTCTTGCCCGATAGTCACCACTAGTTCCAGTCGACTGGTAATAAGGGCAGCTAAATGATTCTGAGTTAGGAAGGGGTTTAAAGAGATAGTTTCCGCGATCCGCCCCCTTACGCCAAAGGGGGTCGCTATCTTAGAGTACGAAAAATTACCAGTTTAACCCGCATTATTCATCAGTCTTCGTCGCGAGAGGGTAATGGTTGTGAAAAGACGAAGTAATTTAGAAATTCGGGGCGAAGGTGTGCCGAGGCACAGCGAGGTCAGAATTTCTAAATTGATGAAGTATTTTCGCAACATATTACTCTCTTAGCAGATTACTGATGAATAATGCGGGTTAACTTGCAAACTCAACTAGTTGATATCCGCTGTTTAATTCCAGGGCGTGGTTTTTCTCCCACTCCCGGGTATAGAGCATAATGATATTGCCGTCTCTATCACGTGCCAACATCGAGCTTGTTGGTAACTGAAAGTTATCAGGGTCACCTATTAACCAAGCTCCGTGTCGGTACGGTAAGATCTCTAGTTCAGTCTTAACTCCGTATTCCTGCTCTAGCCTCGATTGAATTACCTCAAACTGAAGTGGTCCAACTGCTGCAAGCAGAGGCTCTTTTGAATATGAACTTACAGGCTCAAGAATTAGGATTGCACCCTCATCTCTAAATTGCTCAATGCCCTTGTCAAAGGCTTTCCCCTTCATGGCATCCTTGGGTCTGATTCGTGCCACTACTTCTGGAGGGAACTTAGGAAGAGGTTCAAAGACAATCCCTCCCTCTGCAGAGACGGAATCGCCAATAGCAAAAAGTCCAGGATTTACGACACCAATAATATCACCAGGAAAGGCTTGATCGACTGTTGAGCGACCACCACCGAACATATTGTGACTACGAGAGAGTCTGACTTTTTTTCCACTTCTTTCATGGACAACCTGCATATCACGCTCAAAGACTCCAGAACAGATTCTCAAAAAAGCCATACTGTCCCTATGTCTAAGATCCATGTTGGCCTGAATCTTAAATACATAAGCACTAAAGTTATCTTTCTCTGGAATGACCTCACCGGTTTTCTCCTCGCCACCTTGATCAATTAAAATCTTTCGTGCCCTTGGCTGCGGAGCTAAATCAACAAAGAGATCAAAGAAAGGTTCTACCCCAAAGTTAGTCAGGGCTGATCCAAAAAACACCGGGGTTAATTCACCAGCAAGAAAAAGATCATTATCAAACGGAGTGCCAGCTGCTTCTAACAACTCCACCTCTTCTTCTAACTGTTTAAATAACCGCTCTGGAATACGTGGCTTAGCCTCGCTAAGGGAAAGCACATCAAAGTGAATCTTCTGGCTACCTTTCTTTTCCAGCGCAGCAAAGAGTAGCACCTTATTTTTTAATCGATCATAAACGCCCATAAAATCTGCGCCTGATCCAATCGGCCAGTTTACAGGCGAGCTCTGTATCCCTAAGACCTCTTCAACTTCCGAGAGCAGCTCTAGTGGTTCACGGGCTGGGAGGTCTAATTTATTAATGAATGTTAAAATTGGTATGCCACGCATGCGACACACCTGGAATAATTTACGGGTTTGCGTTTCAACACCCTTTGCGGCATCAATTACCATCACCGCACTATCAGCGGCAGTTAGAGTACGATAGGTATCCTCAGAGAAGTCCTGGTGCCCAGGGGTATCGAGCACATTTATAACCATCCCTTTGTAGTCGAACTGCATAGCAGAGGCAGTAATAGAGATCCCCCGTTCCTGCTCAAGTTTCATCCAGTCGGAGCTAACCGTCTTCTGAGTCTTTCTCGCTCTTACCATCCCTGCGGTCTGAATCATTCCGGCATAGAGTAGAAGTTTTTCGGTAAGGGTAGTCTTTCCGGCATCCGGGTGGCTGATAATAGCAAATGTTCTACGAGCTGATATCTCGTCTGAGAGTTTTTTCATATTATTAAATGCTCATTAGATCTCTGGGGAGGTATACCGCTCTTGAGGCCAGATGTCATCTGCGGCCACTGTTTCGAGCACAAAGAGAGAAAAAGGTTAAATTCCTTTTCCTGTCTCGGTGTCCTCAGTGCAGGATCCTCCGGACTCGGTGGTATCATTTCTTCTTAATAAACCACAGAGCCGCTCCCGCTGCACAGAGCACACAGAGGTAGGAAAAGAGGGGGTATACATAAAATAATTCCTACCTCTGTGTACCCCTGTGTCCCCTGTGGTAGATAAAAAAAGATACACCACGGTGGGGAGCTTTATATTCTTTACCACAGGGGACACAGCTCTTTGAATGGAGCATTGCTCCATTCAAAGACACAGAGGTCGGCGCAGTAGGGCCTTTCATGACAGGTCCCGGTTCTCCCCACTGACTAAACTAGCAACCTATAGCCATAATGTGCTATTAGTTGTGCCCAGAAGGTATTGAGGTACCCCCAACATTTAAGACAAGGATCATACATGGCAAAGATTACACTAAAAGGTAAACCCTTTGAAACAGTCGGTGAATTACCAAGAGTTGGTCAACAGGCTCCGGAATTTGAATTAGTCAACTCAGATCTGGCAACTGTTAAACTCTCTGATTTTCGTGGGAAAAAGGTAGTATTAAGCCTTTTTCCAAGTGTAGATACCCCTGTCTGTGCTACCGGGGTAAGAAGCTTTAATCAAGAAGCTGCCAGTGTTGAAAATAGTGTGGTCCTTTGTATCTCTTGCGACCTGCCCTTTGCTCATAAGAGATTTTGTGCTGCTGAAGAGATTGAGAACGTTGTAACTCTTTCGGCTTTTCGCAACCCTGAGTTTGGCAGAAGTTACGGGATTACCATAAAGGATGGTCCCCTGGCCGGCCTATTTTCCCGGGCTGTTGTAGTAGTCGGTGAGGATGGAAATATCCTCCATACTGAACAGGTAGTAGAGATTGCGGATGAGCCGGACTATAAAAAGGCTATAGAGGCTCTATCTTAGCTTTTAGATAGTGGTAAAGTGCAGCTCTCGCTATCCTGTATCGCAATTAAGGCATACTCTACGAGTAGGTTGTTTTAAGCGATTATGAGCCTGGTCATACACCGCAAAAATTTTTTATGCATTCTAAAAAACAGTGTTTGTGTTATTTTCTAAGGTGCGATAGGGTGCCGTCCTGAAAGTAGTTTTTTCTAAGCTCGCACCGTTTTTATTTTGTTTTTTAACTTACTGAACTTTTGAGAAAGTCTCGAGGATAATCATGCAGATTGTATTTAGTCGCCCATCTATTTTAGTTGTTGTTTTCGCTCTTCTCTTTGGCGGAGTGTTTAACCCTTTAGTGGGAGTGGCTCAGGATACTGAGTATTTTTATAGTTTTAAAGATGCTCATCTACTGCCAGACATTGATTCGTGTTTGCCGCCAAATCCTCCGTGTGATCCGCCTGCGAGATTTCAGTATGCGCACGATGCAGCAGGTGAGATTATTGCATTTGATTCATCGTACAATGCGACACAAGGGATATTTGCATTTGACATGACTCTTGGCGGCGCAATTAATCCCGCAGAAATGCCTAAGATCTTTTCTGTCACTATTCGGCCTGCTGCTGAATCAGATGAGAGAACTCTTATCGCTGGTTCAGACAGGGGGCGATACGCCACGATTTACTTTGATGTCACAGATTCAACCACCCCCAAAATTTCAGTATATTCGTTCTCTGGAAATGAGATGGACTATGACTATCTGAGCTACCGTGGTCAGTTCGTCGGCCCACAGGGAACTCCATGTCCGGCAGGCGCCTCTTGTTATGAAGCAAGCTCGGGACCATTCACTAATGTTTACACTCTACCCGACCAAATTTGCACCACTGAAGATGGTGATAGCTGCGGTGTTCTCTCAAGGGTATTCACTGACAATGGTGATGGAACGGCTAGATACGCATTTGAGATCAATACTAGTGTAATAAACAATTACTCCGTACATCCTTATAATGCTCACCCGAAGGGCTGGGATGGTACTCAATTTGATTGGGAGATAGGTTACTTAGTTAGCTTTCTTGGGTATTCAAATGTAGAAGTAAGTTATGGCTCCACAGGCTACATTGAGACTGTAGAATTCGATCCAGTCGTAGATGTCTTCGACGATGGCGGACAACAGATCTGTTGGGGTGGTTTTTACACCTGCCCAAAAGCATATCAAACAATGATTTTTGGAAAAGATTTCCAAACGGCCCAACCACTCTATTGTGATGAAATAACCAGCTCTCAATCACCAATTGATGTTGGAGAGGAGTTCACAGCTTCAGCTACAGCGGTCAGCCGTACTGGACAAGGACTCGAGATCACATATCTCGGTGCACCTGTAGGATCTTCACTCGATCCAGCTGACGGGTATGTGGAGCCTGCCGATCCACTGAATAATCCACTTTATGGTGAAGCTGGATATGAAATCTACAACAAAGAAGAGCCTATCCCAACAATTCTAACTGCTGGATTAAGCTACACCCCAACAGTCGATGACCTTGGTCAGAACTTTACCATCGATATGATCTTTAGAGATACATTCTCTGACTTTGAAGTAACCTGCCCGGTAAACTTCGAAGTGCAAGGCGCTCCACTGTGTGCGGAATCTAATATTTTCTCTTTGCAGATTGGACTTGACTCTCTTGCGGATCTACAACGAAAGCAGGTTAACAGGGTTACCCGCCGCTTTGTGCGATTAGCCAGAGGCACCTCTGATTTTAGAAAGGCCAGAAGAACTCGTCGCAGACTAATGAATCAGGCCAATGTACTCTATGATCTAAGTTGGGAATACATCTGGATGGATATTTCAAGTACAATTAACCAGTGTGAAGACTCCCCTCTCTGTGTTGAGGTGAGTACTGTGGATAAAATTGTTGGCTATTCAGAGAATGCTGATCAACTGTTCCGCTTGACCCAGCGTGCAAACCGCAGAATGCGACGCACTCTGAACAAGGGGTCAAGGAAAATTGTTAGAAGAGCAGAAGAGGTTCGTGATATCAGTCTAAATGAAGTTGATAACTTTCCAACTTCCTTTAGCTCATGCGAAGCAGGGATCTCCTAGGAGCCTGCTTCACAGACAATTACCTCAGTGTCTTTGTGTGGAGCAAAGCTCCAGACAAAGTGCTGTGTCCCCTGTGGTGAAAAAAAGAAAAAAACCACTGGGGGACACAAAAAGAGGGGATAGGTACGGCAACCTATCCCCTCTATAAAGCTCTTCGCGGTTTCCCTTTAAGCAGCTTGACCCAGCGAATCTCGCTCTGACTGGGCTTAATACACCCCACACCACCTTTATCTGTCGATTTGGTTTCCGAGTGATACGAGGACTCCACGAATCAACGCACCGGGTTTCGGATCACCTCCTTTAGAAGAGTTTAGTACCAACAACTCCGACAAATCCAAGTACTGCCCCGAAACCAGGCACGTACCCGGAGATAGAAAGGGAAAGGAAAATTTCCTTAGCCCTCTAAGATTAAAGTGAGTCAATTAACCCATTCACGCAATAGGTAAAATGTAATCCTCACATATCTATCGCTCAAAAAAATAAATTTGCTTAAGTCGATGTTCAAGCTAAAATGACCTCCCAACGGGGTAAAACATGCTAAAATCGAGCTTCTATCAACAAGGTTACTTTGCAACGGCTGTAGCACTACTGCTCTTACTGCCTCTTAATATCAGTGCCCAAAATGGTTTAAGTTATGAAGAGCGACGGCAGAATCTAATCAAAGAAGAACAGGCAATACTAAAGAAAATCTCACTTGAGGTTCCTGCCTATTCAGATTCGATAGGAGCCGAAAGCTCTTCAGATGATCTTTCTGACCCCAGAGCAGGTCTAAACCTGGAGCGGATTTTTTCCGATAGTCGAGGCACAACCGGGCGTGCCCAATTAGACTCTGGTTCTGTCGAGAAGCAGATCTCTGAACATGAAGTACAAGTGGCAAAAGAGGTAATTAGCTACGAAAAGCTAAGCCGGGAGATGGATCAACTAGATCACCTTTCTAGTTCGACACTTCAAGATATATACTCTCTTAGAAGTCAGGTAATTCTATTAGAAGAGAAGATTAAGGACCTGGGGCAAAGTGATCTGGTAATTAGAATAACCGAGGAGAAGCAAGCCGAGCGAGCTAATCCAGGATACAGAGGACACCCTCTAAATAAAGTTGCAGATCTTCCAGCATACAAGGTCAACTTCGATCTCCCGCGGCGATCCCCTTGGAGTGGCCCAGGAGAAGGCGCAAATTTTGGTGATAAGGAGATACCTCCATCGCAGGCGATAGCCTATGTCACAAGTGTAAAACCACTGTATGCCGGGCCTCGAACTGACCGATTAATTTTGGGTGAGATTCAAAATGGCACACGAGTAGCAATTACTGACATATTGGAAAACTGGTATAGAATTATCACTGAGGATGGAACCAGAGGGTGGATCACAGGACTACACCTATCGTTTGGAGAGAGATACCACCAGGAGCCGGGACAAAGTGTCCGTATTGCTGCTTATAGCCCTGAAAGTGACAGAACTGACTGGAATCCTGCCAAAGAATTTGTTGAAAATTAATAACTTTTCGGTCTTGCTAAGATCTTGCCCCTGGCTCCAGCCCCTTTAATTAGATCTGAGGAATTCCGATCAAAGCTCCTAAGGGAAGAGGGACTTGCTCCTGAGCCGCTAGAAATAAATCCTGAGTAAGCGCTCCCAAGCTTAATGTTATGTTCTGGATTACTCATGCTCCAACCCCCTTGCCAGGTTGAGCCGTCACGTTGGTTAATAAACCGGCCAGTCGAACCCTCTACTGGGCGTAGTTGAACCTTCCCAGCACCACTTTCGCTCAATGGAACAGTTGCTTTGGAAGGTGCTGCAAGCCCCGGTTCTAGTCTTCGAGCACTATTTAGCGGGGTCGCAAGAAAAGTACGTGCTTCAATTGTGGGTGATGTGCTCTTTGCAAAGTTTTCAATATCTGATGGAACAATCTCTGGTTCAGAGACACTACTAAATCCTTGCTCTACTTCACCGTCAAGCTGAGAGTCTTTTAGCTCAGGCATAACGACTGACACCACACTCTCTTCCTGCACTATAGGGGCTATATTCTGTTCCTGTACAACTGCTGCTGGACTACTATCTGCCCTATATTGCGAGGCCAAAATCGTTAAGGATATAGCGATCACTGCACCGATCATGACTCCACTAATACCAACTACTACCTTCTTGCGGGTGTTATTAGCAGAGTTGAAATTAAGCCGAGATGGAATCACTTTGGGGAAACGACTAAATGAAACCTGTTGGAAAATGCCTGAGGTAAGGGTGGGCGATTGCTCTTTTTCTTTCTCCCCTGGCTCTTCGGCAATAACCAGTGAGCGACCTAACGGTTGATGTATAGTCTCAGCAGAAACAAGTGTTTCCTGCGACACTGATTCACCACTGTCGTCTTCGATCTGATGATTTTGAGGACGAATAACTGTGCCCATGACTCAAACTAAAACCTCTTTGAGAAACCATTCCCTTCTCATATATATCGACCCAAAAAACCACACTGCTTCATCAATTATAGCATCAAACCGTAACTATTTGATTAATTTATTGTTTTTCTAGGAAATATTATTAGGGGGTTGGGAAGAAATTCATTCCTACAGCCCTCTGTGCTGCCCTAAAGTCGCTCATGGTGAAATGAGGATCTAGCAGCAGTGCTGGATGTTTTTTATCCCTTTTCCTTCCTGCTAATTTGTGAAGGAAGGAAAAGGGGTTTTTTTGGTGGTTCTGTGGGTAATCAAAGACAGTGGTCGATAGAGACATTTGCCACCGCCAAGTGTGCTGCCCCGCCTAAAGCAATTCGGCGCGCCACTACCCTTTTGCCATAAAAATAAGGGGGTGGTTCAAAATTGGAGTAATGACCAAACCTTTCCGTCCGCTAAGTTTGTCAGGCAAAAGGATAGCGTCACTTAAATTGCACCGCCGGGGCCTGCAGTCGTAAGCTACCCAGTAGGTTGTTTATTTCGGGCTTTAATAATTCTCTCTATTGTCTCTCTACCAAAAATCTCCTCTGCGTACATTAGATTGTGCGTTTTACAGAGCAATCGAAGATTCTCTGTGGTGCTTTCTCCCCCGAGTGAAAAGGGGGTGATATGATCTAGCTCTAAGTTGCTTCTCTCACAACACCTGACCCCAGTAGGTGAAACGTAGCTGCACTGTTTATTATCCCTCTTTCTAACAGCGTGCCTTACACCCACTGGGATATATCGCGAGCAAGAGTTGTCTTTTAGATCATCAGCACCAGTCCGCCTCACCTGTGAGGCGGACTCTTTTCTAGCAGCTCTCTTCTCTCTAAGCTGCTCTAATCTCTGCTCGCGATTAATTACCTTCTTTGCTGCAGAAAGTAGGGTGTCTTTTACCTTTGCAGTACACAGTGCCGCTTGTGCCTGATGGACTAGCTCCATCTCCTCTTGAGTAAGCTCTAGGGTTACCGTGTAGAGCCTCTCAGAATCAGTAGCGGCACTCTGGGCTGATAGTAACGGTAGCTCTTTAGAGGGTTCTACTCGCTTTACCTTGACCCTCTCTCTTCTCTTAGGGGTAGTAGCTACCGGCTGATACTGAGCTACCAGTACTTTAAGCTCCTCTCTGCTCTTTCCTAGCGCTTCTGGCAACAGAGCACTGCCATTATCTTCATTAAGAACCTTTGATAACTCCGCTACAGCACAGAGGGTAAGCTCCCCAGAGCTAAGCTTTGATAGGATCTCAGGAGTTTTAAGTACTGCCCGTGCAGCTGCACACCTGCGCCAGGAAGCTCCACTACTGTACCCGAGTGCCTCAGTACAAAAAGAATAGAGGCTTGAATACCCGGCAGTGCGGGAGAGCTTTTTGGAATAGATCTCAGGTAGAGTTTTAATCAG
>Ga0081527_100616_pt1 | contig 14001 bp, 9 predicted proteins | sample HotLakmasection5_FD_70992 | JGI IMG/M metagenome (GOLD analysis project Ga0081527, IMG submission 70992) | Hypersaline microbial mat communities from Hot Lake, Washington, USA - Section #5 (SPADES assembly) (version 2) | ecosystem: Environmental > Aquatic > Non-marine Saline and Alkaline >... | reverse complement strand
GGGGGCGGCGGATCGGTGGAGCGATGGGGGTCGACGGAGGCTGGGTGGGCGGTACGCGGTGCCGCCGGCCGGCGGCACGAGCCGCCAGCAGCGGGCGACACGGTCCGCCACCAGCAGGCGACACGGTCCGCCACCAGCGGGACGAGTCGCGCGGAAGGTGAGGCCACGACGGCCATCTGTCAATCCGTGCACGGCACCCGGACGTCGAGGTGACCGTCACCGACCGCGCCGGGGTCCCCGAAGGGGGACCCCGCTGGAACGGCCCGCCGAGCGCGCTCGACGCACATCCTGCGGCTCATGCGCACGGCCCGAGATGGCTCCCAGGACCGCGCTCGCGCTAGTCTCGCAGATGGCAGGCGAGTCGTGGCGGCCCACGGTCTCGCCGTCTCGCATGCCAGGGGCCCTGCCGGTCCCCTGCCAGGGGCTCTGCCGACCCCCCACGGGGTCGAGCCTGCGGAGTGTCCCCCCTGCAGCGGGCCCGACGGACCGCGCATGACGCGCCAGGAGCGAGACCCCGACCTCGACGACCACGTCGGCCATGGCCGTGGCCGGAGCAGCTTCGCAGCATCCACCCGATCCAGGCCGGCGCGACACAACAGCGGCGCGCGTGACGGCCGGCTCCCCCAGCGGAGGGGCGTCCCCCTTCGCCCGGTTCGACCGAAAGGGACGTCCCCGTGGAACTCATCCCGTACCTCGCCGTAGCGGCTGCCGTCGGCGGCCTGCTCCTCGCGGCCTACTTCGCCAGGGTGGTCAACGCGGCCGACCCGGGGAACGACGTGATGCAGGAGATCGCGGCGGCGATCCGCGACGGCGCCATGGCCTTCCTGCGCCGGGAGTACCGCGCCATCGCGCTCTTCGTGGCCGCGCTGTCGGTGGTCATCTTCGCCGTGCTGCCGACGCTGCGACCGTGGGGATCGATCAGCCTGATCCTCGGCGCGGTGTTCTCGGCGGTCGCCGGGTTCGTCGGGATGCGGATCGCGACGGCGGCCAACGTCCGGACCGCCAACGCCGCCCGGGACGGCGCCGGCAAGGCGCTGCCGCTGGCCTACCGCGGCGGTGCGGTGATGGGCTTCACCGTGGCGGGGCTCGGGCTGCTCGGCATCTCGCTCGCCTACCTCGTGTTCGTCCAGTTGCTGCGGGTCGACGATGCGTTCCAGGTCGTGGCGGCCTTCGGGCTCGGCGGGTCGTCGATCGCCCTGTTCGCCCGTATCGGCGGCGGCATCTACACCAAGGCCGCCGACGTCGGTGCGGACCTGGTCGGCAAGGTGGAGGCGGGGATCCCCGAGGACGACCCCCGCAACCCGGCCACGATCGCCGACAACGTGGGTGACAACGTCGGCGACGTCGCCGGGATGGGCGCCGACCTGTTCGAGTCCTACGCGGGCTCGATCGTGGCGCCGATGGTGCTGGCGGCGCTGCTGTTCGGTGGGGTCGACTTCGACACCAAGGCCGTGGCCGAGACCTTCGATGCCCTGCAGGAGACGACCTTCCTGTTCCCGCTCTTCGTCGGCGCGATCGGGATGATCGCCTCGATCCTCGGTGCGTTCCTCGTGCGTGGCCGCAAGGGCAAGTCGCTGTCCAGCCAGCTGCACTTCGGCACCAACGTCGCCATGGTCCTGACCGCCGTGGCCTCGGTCGCCGGGGCCCTGTGGGTCTTCGGCGGTGTCGAAGAGGTCGTCAGCCCGGTCTGGCTGGGGATGCCGATCGTGCTCGGTCTGGGGGCCGGCTACCTGATCGGTTTCGCCTCCGAGTACTACACCTCCGACCACTACGCGCCGGTGAAGAAGCTGGCACAGCAGGCCGAGACCGGCCCAGCCACCGTGATCATCGCGGGGATCGCCGAGGGCATGATCTCGACCGTCGCCTCGGTGCTGCTCATCGGCGGCGCGATCGGCGGGTCGTACTGGTTCGGTCTGCTGGCCTTCAGCGGCACCGAACTCGAGGTCGCCGGCGGTCTCTACGCCGCCGCGCTGGCCGCGATCGGCATGCTGGCCACCACCGGTGCGGTGGTCGCCGTCGACGCCTACGGCCCGATCTCCGACAACGCGGGTGGGATCGCCGAGATGGCGCACATGCCCCCGGAGGTCCGCGAGATCACCGACTCGCTCGACTCGCTCGGCAACACCACCGCAGCGGTCGCCAAGGGCTTCGCGATCGGGTCGGCGGCGCTGACGGCGCTCGCCCTGTTCCGTGCCTACACCGCGGCTGTCGATATCAGCGTGATCGACCTGACCAACGTCGAGGTGATCATCGGCCTGTTCATCGGTGGGATGCTCACCTTCGCCTTCGCCGCGCTGACGATGAAGTCGGTCGGGCGCGCCGCCCAGCAGATGATCGTGGAGGTCCGCCGCCAGTTCGCGGAGATCCCGGGCCTGCGCGAGGGCAAGGAGGGCGTCAAGGCCGAGTACGCCAAGTGCGTCGACATCTCCACCCGGGCATCGCTGCGCGAGATGATCCTGCCGGGTTCGCTGGCCGTGATCGCGCCCCTGATCATCGGGCTGTTCTCGGCCGAGGCGCTCGGTGGTCTGCTCGCCGGTGCACTCGTCTCGGGCTTCCTGCTGGCGATCTTCATGGCCAACTCCGGCGGTGCCTGGGACAACGCCAAGAAGTACATCGAGGCCGGCAACCACGGCGGCAAGGGCTCCGACGCCCACAAGGCGGCGGTGACCGGTGACACGGTCGGCGACCCCTTCAAGGACACCTCGGGCCCCGCGATGAACATCCTGATCAAGGTCATGACGATCGTGGCCCTGGTGTTCGCTCCGGTCTTCCTCGCGTGACCGCTACCGCCCAGCGGCGACGGCCCACCCCGAGCGGGTGGGCCGTCCCGCGTCTGGCCGCGATCGACCGCCGATCCCACGCCGTGTCCGTGGCCGCTGTCGCGCTGCTCCTCGCGGGCTGCAGCGGTGGGCCCACCGAGGTCACCGGCGTCAGCCTCGAGGTGCCGGCGGGCTGGGAACGGGTGGACACCCCGAGCGACCCGCAGGTCCTCGCGACGGCCACGTGGCGCGGTGGTCGGGCAGAGGCGAGTTCGCTGCAGCTGGTGGTGGGCTGCGGCCCGGGCTCCGTCGCCGACCTCGCGAGTGCCGCGGTCACCCGGGACCGACCGCCACTCACCGTCACCGACGCCGAGGTCGACACCGACGTCGAGGTGACGGGTGCCGAAGCTGCCATCGGGCTGGACCTGACCCTCGGCGCCGGCCGTACCGACGACGCCAGCACGGTCGCGGTTCGCGGTGTCTACGCCGAGGTGGGTGGGGCCCTGGTGCTCGTCGAGTTGAGCACGCCGGTCCGCGATGCCGACGACCCTGTGGTCGAGGCCACCCTCTCGGGCATCACCCTGGATGCCCCGACGTTGACCGAGGCGTGCGACGGCGGCTGATCCGCACCGCCTGCCCGGCCGAGGCGTGCGGCAGCCGCTGATCCGCACCGGCCTGCCCGGCGCGCGCAGGGCCGGACGCGTGGCACGAAGGCGACCGAGCGGGTCGCACACGAGCCGCCCATCGGCGTCCCGCGCTGGCCGAGGAGGCCGGTGCGGCTCAGGACCCCCGGGGCCGCCCGATGGCTACGGTGAGGATGCGGACGGGAGGCGCGTGTTGGACATGGGCATCTTCGAGCAGATCGCCGTGGTCCTGACGGTATGCGTGGTGGCCGGTGGCGTGGCCGTGCTGCTGCGACAGTCGCTGACCGTCGGCCTGCTCGCCGCCGGCATCGCGGTCGGGCCGGCGTTGCTGGGCCTGGTCGAGCCCACCTCGGAGATCGAGCTGCTCGCGACGGTCGGCACCTCACTGCTGCTGTTCGTCGTCGGGCTCAAGCTCGACGTGCGCATCCTGCGCCGGCTCGGCCCGGTGGCCTTCAGCGCCGGGCTGGGGCAGGTCGCCTTCACCGCCGTGGTGGGCTTCGGACTGGCCACCGCACTGGGGTTCGCGACGGTCGATGCCCTCTACCTCGCGATCGGGCTCACCTTCTCCTCCACGATCATCATCGTGAAGCTCCTGACCGACAAGCGCGAGCTCAACAGCCTGTACGGCCGCATCGCGCTCGGGATCCTGGTCGTCCAGGACCTCGTGGTGATCCTGGTCATGCTCGCGATCACCGCCTCCGGCGACCTCGGCACGCTGCGGGAACCGGGGTTGATCGACCGCGTGGGCGGGGTCCTGCTGCGGGCGACGTTGCTGCTGGTGGTCGTTGTGGTGATGGGCCGGCTCGTCGCACCCCGGCTCACCTGGGTGTTCGAGCGCCAGGGAGAGCTGCTGGTGCTGACGGTGGTGACGTGGGCGGTCCTGCTCGCGTCGCTGTCGATGCAGCTCGGCTTCAGCCAGGAGGTGGGCGCCTTCCTCGCCGGGGTCGCGCTGGCCTCGACCCGCTACCGCGACGCGGTCGCCAGTCGGCTCGGCACGATCCGCGACTTCGCGCTGGTGTTCTTCTTCATCGAGCTCGGCACCCGCGTCGATCCGACGACGGTGACCGACCAGCTGGTGCCGATCGTCCTGCTGTCACTGTTCGTGCTGATCGGGAACCCGGTCATCGTCATGGCGATCATGGGCGCGCTCGGTTACCGGCGCCGGGTCGCGTTCAAGACCGGGCTCACCATCGCCCAGATCAGCGAGTTCTCCCTCATCCTCGTCGCCCTGGGCGTGCAGCAGGGCCACGTCGGCACGGAACTGCTCGGCCTGGTGACCGTCATCGGGGTCGTCACCATCGCGGTGTCCACCCAGCTGATCCACAACGCCGACCGCATCTACCGTCGGCTGTCACCGCTCCTACGGCTGTTCGAGCGCTCCCGGGGCCGGGTGCTGCCGGATCCGCGATTGGCCGCGGACCGGCCGGAGTACGTGGTGATCGGGGTCGGGCGGCTCGGATCACAGGTCCTGGACGACCTGCTCACGCGGGGGGATCGGGCACTGGGCGTCGATTTCGATCCGTGGGGGATCAAGCGCACCCGCTGGGACCTGCCCGTGGTCTACGGCGATGCCGACGACCCGGACCTCCCGGAGCAGCTGCCGCTCGGCGAGACCCGCTGGGTCATCATCACGGTGCGCGACCTGCCGGCCGACCTGCATCTGATCAGAGCGCTGCGCAGCAGCGGCTACACCGGCGCGATCGCGGTGGCCGCCGACGAGGCCGATGCCTGCGACCGGCTCCTCGAAGGCGGCGCCGACGTCACCCTGCGACCCTGGCACCTCGCCGCCTCCCCGGTCGTCGACGCCGTGCTGGCGGAGGACGGCCGCACCGCCGATCGGGGTGGCCATGGTGGATGACCTCCTCGGGCAGGTCGGGCTCGTCCTGCTGGTCTGCGTCGTCGTCGGCGCGCTGGCGATCGCCGTCCGTCTCCCCCTGCTGGTCGGCCTGCTGATCGGGGGCGTGATCGTCGGGCCGGACGTCCTCGGGCTGGTTGCTTCCTCCCCCGAGATCGAGTTGCTCGGCGAGATCGGGATCGCCCTGCTGCTGTTCGTCGTCGGCCTCAAGCTCGACCCCCGGCTGGTCCGCCAGCTCGGACCGGTGGTCCTGGTCGCCGGCACGTTGCAGGTCTTCACCACCGCCGCGCTCGCGTTCGCGATCGGGCGCGGCTTCGGCGTGGAGGTCGTCCCCGCCCTCTACCTCGCGGCAGCGATGTCGTTCTCCAGCACCGTGGTCGTCATCAAGCTGCTCGCGGATCGGGGGCAGATCGAGCAACTGCACGGCCGCCTTGCGCTCGGGATCCTGATCGTGCAGGACCTCTTCGTCATCGGTCTCATGGTCGTGCTGGCGTCCATCGATCCCGATAGCACCGCCAGTGTGGTGGAACAGCTCGGCCTCGTGGCGCTGCGAGGGGTCGGGCTCTTCGCCGCCATCGCCCTGCTGGCAAGGTTCGTGCTCCCCCGGGTGGTGCACGTGTTGGCCCGGCGGGGTGAGCTGCTCGTGCTGGCTGCGGTCACGTGGGCGGTGACGCTGGCGGCCGTGGCGCACCTGCTCGGGTTCAGCGAGGAGGTGGGGGCCTTCCTGGCCGGGGTCGCCCTGGCGTCGTCCGACTACCGGGAGGCGATCAGCGGGAGGTTGACCACGCTGCGCGACTTCCTGCTCGTGTTCTTCTTCATCGACCTCGGTACCCAGCTGCGGTTCGAGGGCGCCGACGACCTCGCCTTGATCGTCGCCCTGAGCCTGTTCGTGCTGGTCGCCAAGCCGGTCCTGATCGCCGTGATCTCGACGCTGCTCGGCTTCCAGACCGGCGTGGCGGTCCGAGCCGGGCTGACACTGGCACAGATCAGCGAGTTCTCCCTGATCCTGGCGGCCCTGGGCGTCTCGCTCGGACAGCTCGACGGGCGCAGCGCGGGCATCGTCGCGGCGGTGGCGCTCGTCACGATCACGCTGTCGACGTTCCTCAGCGCCGAGGCCGACCGCTTCATCCCCTCCCTGTCCCGTCCGCTGGCGCCCCTGCAGCGCGCCCGGGTGCGCAAGGAGATGGAGCAACGCGCGGTCCGCAACCCGGAGGTGATCGTCATCGGGCTCGGACGACTGGGCATGACGGTCTTCGAGGAGCTCCGCGCCCGCGGAGAGGACGTGCTCGGCGTGGACTTCGATCCGCGAACGGTCGAGTTCGAATCAGGCGACATCCCCGTCGTCTTCGGCGATCTGGAGGATCCGGAGCTACCCACCCAGCTGCCGCTGGCCCGCGTGCGCTGGATCGTGGCGACCCCCCGCGACCCGGAGGTCCATCGCGCCTTCCTCCACGCTCTGCGGCGGCGTGGCTATCGGGGCCGGTTCGCCGCCGCGGCCGACCATCCAGAGGACGAGCGCCTGCTCAGGAAGCTCGGGGTCGATCTGGTGGTCCGGCCGTTGCAGCTGGCGGCGTCACCGCTGATGGACCTGATCCACGCCCACGATCGACGCACGAGCTCGGGCCAGCTGACCCTGGAGTGACGACCGCGTGCTGCGCTAGCGTCGGTCGACTCCCCTGAGTAGCTGCCAGCCCGGTCGCCCCATCGCGCCCCAGCCCGTCGCCGCGTCCACCACCACCAACGGCCGCGGGCGGGCAGGAGCCCGCTCGACGGGTCGAGCCGAAGCTCGGCAGACGAGGAGTCAGGCCCTTGGAGCTCGCGATCTTCGAGCAGGTCGCTGCGGTCCTCGCCGTGGCCGTCGCCGCCGGAGCTCTCGCCCTCCTGCTGCGCCAACCGCTGATCGTCGGGCTCCTCGCCGCTGGGATCGCCGTCGGCCCGGAGCTGCTAGGGATCGTTCAGGACCCCGCCGAGATCGAGCTCCTGGCCAAGATCGGCATCTCGCTGCTGCTGTTCATCGTCGGTCTGAAGCTCGACGTCCGGCTGGTCGCCAGGCTCGGGCCCGTCGCTCTGGCAACCGGGCTAGGACAGGTGGTGTTCACCTCCATCGTCGGGTTCGTGATCGCCATCGGACTCGGCTTCGAGCGTGTCCCCGCCCTCTACATCGCCGTGGCGCTGACGTTCTCCTCGACGATCATCGTCGTCAAGCTGCTGACCGACAAGCGCGAGCTCGACGACCTGCACGGTCGGATCGCCCTGGGCTTCCTGATCGTCCAGGACATCGTCGTCGTGCTCGCGATGATCGTCATCACCGCCACCGGGGACGCGACCGGCGACCTGGGCTCGGAGATCCTCGGTGTCGTCGGTCGCGGGCTCCTGCTCATCCTGCTCGTGATCGCGGTAGGGCGCTACCTCGCCAACCCGGTGACCCACCTGTTGGCCCGCTCCCCGGAACTCCTCGTGCTGGCTGCGGTCGCGTGGGCGGTGGTGCTCGCGGCCGTCTCACTCGCGCTCGGCTTCAGCCAGGAGGTCGGGGCCTTCCTCGCCGGGATGTCCCTGGCATCGACGCCCTACCGTGAGGCGATCTCCGGCCGGCTCTCGACCCTGCGGGACTTCCTGCTCGTCTTCTTCTTCGTCGAGCTCGGGGCCCTGTTCGAGTTCAGCACCGCGATCTCACAGCTCGGTGCCGCGCTCGTGCTCAGCCTGTTCGTCCTGATCGGGAACCCGATCATCGTGATGGTCATCATGGGGGTGATGGGCTACCGCAAGAAGGTCTCGTTCAAGGCCGGCCTCACCGTGGCACAGATCAGCGAGTTCTCGCTCATCCTCGTGGCACTCGGGGTGTCGCAGGGCCAGGTCGGCAACGACGTCGTCGGGCTCGTGACCGCGGTCGGCCTGGTGACGATCAGCGCCTCGACGTACCTGATCACCAACTCCGACGCCATCTACGAACGCATCGAACCCATGCTCCGACCCTTCGAACGCCGACGACCGTCCGCCAACCCGCTCCTAGCCGATGCGCCGCATCGACCGCAGTACGTGGTGGTCGGGCTCGGGAGGTTCGGGTCGACCGTGATGGACGAACTGGTCGAGAGCGGCCACGAGGTGCTGGGGGTGGACTTCAACCCTCGGAGCGTCCATGCGACCGCCTGGCGGGCACCCGTCGTCTACGGTGACGCCGAGGACCCCGACCTGCCTCTGCAGCTCCCGCTCCACGAGACGCGGTGGGTGATCAGCACCCTGCGACGACTGGAGCCGAATCTGCACATGATCAGCTCCTTCCGCCACGCGGGTCCCGCCTGCCGTATCGCGGTCGCCGCCGACGACGACGAGGTGGCGGCCACCCTGGATGCAGCTGGCGCCGACCTCGTCTTCCGTCCGCTGCACGAGGCGGCGAGCCCGCTCCTGGCTCAGATCCACGCCATGGAGTGAGCGCACCCGACGGGTGCGGACGACGGCCCCCGCGCCTTGCTTGCTGGGCTGGCAGCGCAGGGCTGGCACCGCCGGGCTTGCACCACGGGGCTCGCACCGCCGGCACCCCCGTGCTGACACCAGCGGGCTCGCACCGCCAGCACCCCCGTGCTGACACCAGCGGGGTCGCACCTCAGGGCTGGTACCGCTGGGCTCGCACCACCGCACCCCCGAGCTGACGCCGGCGGACGGGGGGCGGCGGGAAGCCCGCCCCGGGTGGCGATCGACCGATCAGCGCCGTAGGACGCCCAGCGCGACCACCCACAGCCGCGCACGATCGCGGATCGGGTCGGGCCGGACCTCCACCGTCAGATCCTCCAGCCCGTGGGACCGGCAGAGCGCCGTCATCTCCGCCTCGGAGACCGAGGAGTTGTAGACGCTGCCGAGCACCGGATCCTCGTCGGCAGCCAGGTCGTCCTGGCCCCGGTACCCCGAGAGGTAGACCGGTCCGCTGTCGAGGAACTCCAGCAGCGCCGCGAAGGTCGGACGCCAGCCGGCCCGAGGTAGGTGGGTGAAGGTGCCCGACAGCCACAGTCCGCCGAAGGAGCGGGGTCGGAAGGGCAGGTCGTGCAGCGGCGCCTGGACCAGCGGGTGGCGCGGCAGCAGCATCCGCGCTTCCCGGAGCGCCCCGAGCGACAGGTCCACACCGACCGGGTGGACCCCCGCATCCCGGAGCAGGCGCAGGTCGTTGGCCGGCCCACAGCCGGCGTCGAGCACCAGATCACCACGCCGAGCCAGTGCGGCGAACCGGCGCACGTCCGCGACCGGGCGGCGCAGCCGCAGCGACTCCTGGTAGGCCCGGGCGTGCTCGTCGTAGGCCGCCACACTGACCAGCGTGCGCTCGTCCAGCTCCACGCTCGCTCCTGCTCCGGTCCCGGCCGGTCCGATCCGGCCCGCCCCCGACCGACGATGCTAGTGACCGTGCCGAGCGGTCGGACCCGGTCACCTGGCGACGACACCCTCGACGGCGTCCGCCAGCTGGAATGCCGTGTCCAGGCCCGTGATCTCGAGGATCTGGCGGACCCGCTCGTTGGCCGCGGCCAGCACCAGCCGCCCTCCGTGCAGCCGGGCCCGGCGCAGCCCGCCGACCAGCACGCCGAGCCCGAAGGAGTCCAGGAACTCGACGCCGGACAGGTCCACCACGACGCGCTGCGCGCCGACGTACTGGGCCTCCTGCAACGACTGTCGGAAGCCCGGCGCCGTCGCGACGTCGAGCTGACCGGTCAGCGTCACCACTGTCCACGCGTCGTGTTCGTCGATCCTGACGTCGAGAAGCTGCATCGCGGGCTCACCTCCTGGGGACGGACGGTAGTTGGCCGGCGACGGGGCGGCGCCCTCCGGCCGGTAGACCATGCTCCCGGCACCGCCACCCGCCGAACCAGCAGGGGACCCGGACGCGGCAGCCGTCCCCCCGGCTCCTCCGGGCTGACTGCCGAACGGGGTCGCGACCGCGAGGTAGCGTCGGACCGACCGACGTCGCGAGACGGCGCGCGCTGCCACGAACGTCGGATCGAGACCAGAGGCGGGGACGTACCGGCGCCACGTGAGCCGGGACGTACCGGCGGACGTGAGCTGGTCGTCACCGGCGCGACGTGAGCTAGGACGTACCAGAGCGACCGTGCGAGCCTGCAACCACCGGCGGTGCGCGTGAGCCGGCACGCGAGGCCGCAAGCGGCCGGTGCATGGTCACGAACCGTCGAGGATGGCCACCGATCGTGCGCCTGCGATGCGATCGTACGAGCCCCACCTCGTCCACGCCCCCGACCGATGCCGGCCCGACCTACCCGCCGACCGCCTGCACCGCTGACCCGACGAGGTGCACGATCGACCCCCGCGACGTGCTCGAACTGCTCGCCCGCACCTCAGCGGGAGGGAGCGGCGACGCCATAAGGGCGGAGAGCCGACCGGTCGACGTGGACGGTGCCGAGGACGGCGGCCTGGTCCACTTGGAGCGGCTTCCGGCGCGCCGCGCGAAGACCGCTCCGCTGCCGGGAGATCTGCCGGCAGAGCTGCTGGAACGCCTCGAGCGCGACGGCATCGAGGAGCTCTGGTCGCACCAACTCGAGGCTCTGGAACTGGCACGAGCCGGTCGCCACCTGGTGCTGGCCACCGGGACGGCGTCGGGCAAGAGCCTGGCCTACCAGCTGCCGGCGTTCGAGCAGCTCCACCTCGACGAGCGCTCGGTGGTCCTGCAGCTGTCCCCGACCAAGGCACTCGCCCACGACCAGTTGCGTGCCCTGCGTCGGCTCCGCCTGCCCTGGGTCCGGGCCGCCGTGCTCGACGGTGACACCCCACAGGAGGAACGGACCGCGGTCCGTCGGACGGCGAACTGGATCCTCACCAACCCCGATCTGATGCATGCGTCCCTGCTCGGTGATCACCAGCGCTGGGCCGACGTGCTCCACCGCTGCCGCGTGATCATCGTCGACGAGTCCCACGTCAGCCGTGGGGTGTTCGGCAGCCACGTCGCGCTCGTGCTGCGGCGCCTGCGGCGCCTGCTCGAACGTTACGGTGCCGATCCGCTCTTCCTGCTGGCCTCGGCGACGGTCGGCAACCCCGGTGAGCACGCCAGCGCCCTGACCGGCCTCCAGGTCACCGAGGTGGTCGGGGACGGCGCGCCACGGGGACCGTCGCAGCTCGGACTGTGGCTGCCGCCGCTGGAGGAGCACGGGGAGCGGCGGCGGTCGACGTTGCGTGAGACCGGGGTCCTGATGGCCGCCTTCGTGGCGGCCGGCGTGCAGACCCTGGCGTTCACACGGAGCCGGAAGGGGGCGGAGGTCACCGCTGCCATCGCCCGAGAACAGCTCGCTGACCAGAGCGATCCCACCACCGGAAGGCCGCTGGCCGACGCGATCGCCGCCTACCGGGCCGGGTACCTCGCGGAGGACCGACGGGCGCTGGAGGCGGGGCTGCGTGACGGGACCCTGCGGGGGGTCGCCGCCACCGAGGCGCTGGAGCTCGGCATCGACGTCATCGGCCTGGACGCGGTGCTGCTGGCGGGATGGCCGGGGACCACCGCCGCCTTCTGGCAGCGCGTGGGACGAGCCGGACGCCGGGGTGGGTCGGCGGTGGCCGTCCTGGTTGCGCAGGAGGATCCGCTCGACCACTACCTGGTCCTCCACCCCCGCGCCCTGCTGACCCGGGACCCGGAGGACGCCATCATCGACCCCGCCAACCCCTACCTCCTGGGTCCGCACCTGCGCTGCGCCTGCCAGGAGGCACCGCTCGACGACGCGGAAGCGACAAGGTGGTTCGGTCCGTCGGCGCCGGAGCTGCTGGCGGCAGAGGTCGCTGCCGGTCGACTGCGCCGACGTGAGGGACGGCACTTCTGGACCGGTCGGCACCGGGCGGCCAGCGAGGTCGGATTGCGCAGCACCGGCGGCACACCGGTCCGTATCGTCGATGCCGCCACCGGGCAGGTCATCGGGGACGTCGACGAGGTCCGGGCCCACCGTCAGGTCCACACCGGCGCCATCCACCTGCACCAGGGTCGGGTGCTGCGCGTCGCCTCGCTCGACCTCGACGCCCACGTCGCCCTGGTCGCGGACGCCGGAACGGCCGAGCTGACGACACGCCCACGGGCCGACACCGACATCCGGGTGTTGGAGCGCGAGGACCACGCCGCATGGCGGGACGTCGAGGTGACGTTCGGCCGGGTCGAGGTGACCTCACAGGTCACCGGCTACGAGGTGCTCCGCGTCGGCTCCGGAGAGGTCCTCGAACGGGTCGACCTCGATCTCCCACCGACGTTTCTGCGCACCGCGGCGGTGTGGTGGTCACTCCCTGAGGCGGCGCTCGAGGCTTCGGGACTGTCGGCCGGCCGGATCCCGGGATCCCTGCACGCCGCCGAACATGCCGCGATCGGGATGCTCCCGCTGCTCGCGTTGTGTGACCGCTGGGACCTCGGCGGACTCTCGACCGCGCTGCATCCCGACACGGGGCGACCGACCGTGTTCATCTACGACGGCGTTCCCGGTGGCGCAGGACTGGCCGAGCGGTCGTACCGCCGTCTGCCAGAGCACCTCGCGACGACCCGGGAGACGATCGCGACCTGCCGCTGCGCGGCCGGATGTCCATCCTGCGTCCAGAGCCCGAAGTGCGGGAACGGGAACGAGCCGCTGGACAAGACGGGGGCGATCACGGTCCTCGACCTCCTGCTGGCCCGCGCTCCCTGACACGCCCCCTGGGCAGGCCGCTGGGTGCGGCGCTGGGCACGGCCGCTGGGTGCGGCGCTGGATGCGATGCTGGCCACAGCCGCGGGTTCGGCCGCTGGATGCGAGCTGGCCACGACCGCTGAGTACGACCGCTGGGTACGGCCGCTGGGTGGTGTCCAGCATCCAGCTCAAGGCTGCAACGCCGCGACCAGGGATACCTCGCGCTCGGGTGCGACCCGCGGGACGACGTGCGAAGCGACCCGAGGAGCAGACCGTCAAGCGCCCGCGGAGCGAGCCTGCTGAGCGGCTCAGCGCGGAGGGTCGACCAGCGCCGCGGTTGCCTCGGCCGCGACACGTCCGGCCCCGAGCGAGGGCAGCACGATGCCGGGTACGACCACACTCACCCGGACTGCGGCACGGGCAGCACCGGGGGTGCACGCACAGGCCTCCAGTTGCCCGCCGCCGGCGACCGCGACCCGGTCGGCCTCGCGGATCGGGGACGAGTGCCGGGTCCCCTCGAGGTCGGTGGAGACCGCCGCCAGCGCGACCGCGTCGGCGAGTGCCTGTGCCCGGGCCGCCGCGGTCAGGTAGGCCCCGAGGTCGAGCAACGCGATGGCGGCCAGCGTCCCGACCCACAGCAGCATCGGCAGTGCGACCGTCGCGATCCCGTCCGAGCGCCGCATCACGGTGCCACGGGTCCGTAGCGCGGGGTGAGCCGGGGTCGTCCGGGACCGACGACCGGCTCCACGCGTCCGACCGCACGAGCCGAGAGCCGGTGGACGACGGGGCCGATGGTCCGCGTCGCGTGCACCCGGACCGTGACCAGGTCCCCGTCGCTGCGAGCCACGGGGTGAACATGGACGGTGAGCTGCAGCTCCGGCGCGGCGTCGCGGGCAGCTGCGACGACCGGTTCCGCACCCGTGGTGGTCACCGCGGTCCTGGCGCCGACCCGGGCGGCCTCGTGCAGCAGCAGCACGTCCCTGACCAGACCGAGTGTCAGCACCAGCCCGACGATCAGCAGCGCCAGCGCCGGCAGGACCCACACCGCCTCCAGGCTCAGCACCCCGTCCTGCCCCGGTGACGGGGCGGGGGAGCCCGGGCGGCCGGGGGGGGGCACCGCC
>Ga0081527_100614_pt1 | contig 14111 bp, 7 predicted proteins | sample HotLakmasection5_FD_70992 | JGI IMG/M metagenome (GOLD analysis project Ga0081527, IMG submission 70992) | Hypersaline microbial mat communities from Hot Lake, Washington, USA - Section #5 (SPADES assembly) (version 2) | ecosystem: Environmental > Aquatic > Non-marine Saline and Alkaline >... | reverse complement strand
ATTATTGTCAACAAACAGAAGATCTGTATATCCAAATTCTTTTAGCAATACGGCAAATAGGGAGCCGCGGATACCAGCTCCGAAAACTATTAATTGTTTATCTCTAATAGTGGAACTGAAGTGATCTAAGCAAGTGCGGAGTGCCTCGTAATCATCGTATAATAGTGTTGTTATTGGCCAGGAGAAATCTTTAAGGGCGCTGTCTTCCATTTTATACTGTTCCCATATTCGGCTGTTCTCTGAGCAGGTGTCTCTTGTGCAGTTTTGTCCAGAGGTCATGCGTCTTTAAGTGCGCGGAGCGTTCTCCTGTGAATGTTGATATTCTACAAATAATTATATCAGGTCACTAGCCATAATGTCTGATCTCTAATCATTTTTGATTTAATGCTGTTGTGAGAATCTTGCATGCCTTAACGAGAGGCCCTAAAAGAGATTTAGACGCACTGTAAGCAAGAGGTGAAGGCTTAGCCCGTTTCATATTCTTCTATTCTCGTTTACTGTATGGCTCTGCTAAGCTCCTGAGCCTTACCCTCGAAAGCACGTGCTTGCTCTACATCGTTCCATAGGAGAAATTGTCGGGATATTCTTTGATAGCACTCACATTCTGCGGAGCTGTCTGGACGGTTGTCCCAGCCCGCATCCGGAAATAATTGTCTGAGACTGTACCTAATAAGCATTGAACTTAGGACTCTGGACTCGAAGGAACAGTCATGTTTCTGCTTGGTGGTCGGAGTAGCAGACATATTGTTATCATGCCAGCGCCAGGCCATTGTATACTCTCCAATATGTTTAAAGCTGAGTCGGCTCACTGCCCTGGACCACCATTCGTAATCATGTGCGCGTCGAAATGAGACGTTGTATGGTCCAACTTGAAGAAAGGCGGCCCGTCTTATGCAGGCTCCAGGATTTGGAATCGGGCTTCTGTGAAATGTTTCTGTAAGGAGTTCCCCAGATTTGCCGTACCAGTCAACATAGTCCTCTGTCTTTATGGGCTGCAACTGATCATCTACGACAATCAAATCTCCATAAAAAATATCTACATCTGGAAACTGCTTAATCATTTTTGTGTAGTGGTGCAGTGCCCCCGTAAGAAGGACGTCATCGGAGTCAACCTTGAAGAGAAACTCCCCTTTAGCCTTGCCTACCCCATAGTTTCTTGCACAAGGCGCACCGCTTTTTTGAATTCTATAATATTGTAGTTTTGGGTCATTAATCTGAGCTATAACTTCTTCGGTGTTATCCGTTGATCCATCATCCACCACAACGATCTCTAACTCTTCAAATTCTTGAGTGAGAATACTGCTAATTGCTTCGCCAATATATCGCGCATTATTATGTGTGGGCATTATGATGGAGAAAAGCGGAATCCTGTTTTTAGTGACCATGTTTGTTTATCCCTCTAGTACAACTGTGGATCATGCTTTTCGAATAAATTGCGTACGCAAACTTGTTTGCTTAATCCGATCTAAGGCCCCGATTATTTGGATGCAGCCGGCCGCCTACAGGTGGCCAAATATAGTAAAAAAGCTGTAAATCCAGTGGATTGTTTGGTTTCTTAATGTTGTTGGTGGGGTGGGGGTGCAAACTAAACGTTGTCGAAGCGCAGACAGAAAAAGCTGCATCCAAAAGAGGTGGAGTGTGTTCCCACATGTCTGTGAGGATTTGGTATCAGGTTGCAATGACTAATCAAACTAAAAAGCCAACTATAGTCATTTTTTTTAACGACTGGGAGATCTCCCCTCATGGTTCAAATGCCGGTGGAGGTGAAATAGCAACCTTTGCGGTTGCTCGGGCCTTTGCTGCTCTTGGTTATCAGGTGATTGCAGCCGGCAATATTCCTGAGGGAGATACGGAAAAAGACGGTATTCAATATATCAATTTTGGAGCTGACTATGGATTAGCCAGGGTAGCAGGTAGACTAGAGGGGCTTGATTCTTACTACCTTTTTGCTGCAACCCTTGCACATCCCTTTGTTGTTTTTGGGCATGATAAGCGGTGCCGGGTCAAAATACTTATTAACCACTCTCCATCGGCTTGCTTCAACGGTATGAGAGCAGAAACAATGATGGAACTGGTCGATTACGTGGTATTTGTATCTCAAGCGCAGAGTGAGCGGGCACGAATTATGCCGGGAATCGATGATGGGAAAATTCGAGTTGTAAGGAATGCTTTTCAGGATGATACGTATAGCTATGCGGGGCCAGAGAGACGGAACTGGAAGAGGCTTGTTTATGCTGGAAGGATCGAGCCAGCCAAGGGAATTCACGTCCTTTTAGAAGCTTACAAGAAGCTAACCGAAAAAGTTTCTGATCTCGAATTGCGAGTATTTGGAGATGAAAGCTTTTGGCCACAGATTGCAGATCAAAGAGGTTTCCTGGAGAAGACTATTTCGGGGCTTAAATTCTATGGTCGGGTTCCACAAAATAGAATAGCTGCGGAATTTCAAGAGGCTGGAGTGCTGGTTTTTCCCTCAATTTCATTTGAATCAGCTGGACTCTCAATTATAGATTCACAGGCAAGCGGCTGTCCGGCAGTAGCGTTCCCCGTAGGCGGAGTCCCAGAGTATCTGCTTGATGGTCAGTGTGGCAGACTCGTGCAGGAGATAAGTTCTGAGGCTCTCTATGAGGCTTTATTGGAGCTTCTTGAAAATCCTGCGGAACTTGAGCGTATGTCTAACAATGGAGCAACGATTGGTCGGCAATATACCTGGCGCAATGCGGCAGAGAAACTTTTAGAGCTTGCCCGGGAGGTTGACCGGCTTTCGGAAGAGGACTCGCATAACGATCTCCACCCTGTGCTTAAGCGAAGTCTAAATCCCTCGAGGGTCGGATATGATTCTTTGCTTACTGATCTTGAGAAAATAGCACAAGGTAGAGTCTTATCCGATCCTGCGATCGAGAAGCTATTGGAATCTATGCCGGAGTGTGCTGGACCTTACCTCTGGAAGGGGTTGCGCCGAGAGCATTCTGGAGACTCCAAGTCAGCGCGAGAACTCTATGAATTAGCCTTAGAACGGAGTGACCCGAGAGACTGGCAGCCACTTATTCGCCTTATTCTACTCTCGATTGAACAGGGAGATCTATCCCAAACCAGTGTTCTCTATCTAGAAGATTTCCTTGCGCGATTCCCTGCATTTCCCCTTAACAGTCAACTCTCAGAAGTGCTTTCGATAGCAAAGGGTGGCAGCGACTCACTGTCGCATTGAGTAAAACGAAGTCGTATGTAGCATTCGTCGTATCGTATACAAGCAGCAGACCTAAAAGCACCTTTTCTGAAGACTTGGAGGCTCTTCTTGCATCGAAATTTATAGCTCTAAGTCGCTAAGTTTTTAATAGTAGCAGAAAATCGCCCAGATGTTGTAGGTGAGAAAATTGGATAGAGACTCCACTTTGCAGTTGCCCACCATTTTGATGCTAAATCAAACTTGGTTTACTAAAGAGTTTAAAGAGATCGGATGTCGGGTGGTTACAGCTGGCTTTGGCAAACACTTCGATCTTAATATTTCACATTACGGAACAAGTATCGATGAACTTTGTCAGATGGTGTCAGAGGATTTTCGTCCTGATCTAATCCTGATTCACGACAATAGTGGTCCGATTGCGTTTACCGGCATACCGGAAAGTAGAATACCTTCGATTTTCTACTCTGTCGATGCTCATCACCACTGGCATTTTCACGGCCTACTGGCAGCAAGCTTTAACCATGTCTATGTTGCGCAAAAAGACTATATAGATCAGATGAAGGAGGTCTGCCCTGAAGGGTCGATTGAATGGCTGCCTCTATGGGCACCGATTTACATTGAACCGAGCAGAGACAAAAAATATCAAGCGTGCTTTGTTGGGAATATGGATCCCAAATTACATCCGGAAAGAGGTAAGTTTTTTAAAGAGCTCAAAAAGCAGGCTTCAATCGAGGTCTTTGAGGGCAGTTACAGCAAGTATTTTCCCTTTAGTCAGTGTGTTGTCAACCAGACGGTTCGGGAAGATTTAAATTTTCGGGTATTTGAAGCGATGATGTGTGGAACATTACTGCTAACTGAAAAGACAGGTAACGGTTTGCTTGAGTTGTTTGAGGACGGTGTGGATCTTGTAACCTATCAACGTGCAAATCCACAAGATGCTGCAGAAAAGATCAATTCATTTGTGAAAAATCCCCTTCAAACCATTAGAATTGCGACTACGGGTAGAGAGAAGGTTCTTCAAAATCACCTTCCACAGCACAGAGCAAAAAAGATCTTTGAAAAAATCCAAGCGATAATTGGCCAACCAAAAACGGCAACTTATTTACCGTGGATGATAAATTTTGCGATGATTGGCTCAGGTTTTGATGATAGTTATCCAGAGGGAGCTTTGGTGGCCTGGAGACATTCGTTAAATTACGCAAAATTGGCCATAGAAAACGGAGAGCCGTTTGATCAGGAGAGTTGCCTCTATTTACTTAGAACAGTTTGTCGATTCGATATGCTTACTGGCAAGAACCATGGAGAAACTGTCATTAGAGAGTTACATCAATCCTTTCCAGAGGAGAGACTTTTAACACTGTATTTAGTTAGAAGCCATCTTAATCGGGGTGAGCAGGCGCAGGCGCTCCAATTAGCAAACAAAATAGCCCCGCAAAGTGAGGATGTAATTTTCTCGGCAGCAGAGAAATTTGTAGCAGAGATCCTTGATGCAAAGGGGCCTTCTTAGAGTTCATCCGAAATTCCTCTGCGTTACCCTGCGTGCCTCTGCGTTTATTTAGAATCAATTTTAACGCAGAGGAACGCCGAGGCACGCAGAGGTAATTGTCCGTGAGACAGACTCCTAGGTTGAAGACTCAAAGTTTAACTGATAATTGCCCAATAATCTTGAGATTACCGAGAAAATTGCGATACCTGGATCCTCGCTCTTTAACTCAGAGATAATAAGCTTTAACTGGTCGTACGATTGCGAGTCCTTTAGTGCGGTTTGGATAGAGTCGGGACTATTAGGCTCCCTTTTAAGGAGCCGCAAAACAATCTCAGAGATATTTCGTCTTACATCCCAAAAAGAATTACTTAAGACTTCATGCTCCCATTTGTTTTTTGCATCAGTGCTAAATTCAAGACCTAAAATCGAATGAACGTCTAAAATTTGCAAGGTATCGGAGTAGATCCTGGCAACTTGCTCAAGGGGAGATTGTACTCTCTTGGATGTCCATAGAATCTCCAGCAAGATCATAATCCTTGGTAGCAGTGCATAGGCTTGAGCAATGGGTTGCTCCAAATTCATCGAGAGATATTTCTCGTAGCGAAGAGTCAGCAACTCTTTTTCATCTCCGCTAAATATATCGGTACCAATTTTAATTGCCTGTTTAAACGAGTTTTTGTAGAGATCGACCATTTCGCCCAGGGTCAGTTCGTGCCCGTGACAGCTAATTAGCCAGAGGGTTACATCTCTTAGCGCGCCGTTTAACTCTTCAATTAATTCAATAAAGACTTTATTGTGTTCAAAGGTATCAAACTGTCGAATGGCCTTTCTTAATTTTCGTGCTCCAAGCAGCATGTCAGCAGCGAGTGCGCATTTTATAACGGTAATCGGTTTTACTGAGTGGATCAGACACATCCTGTGGACAAACGTTATTCCAACTGAGTCGATTAGAATATTGGTAGCCTGGGTCGCTATAATATTGTGAGCCAGGGGATGAGCCAGGATTTCACTTTGGTGGTTATCTCTTAAATATGCAGGAAAGTAATCGACCAAAAACGATTTTAGACGGGGATCGGTGGGCAGCTGAGACTGAACTAACTCATCCTTAATCCACATCTTTACGGCACCAAGACATACTGCCAATTCAGGCTTGCTAAGCCCCTCTCGCTTTCGTGCTCTTTCAAGAAGTTCATCGTCCTCTGGAAGAAATTCGAGCGCACGGCTAACGTAACCTCTTTTTACGATCTCTCTTAATAGAGTTGCAAAATACTCGATACTTTTTCGAGATCGTCTAATGGCGAGTGACAAGAGCAAAGCATGATTCCTGTTGTGTTGCAGGACGTCATCTACTACTTCTGGTGCAATCTGTTTCAACAGCTCATTGCGTCGATTAGTATCGAGATTTCCTTGTCGTAAAAGTTCTGCAAATAGAATTTTTATATTTACCTCGTGGTCAGAGAGATCCACTCCGGCTGAGTTATCGATTGCATCAGTAAATATGTGACCACCTCGCCGAGCAAATTCTATTCTCCCTCGTTGAGTAAATCCTAAGTTGCCACCCTCACCAATCACTTTGACCCGTAGGTTTTCAGCATTTATTCGGACTCGATCGTTAGTACCATCGTTTACATCGGCATTAGATTCCGCCTTGGATTTAACATAGGTTCCGATACCACCGTTCCAGAGAAGATCGCATGGAGCCTGAAGGATAAGTGATATAAGTGTCTCACCATCTACCGATGCACTAACAGACGGGTCAATTCCAAGAGCTTCACGTACCTGATCTGTTAAATGAATCTCTTTATCAAAGCGGTTAAAAATTCCGCCCCCGGCACTAATAAGGTTTGAGTCGTAGTCGGACCACTGTGAACTTGGCAACTCGAATAGTCGCTTTCTTTCAGCAAACGACTTAGCAGCATCAGGGGTTGGATCAAGGAAAATATGTTTGTGATTAAAAGCTGCAACTAGCTGAATACGATTGCTTAATAGCAGACCATTGCCGAACACATCGCCCGACATATCGCCAATGCCTATCGCTGAGAATGTATCCTCGACATAATCTTGCCCGATATTTTTAAAGTGTCGCAGAACGGATTCCCATGCACCTCTTGCAGTAATTCCGTAAAGCTTATGGTCGTAACCCTGTGAGCCGCCCGAGGCAAAAGCGTCTCCAAGCCAAAAGTCATATTCTTCAACTGCTATCTTATTGGCTATATCACTAAATGTGGCAGTTCCCTTATCGGCTGCTACAACCAGATATGGATCTTCTTCATCATAAGCAATTACGTTTTTTGGTCTAACAATCTCACCGTCTTTACGGTTGTCTGTGATGCATAGCAGTGACCGTATAAAAGTTTTATAGGCACTTTTTACCAGCTCCATTTGTTGCTCTCTGTCGGATGCTGGTAGGTTGCGGACAATGAAACCACCTTTTGCACCAGCCGGTACAATCAAGGCGTTTTTAACATTTTGAGTTTTCATTAACCCAAGCACTTCATATCGAAAATCCTGATGCCTGTCACTCCACCGCAATCCTCCTCGGGCGATTTTGCCGGCCCGCAGGTGGACCCCCTCCATAGTCGAAGAGTGGATATAGATCTCAAATACAGGTTTGGGAGCCGGAATGCTTTCAACTTTTGATGATTGAATTTTAATTGAGATCGCCTCAGCGTCTTGATAGAAATTGGTTCGTACTGTATTTGCAAGTATGTCCGAAAGCCCGCGCAAAATTCGATCCTGAGTGATATCAGAGACATTACGCAGACTATCTCTAAAGTTAACTAGTGCAGACTCAAATCTACTTTTTCTCGATTTAAGATCACTTGAAAGACTCGGATTAAAACGAATCTCAAACATGTTCCACAGCTGATTTGCGGCAATGGGGTGGCTTGCTACAGCATCTAAGATTACGCTTTTGGAGGCAAACTTATTTACCTGCCACAGGAAAGAACAGTATGTTCTTAAGAGTGCAATCGCTCTGGTGTCTAGATTTGCACTTACCATAAGAGAGTTTAATAGGTCATTTTCTACTTGGTCAGAAAATATGTCCTCGAGGCCAGGCGCTAGATACTGCTCAAATGTTTCCTTGGTTACATAGGCATCCTGTTTCCCGTGTACTAAAAAGCGGTGTATAAAAACTGGATCTCGGCCGGTGGGGACAGCCCTGTTAGTTTGCTCACTTATCACTTCCAGTCCGGCATTTTCAAGCACTGGAAGAGCACGACTTATTGTTACCTCTTGTGTAAGGCTGTAAACAATCAAGGTAAAGAAACCGGGTGGGACTCCCTTAGCCGATTGCATGCTTATCCTGTACGGCTGCGCGGTATTGAGGTTTCTGATGTTCTCTATATCATCCTTACATTCTTGAACAGAATAAATCGCCTGATAATCATCAGGAAACGCATTGCCGTATGTGCTCCATATCTGTTCAGTCTCGGGATTTTGTTGATCTGAGTGTAAGGCCAGATGTAAATTATCTTTCCAGGAGCGAGTTAAGTCCGCAATTTCTGTTTCAAGTTGGGCAAGATTAACCTGTTGTGGAGCTCCCTCGGGTAGGGGGATTTGAAAGTAAATTCTGGCATGCGGGCGATTAGATAGATCAAGCAGGTACTCACTTGATCCAGCCAGCGCACCAAATACTCTTTCAATGTGAACCTGAAGCCGTTGACGCACCCCACTATTAAAGCGATCTCTTGGAAGCACAATTAAGATAGATGCTCCACGAAAGCTTTGATCAAAGCGGACAGAAACGCGGGTTTCATTTCTATTTTGAATATCAAGCACGGTGCGAATAATAGCTTGAAGTGAGTCAAGATCTGCCCGCAGAGCTTCATCTTTGGGCATACTATCGATGATATTAACAATACTTTTGTGATCGTGCGACTGTTCAACTACCATTTCAAGATCGAGTAGCTTTCTTAGTTTCTCCCTGATAATTGGTATGCTTGAAGAGTCTTCTGCCAGCGCCTTTGAGGTAAATAGGCCAGCAATTACGTGAATTGCAATTAGACGACCATCAGAGGAGTGCTCCTGGACAGTTAGTGCTGATATCTGGTTTCTCCTTTGAACCAGGCTCTCAGTTCTAAACCTTGAAATAGCAAATAATGAATCACTGGATAATAAATCATTTGCATCTTGCTTTGCCTCTTTGAGCAATCGTTCAGCGAAATTATTTTCTAGTTTGCAAATACCAAGAGAGTGGAGGTTGTCCAATGCTATTTGTGGACTCTGTTTGACCTCCCAACGCATATGACCAAGAAAAACGTACCCACCATCTATCAGCCAACGCAAAAATGCGCCAAGTTCTACTTTCTCTTCTTTGGTATGATAACTAGACGCTCGGGTCGACTCTAGTAGCCGTGCTAAAGTTTCTACCTGGACGATGATGGCATTAAAGTCCTCAGTAGCGGCAATTACCTGCAATAGAGTTTCGGTAAGCTGTTTTTTAAGGATTGGCAACTGCTCAGAGCTTAGGGCCGAGATTTCAATGTAAGAAAATGAGATTCGGTGACCATCCCGATTTAGTATGGGGTGTAGCAAGATAGAGATACTTACACCAAAGTCTAAGAGACACTCTCTTATTGAATTAATAATAAATGGTCTGTCCCCGATGCTAACAAAGATCCTTGTGTGCCCATCGGCGGGCTCTACACGAACCAGAGGGGTTGCTGACTCCTCCAGAAACAAATTTAAATGTTGATGAGCGGTTTGTGAGATTTCTACTAATTGTTGCAGTGTTTTTGTAACTAGATAATCTGAGGTTGCTTTGGCAAAAAGCTGGTGTGAGAGCTCTGAGGAGGAGAGAAACAGCTCAACTTTATCTATTGCATCTTTTTCAAGCTCTGCCTGCAGCGCATGCATTGTTTCTGACTGAACCTTATCGGAGTTTTGCACTTTGCCTTTTTCCTTTTTGACGACTTAAAACTAGATCACCAAATTTAAGTACCTGTAACCGGCACAGTATAGTACCGGAAAAACATAGTTTTTGAAATAAGTGCCGCGTGCCTGTGCGTTTAAATTGATTTGAAATTAACGCAGAGGCACGCGGAGGTACGCAGAGGTAATTATTTGTGAGAGAGACTACTAGCCGCCGTAGTTTGCACCTCGGTGTGTAGTGATCGGGAGGTATGCTATGAAATAATTGCGCACACTGTCGGCAAAAAAGTCAAAAAACTGAACACTTCCGCGCTATTTTTTTTAAAAATTTTGACTGGATTACCTTACTAAATGCCGCTAGATATTTTTGGTACATCAAATAATGCTGTGTCTTCAGTATGTTGTAGGCTTTGAGAAATTTTTTGCGACTGATTGTCAAAATATTCACATCATACCCATGACGTTGGTATGGCAGTTGCCATGTAACTGACAGAGTCACTTTTGTAAGGGTGGTTGTTACCAGGTTCTCAGACTTCTCTTATCAGGTTTTCCCTTACAAAAGTGTGCTTGTACTCGGTCTTTACGGATGAAAGGTTTTTGCTAAGGAGAGCAACAGATGCAAACTACACTCGCAGGTGATGAGATCACCGCTTCTTTCCCACAATTCTCAAAGTCAATGCCGGTTAGAAATAGTGCCAAGGAGCTAAAGCAGACCTCCTTTGCAGGGATAATCAGCCAATGCAGCAAAATGCAGCAGGTATTTGCGGTAATTGAGAAGATTGCCGGAACAAACTCAACAGTTCTTATTCTAGGTGAAAGTGGGACCGGCAAGGAACTAGTTGCCAGGGCGCTCCACAAGATGAGCCGACGGTGTGGAAAAATGATACCGGTTAACTGTGGAGCGATTCCAGAAGAGATTTTAGAAAGCGAGCTTTTTGGTCATGAAAAAGGGGCATTTACAGGAGCAGTTACTCAGAAAATCGGAAGGTTTCAAATGGCCGAGGGAGGAACGATCTTTCTAGACGAGATTGGAGAGATGAGTCCTAAGTTGCAGGTGAAGTTACTTAGAGTTCTGCAAGAACGAATTGTTGAGCCGGTTGGTTCTACCCGTTCAATTCCAGTCGATGTCCGGGTAGTAGCGGCTACAAATAAGGATCTCTGGGAAGAGGTACAAGCCGGTCGCTTTCGAGAAGATTTATTTTATCGGCTTCAAGTAGTCCCAGTTGAACTACCCCCTTTAAGAGAGCGTGATGGTGATGTTGAACTCTTAGCACAATACTTTGTTACCAGAGAGTGTGAACAGCTCGGCAAAAGCTCAATGCAGCTCTCTGCAGAAGTTTTAATGGCTCTACAAGCTTTTGAGTGGCCGGGTAATATCCGTGAGCTTGAGAACCTTGCAAAGAGATTAGTTATTCTTGCCGATGGGGACCAGATAACCACAAACCAACTTCCCGGCTATATATCAAAGCAAGGAAAACTTGCTTGCGAGATAATAGAAACAAATCTTGAGATACCCGAAAATGGGCTGGATTTTAATCAACTGGTTCATCAGTTTGAGTCAAAGTTAATTTTGATGGCTCTTAGTAAAACTCAGTGGAATAAGAAGGCAGCTGCCAAGTTGCTGAGCCTTAATCGCACAACCTTAGTTGAAAAGATTAAAAAGAAAGGACTAGAGCAGTGCCTTAATGGTACCCCTGCAGCTGAACAGGTAAACGCATAATTCCAGGGGATACAATATGCCACCGTTTAAAAGAAGGTTAATTCAAATTAGCTTACTTTTTTTGAGTATGCCTGTTTGGGTTATGGCCGACCACCCAATTGAAGTTCAAAGAAAGAGTGCGCGCGGCGAGCATTTTGAAGCTCTCGTGCTGTATGATCGTCTGGCTCAGAGGAACATGACACCTGATGCCAGATTAGCGGCAGCAAAAAGTGCCTGGGCGCTGGGTTTGGTGGACAAGGCAGTAGCAGAATTTGATCACCTGATTGTTCAAGATGAGTTGACTACCTATGAGCAGGGAAGAATTCATCTAATGCGCTCAATTCTAGAATACCAAGAGCAACGGTATCAGGTCTCTACTCTCTATGCAGAGCGGGCTGTAAAGGCCTTGTCAGCAGGAACACTGCGAGGTAAGGCCTGGCTCGTTTGGGGCGATAGCCTGCAAGAATTAGGGAAGAATGGTGATGCTCAGGAGAAATATACTAAAGCGATAGAAGAGTTAGTAGTAGATGAACGACCAGAAGCCTATTACAGGATGGGTCTTAACTTACTCCGACTGGGTAAGTCTACAGAAGCCCAGGCAGCGTTCGAAAATGTACCGCTTGGTCATGCAAGAACGCCATCAACGATCAGAGAGCTTGCCAGGATAGCTTTAGATAACGAGGAATTTGACAACGCTGCCTTCTGGCTCGCGAGAGGGAGGAGTGACTATCCAGATCACTTTCTTGATAGTTGGGTAGATTATGCCCTTATTAGGATTGGACAGGAACAAGGCGAGCTAAAGAAAGTCAGAGAGATGCAAAAGCAGGTTCAAGAGAAATATCCGCCATCAGATTCATGGCTCACTCTGTTATTGGCCTCTTCAGAGGTATTTGAATGGAAAACCTTTTTTGGAAAGGAGATCCTCAATGACAGGCAATAGTAGTATTTTACCTACCGAAATTATCGAAGATATAAGTAGTACAGAGCTACTTAAAGAGGCGTTCGAAAAATTTAATGCAGCAAGTCTAAAACTCCAGGAGCGCTATGATGACTTGTCTGAGGAGACTGTAATTTTAAGAGAGAAATTGGCTCTAAAAGAAAAGGAAGTCCAAAGAGCTGAAAGACTGGCTACTCTGGGAAAAACAGCAGCAGCCCTGGCACATGAGATTAGAAACCCGCTAGGTGCAATTACCCTCTATACTTCAATTTTAAAAGAAGAAATGACAGCCGAGGATCATATCCGGGAGATCCTTGATCAGATGGAGAAGAGCGCATCTGTATTAAATCACGTGGTAACTAATATCTTACAATTTTGTAAGACAGAGTGTCCGCCAAAGACACCTGTAAATCTCTCTGCTCTATTTGGTGAGATTATAGAGCAGTACCGTTTACAACACCCCGAACTTGAAATCAGAGCTGAGCAGTTAAGTGACCCGTTTATTCTCGGCAATGAACATGGACTAAGGCAGGTATTTCAAAATCTAATTTCAAACTCGGTTCAAGCGATGAAAGGCAAGGGGAGTATTTCAATCTTCTTTGCATCTAAAGATAAAGGGATAGAGGTATCCCTTGAAGATAGTGGCCCTGGAATATCATCCGAGATTTTAACTAAAGTATTTGATCCTTTTGTTACAACACGGGTCGAAGGAACAGGTCTTGGATTGGCAGTTGTTGAGCAGATCGTCAGTCAACACGGGGGGACAGTAAGTGCCTCTAATACCAAGCAAGGAGCCTGTTTTCAGATCTGGCTACCTGGAAAATGACTGATATAGATAGTTCTACTTATATGAATGGAGAGTGTGATGAGTAATTTAAGGATATTAGTTGCAGATGATGATCCGCAGATGCAGCTTGCTTTAAAGACAAGTTTGGCCCGAGCAGGAAACCAGGTACATGTGGTATCAAATGGTAAAGATGCGCTCGACTATGCCCGTCAGGAGACTCTTGATGTGATTATCTCCGATCAAAGGATGCCAGAGATGGAGGGCCAGGAGCTCTTAAAGGCCTTACAGACAGAAGGTGTGGTGTGTCCATTTATAATGATTACTGCTCATGGAACAATTGATCAGGCGGTTGAAGCAATGCAGCTTGGTGCTGCTGATTTTATTACCAAGCCTTTCTCATCAGAAGAGCTTAAGCGTGTTGTTGAAAGAGTTATTGCTCCAGAGATGACAGCATGCCGCAAGAAGGATTCAAAAGGTGCAATGGGTCGACCTATTGTAACTAATAATCCCCTGATGATCAGAATCTTAGAAGTTTGTGAGAATGTGGCAAGAAGTGATGCGACAGTGCTCGTTCAGGGCGAATCTGGAACTGGTAAGGAATTAATTGCCAGGTTAATTCATGATGCCAGCCCCAGGGTTAATCATCCGTTTGTTGCTGTAAACTGTGCAGCTCTTCCAGATAATTTACTAGAGAGTGAGCTTTTTGGACATGAAAAGGGTGCCTTTACCGGTGCTCAAAATCGAAAAATTGGAAAGTTTGAATTAGCTCATGGAGGTACAATACTACTTGATGAGATCTCTGAGATGGACCTTGGCTTACAAGCTAAGCTACTTAGAGTCCTCCAGGAAAGAGAAGTTGATCGAGTTGGGGGAAAAGATCCGATTTCGATTGATGTGCGGGTTGTAGCTACTACCAATAGAAACCTAGAGCAGATGGCCAAGGATGGAAAGTTTAGGGCTGATCTTTTCTATCGATTAAATGTCATCCCAGTTACTCTTCCCGCTTTAAGAGAGAGAAAGGGCGACATCTCTCTTTTAATTCAGCATTTCTTACATAAATTTCTCGGTAAGGATGCGCCAAGACTTGATCAAGATGTAATCCAATCACTTGAATCATATCCCTGGCCCGGTAATATTCGGGAATTA
>Ga0081527_100612_pt1 | contig 14127 bp, 12 predicted proteins | sample HotLakmasection5_FD_70992 | JGI IMG/M metagenome (GOLD analysis project Ga0081527, IMG submission 70992) | Hypersaline microbial mat communities from Hot Lake, Washington, USA - Section #5 (SPADES assembly) (version 2) | ecosystem: Environmental > Aquatic > Non-marine Saline and Alkaline >... | reverse complement strand
AGGTGATATAAGTAGTGGCTCATTAGTTTGAGTATCATGCTGATCTATACTATCCGGGAGTTTGCTATCGGTACCAGTCAACTTTTCTAGTAAGTAGTCTGTTCTGGACTTCTCCGAGCTTTCTGAGAAATGATTAAAAGCATATTGAAATAAGAGATAAGCTATCACTCCTACAATCGCAAAGAAAACTCGCCGGGGGAAACTAAAATCAAGCCTTTTAAGAACCAGACATCTAGCAAAATGGTCGTGTAAGGCCTGCTTGTCTTCAGTAAATGCAGCCATCAAGTAGCCAACAAAAATCACCAAAAGGCCCGAAATCAAGGAAACCCCTAATAGTAGGAAGCCGATAAACCTATACTGTCCCTCTATCAAAATAGCGGTGCCCAGTGCGCCGCCGACAAACATTAAAAGTGGGCCAATTGATTTTAAAAGATTCCGTTTTAGCGCTATCCAGAAAGAGATCGGTCTGCCCTCAAGATCCGTTACCGCCAAACGAAAAATCGCTTTTCCCGGCGTAGTCATGTAGCGACTCCGTTCAAATAAAGCAAAATAAAGGTAAGGTACGGCAAGGGTGATAAAGAGCAGCAAAATAAAAAGCATTACAAAGGGAATGAGCGCCAGAAAGGGGAGCTCGGCTAAAGCGTTTGCAAATGCCTCATACGAATCGAGATCACCACTAGTGGTTAGTTTTAAGGTGGGGGCTAAAATTAAACTCAGGAGTAATACTATTAGTCCCGATGAAATGGTTGTAAGAATAGTGACAAGTATCGAATCATATAAAAAAGCAAAAAGACGCAACCAAAAACCAGCAGGGGCCCACTGTTCGGCGTCTAATTCTTGAGCCGGTTGATTATTCTCCGGAGGTTGGTCTGGTTGTGTAACGTCTTGATCCATATACCTAAAGTAGAAAACACTTCCTGGTTCGCTTCAAGAGGTCTTTTGGTAGCGTCATATATAGATTAAAGGAGAAAATTGGACTAGCTAATTTAGATTCTATACTATTTGTCCTATGGACCCACACCAACCTGAGCATAGAGTAGTAGAGCTGGAAACCGCAACCTTAGGGGACAAGATGCGAGCATTCGGCCACAAGCTTCTATCCGCGCTGGAACAAGAGCCACTACTTGAGAGAATGTTGAGAACTGTGGCCGAGCAGACAGGGGGTACTTTTACTGCGGGTGCCCCGTTTAAATCCGCAAGCTTAGTATGTGACCTTGGAGAAGATACCACTGTAGTTGTAACGCCCTTTGTGGCAGTTGGTGGTAACGCGTTTTTTATAGAGGGGATGGATTTTAGAGCTACTCTTGATAATTATTCAGGCCTAACCGGCTCTGCTACTTCTTGCCTAATAAGTCTACTAAGAAAATCAGAACATACGATTAAATCATCTGATCTTGAGACGTTTGCCAGGGTGCTAGAGCAATCTAAGGTATTAGACTCCGGGGATGACGGAATTAAAAAAAGTATTTATGTATCGCCTATCAAAAATAACCCGGGTCAAGTTGAGATTAAACTTTTGTATCATGGCGCTCCGCGCAAACCTCAAGATGTTGTTGACTCGCTTGCGAAGATGGGAGCGTTTATCAAGCTATTAAAGTATGCTTAAAGAGCGCTTTTTAACGGTAGTTGAGAAAAATCCCTTTGCCTCGTAGTCTTCTTGCACCTCTTACAACAAAGGAAGTATTCCCACGGTGTGTAAGTAAGAGTTGTTTTAGCTGCCCCTCGAGTTCGGCCCTGGTGCTTGCAAACAAGGGATTCGAAAATAGATTTTCTCTTTGGAATGGATCTAATTGTAGATCGTAGAGCTCATCGCGTTGGCGACGGTTTCTAATTAAAACATATCTTCCAGTATGTATCGCACTAAATGGAGTTCTTAAAACCTTTCTTCTACTGTTTCTTTTCTTACGAAACCCCTCAATCATCAAAGCCGGACGAAAAGATGGGTCAGATTGCTCATAAAGAGGTTCAAGCGATAGCCCCGCTCTTTGATCTTCGTAGGGAGTGCCAGCTAGCTCTGCAATTGTTACCGGTATGTCCACATTTGCAATTAATGAGTGCAGATCCTCTCTGGGTGTCTTGATTCTGTCATCAAAGCGGATAGCAAAAGGAACTTTTATGGCAGATTCGTAAGCAATATCTTTTGAGTTTAGACCGTGCTCTCCGTTCATTAGACCATTATCAGAGAGAAAAATTATCAATGTATTATTAATAATCTGGTTATCCTCAAGGAGTTGCACTATTTCCCCGATACCCCGATCTACTGAAAGCAGACATTCACGTTGTCTCCGTGCAAAGTCGATTTGCTGCAAAGCAACACCGGGCCTTCTCTTTAGCTTTACCATCCAGGTAGGCTTTCTCCAGTCACGTAACTCTTGCTGGGAGGGAAGAAAATTTGGATAAGACATAGCTGGCAAATCGACATCGGCGAATTTACCCCGATCTTCAGGGTGTGGTGTTGCAGGAAAGTGAGGAGCATTAAAGGCCAGGGTAAGAAAGAAAGGTTTTTGCTGTTGAGCTGCAAGATCAATAAATTCTATAGCGCTCTTAGTAAGTATCTCTGTAATATACCCCGGCACCTTTCGCTCTTTGGGTGAATTTACAAAGAGGCGGGGATTAAAGTATGGCTGGCTACCCCCTTTGTGCCCGACCCAGAAATCAAAACTACTAACAGGTTTTCCGGAGTGAGTATTTAGATATTTTCCGATAAAGCCCATAAAGAACTTTTCTCTTACTCTCTGAAAGATAGTTTCACCTTTTAAGATGAACTTATTGCCAACTACTTTGTGTTTAGACGCATACTGACCTGTAAAAATACTTGCTCTACTCGGGCAGCATGCAGGTGTGGTTACATATGCCTTTTTAAATTCAATTCCTTTCTGAAAAATCTTACTTTCAGTCTCTGGCATAACACCACTAATGTCATCCCACCTCTGATCGTCTGTAATGATCAGTACGATATTTGGAATGCTTGGAGCTTCTGCCAGGCAGAAATTAGGATTGAATTGCCCAGATAGTAAGACAGTTAGGAGAACTAACGGCAGGATATATTTTCTTTGCATTTTGGCCTATCAAGCATATCTAGCACTTATTAGGTGGATTCAAAAGAGTTTAAGGCACGATATTTTGATGTATTGGGGTGGCTATTGGCATACCTATTTTTTCAGTAAATTGAGCGGCAGGTAAGTATTTATTGCTGGCGCAAGCTCCTGCTCTCAATATAGGGTAAACGAAAGAGTTTCAACATAAAATCTAGCCAGAAAATAAGCATGAAAATCCGAGATCTCCCTAGCCAATATTATGATGAGAGACCGGGGCAGTGTGTGGTTGATACAATTGTGGTTCACTCGATGTATGGCCCAGAGCTTTCCGAGCGTTTTTTGGCGGAGAGGTGCAAAGCTTGTCTCGATCAGTATCAGGTCTCAGCTCACTACATAGTTGATAGGACTGGTCAGATTTGGCAAATGGTCTCAGAGGATTGCCGAGCGTGGCATGCTGGAGAGTCTCAGATGCCTTTTGATGATGATAAACGCAAAGGGGTAAACGCCTTTAGTATAGGAATTGAGTTGCTTTGCTCGGATACAGATCCTACCTCTACTGAACAGTATCATGCTCTAACCACACTAATCTTGGATATAGCAGAGCGTCATCCGATTTATAATATTGTGGGACACAGCGATATTGCACCCGGGAGAAAAGAGGATCCACTCGGGTTTAGTTGGACGACACTAGCGGCACAACTAAAAAAAATTGGTAATCTGAGTAAATTTAGGTTTCCGCTCGCCACGGCTCTTTGAACATAAAAAAAGGGTTCGTCTACTCTACTAGCTAGACGAACCCCAGAGTTAGCACGGACAGAAATCTATGCAGCTGCCTGCATTCCACCATTTCTGGCGTATGGATTATATCCGTAGTGAATCTGGTCACTGCTGTTATAATCATCAAAGTAGCGTTGTAATTTTTTGCGCAACATTAATCTTGAACGGTGCAACCTTGATTTTACCGCTGCAACTGAGAGGTCTAAAATTTCCCCTACCTCTTGGTTTGACAGACCATCTACATCTCTTAGCACGAAAATCATGCGGTATTCTTCTGGTAGTTTACCAATAGCGTCTTCTAGTTGGTCACGTAATTCATGTCTGGAGCTCATATAACTTATATCACAAGAATCACTTCTGGAATGAAGCCATGAGGGGTCCCCGTTAGAATACGCTGCATCATCTAGCGAAACCGCCTGATGCTTTTTCCTGGTTCTTAACTTCATAAATGAAGTATTAGCGGTAATCCGATAGAGCCAGCTTGAGAAAGCTGACTTTCCCTGAAACATATTTATTTTTTGAAAAACAGTTACAAAGACATCTTGCAATATCTCTTCAGTATCTTGCTCATTGCGAGTGATGCGAAGTGCTAAGTTGTGAACCTTCTCGGTATATCTCTCCACAAGTTCGAGGTAGGCAATCTCTTCTCCACCTTGAAACGCACTTACTAATTCTTTGTCTGTTCTTACATCTTCCATATTAACCTCTCTGTTAAAAAATCCTTTTGGTTGCTAACTCAGAATTGAAAAACATCTCCAACCCATGCGTGTATTCTGGGGTATATTCAGGGGCTAGTTGTCACGGATTTGTATCGGGCTTGTAAGTTTTGTGTAATTTAGGCACTTTATTTGTGCTTATTTAGAGCTGTTTATAGGTGGATACCCGTACACAGTGCTCTGGTAATCACCTTCAAATGGAGTTAAATTGGATTTAGTGGCCTTAGCAGAATCAAATTGGAGACAGGTAAGATGGCAGAAAGATTAGTAAAATGTGTAAAATTTAGTGAAGAGCTTCCCGGTCTGGCAAAGCCACCCTTTGCAGGTGAGATGGGAGAGAAGATCTTTGAGAATATCTCACAAAAAGCCTGGGATCTCTGGGAGAAAGATATGCAGATCAAGGTAATCAACGAGTACCGTCTGAATATGGGAGAAGAGAAGGATTACAACATGCTTGTTGAACAAATGTTGGCTTTTTTAAACTTAACTGGTGAGAAAGTAGTAGAAGTAGAAAATGCTGAACGGGGCAGGGGGAAGGAATAGATCAGAACTAGTTGAGGTAAACCATTTGGCATCCGAGACATCTTTTTTTAAGAAAAGGAGAGTAGCCATATTAGGAATTTTAGGATGATTATCTCGAGAAAAGAATGAAAGCAGATAGGTCGAGTTGCCTTTCACTTATGACTTATAATGTTCATTCGTGTCGCTCTCCTCGACTAAAGCATTCTCTTGATGAAGTTATTGAGGTAATAGGAAGTGCTGAGTGTGATATTATTGCCCTTCAAGAGGTAGACGCGTATTGTCCACGAACAAACAGTGTACATCAAGCCGAAGAAATGGCCAAACAGCTCAATATGGAGCCTTTATTCTTCGAGCTTGTTAACTGGGGTTCGCTATCTGATAAAAAAGAGCCTGAAGGTTTATATGGGCTTGCTTATCTTACCAAGTCACATATCAAGGTATCGGATGTACGGACGCTACGTCTTCCGGGTGAGACGCCGAAAAAGGAACCACGGGGGATGTTCCACCTCTCGGTACAGATAGGCGATAAGTCAATCAGCGTTTCTAACACGCATTTAAGCTTCGAAAGGGTCGAGCAAGATCTGCAAGTACAAGCAATGCTAGAGATGTTAGATTTAGAACGCGATAGACACAGTGCGCTTATCATGATGGGTGACTTTAATATCAAACGAAGGTCAAAAGCTCTCGATCAGCTCTATTGCTTTGCCAAGGAGTGTGTGCCTTGCTCCTTCCCGAGGGCGACCTTTCCTAGTTATCTTCCCCTGTTTCGACTTGATCGAGTCTTTATAGATAGGAGCATTGAATGCATTGAGAGTTCTGTTGTCACAAGTCGTTTAGCTCGTGCGGCTTCAGACCATTTGCCTGTCAAAGTAAAACTTAGGCTTTAGAATGAACCTGGAGAGTAGGAAGAAAGAGTGTCTTCTCGAATTCTTAAGAGGCAGTGATCAGCACCGTTGCCTATCGCTTGATACAGGTCTTGCTGCTTTTGATTGTCGCAGAAGACTTATCGCAGAGGCGAATAAATCGATATGCATAAGTACATTCCTTTGGAGAAATGACAGCTCAGGCACGCTCTTACTTCGAGAGCTAGGTGACAAAGCACTAGCAGGGGTAAAAGTAAATATTCTTCTCGACCACTGGGTCTGTATGAATGATCAGAATTCAATTCTCCCTCAGCTGAGGGAAATGGCTAAGATAGAACATGTACGTGTACGACTATTTAACCCAATCATTCGAGAATCTGATCTCAGTGAAACTGAGATAGCATTCTTTGGACTATTGGCAGCAAATACCCTACACAAGAGAATGCACGGTAAGATCATGCTGATTGATAACTCATGTGCAATTATTGGGGGTCGAAACTTAGGTGATGAGTACTTTGATCTCCATCGCGTGCGATGTTTTGTGGATAGTGAATTGCTTTTTAGCGGCCCGACTATAAAAGATGTGATGGGTTGCTTTCAGAGTTATTGGGATGCTTCAGTCTGTGTAGACATTAAAGATATTGAGCGTGAGCGAGGTAATAGTTATTTAACACAGCCTCCAGAGCAGGAGGCAAAGGATCTAGAGTTTTTGGAAGAGTTAGTTTCAAAGAACTGTCCGGATTATACGGACAAAGCATATACACCTTGTCAATTAGAGCTCGTGAGCGATGCTCCCGATGTTGATATCGAGGCACCACGAAATACGGGCCAACGACTTGAGAGTCTTTTTAAGCAAGCTAAGGAGAGTGTGCACATAACCTCGCCTATGAGTATTTTTCCTGAGTCCCTTCTTAAAATTCTCAAGCAGCAGAAAAACGAAAATCAAGATTTCTTATTGTCGATTGTAATAAATAGTTTAGTTTCAAGTGATAATCTCTATACATATGCGGGAGGGCTTAATCAGCGAAAGGAGCTGATACGCCAAATAAGAACTCAACTTCACGAGGTTTATGCTGTTCCACAAGATATAGAAGCGCTTGTCCCGAGCTATCAACGCTTAGTAAGCGAGCGTGGTAATGAAAATCTTCAGCCTGGATCAGGATTTGGTTCCAATAAGTATGAAAGCAGTGAATTACACATTACTTTGCATGCTAAGTATTTTGTGTTTGATAAAAAGAAGACGATAATAGGCTCTATGAATCTTGATCCGCGTTCACTATACTCAAATACGGAACTGTATCTTATCATTGAAGATGATGCTCTCACCAAACACTATCTGGAGCTTCATAACAAGTTGCGGCAGAATGTAAATGCTTGGGTTGTCGCAGAGCAGGAGTCTCGCCCTTTTCGATCGTACATCTCGAACCTTCTTTTTCGGCTCCAAAAATACAAGATAGGACGAATATGGCCTTTTCGATATAGTGCCTGTTTTGCTCCACGCAAAGGGACTAAGGTGGAGATTCCCAATCCCTATGACGATCATTTCTCAGACCTATATAAAGCCAGTGGAGCGTATCCCGGCATTGATGAAACACAAGAGGGAGTAGAGATGACGTTCATAAAACACTTTTCGTACATCTTTCGGCGCATGCTTTAGTCGTTATGTTGGTCTCAAGACTAATAAAAGAGCAGCTGCATTGCCCAATGCAGAATCGAGGATAGTTTTGGAGAAAAATTAATTTACTAATCTATTAAAAAGACTGATATGTATACTTTGGAGTTCCGGATTTTAAAAATTGTTGTTAAGAGGTAGGTCCATGAAAATTGCAATACTGGGTGTCGGAAATATGGGCAGCGCCTTTGCTGATGGTTTTCTTCGTGCCGGTATTGTTGACCCTCAAGAGTTAACATTGATTGATCATTCGTCAGAAAAGCTCTCCAAATATGTAGATAGATGTAAGGTAATAGATACCTTCCCTGAACAGATTCCAGCTGATACTTTGTCGATCTTTGCGATAAAGCCGCAGACTTTTTTTTCGCAAGCTGAGCAACTATCACGAATAGTGAAGTCAAGCGAGATCTTATCGCTAATGGCTGGTGTCACGGTTAAAAGAATCAAGAGATCTTTTCCGAATGCTAAGATATCCCGGTGTATGCCTAATCTTGGTGTAAAAATTGGGCAAGGCATGACTGCACTCTACATTAGTGAAGATGCAGAACCAGGCACTCGAGAGAAACTAGAAACCTTGCTTGAGCCTCTGGGCGAGACACTTTGTGTAAATAGTGAAGAACTCTTACACGCTGCCACTGCTGTTTCTGGAAGTGGCCCGGGCTTTGTCTATTTATTTATGCAGTATTTTTGCAGTGCGGCTCAACGGCTTGGGTTTAGTCCTGAGGAAGCTCTTTTGCTTACATCAAAAACTTTTGATGGGGCCATCGCGTTACAGAGGCAAGAAAACCTAACACCTGAAAGCTTAAAAAACGCTGTGGCTTCTGTTGGAGGTACGACCGCGGCAGGGCTAGAGAGTTTTGATAGTAATAATTTAGAAAAGATTGTCCAGACGGCGATTAACAGCGCTTATAATCGGGCAAAAGAGTTAGCAGCAAAGTAAGAGTAGAACATGAAAAGATATTGGTGCTTGTTTTACTGTTTTATATTTGTGTTGGTGGGGTGCACTGTGCGCCAGCAGGAGGTTGTTTGGACGCCGGAAAACTCGTTAGTAAAAATTGCCCCGATTAGCGTAGAAGATTTTGGTTCAAAAGAAAGTTTATTAGAATCAATTGATCAGAGTTTGCGCTATTTAGATAAGCTTGATCCGGAGAAGACTTATCAGTTTGGCGAAGAGCAAGTTGGAGTGCCTAGAGTTAGGGCTACTCTTATTGATTTTAGGGAGAAGGTTGTAGATCTGGGACTAGGAAGTAAACTGTCGGATTATCTTGAATCTAACTATGATTTTTTTAGTTCAGCCGCCCAGGATGTTTTGTTTACTGGGTACTTTGAGGCGAGTCTTTTCGGAGCACGAAAGCCTGATAAGATATTTAACTATCCGCTCTACCAGGTCCCAGACGATATGTTGAGGATTGATCTGAATCAGTTCTTTGATACAAAACAATTTGCAGGTATTCCTACCGATCTAAGAGCCCGAATAACCGATCAGGACAAACTGTTTCCTTACTATTCTCGCCAGGAAATTGACTCAAACGGTGCTTTGGCCGGGCGAGATCTTGAACTTGTTTGGGTTGATGATCCGATAGCTGCTTTTTTTCTCCATATTCAGGGCTCTGGCATTGTTTATTTTGAAGATGGCACAAGTTTACGGGTTAATTACGCTGATAAAAACGGTCAGCCTTATCGCGCACTGGGTAATTTATTTATTAAAGAGCAGATTCTTCCCCGTGAAGAGATCTCGATGCGCTCTCTTGTGAGTTTCCTAAGGGAGAATCCCGATAGAGTCACAGAGATGCTAAACTATAATCCAAGTTATATCTTTTTTAGATCTGTTGACGAAGGGCCAATTGGTAGCATCGGTGTACCGCTTACTCCCATGCGAAGTATTGCAACTGACTATAGAATATTTCCGCGTGGTGCACTGGCTTTTATCCGCACCCGACTACCGGATTACAACGGCGGAAAAGAGATTGAATCCTGGCAAGATTTCTCTGCCTTTGTCTTAAATCAAGACACGGGGGGAGCAATTAGAGGTGCTAATAGAGTCGATCTTTTTACCGGTCACGGAGACGAAAGTGAGGATCTTGCTGGTCCGCTTAAAGAATCTGGCCAACTAATCTTCCTGTTAAAGCGCTAATTTGATTATATTCCATTAAATAAGCCCAATAAATCAGCAACTTATAGCGGTAATATTTTTACTTAAGAGCCTGCATTATCCAGCCGATATTTAAATTTGTAGGGGGCAAGGCATTTAGCAGAACCCCTGGCAGTAGCTGGCTGACCAAGTTTTGAGTATTGGTCACTAAAGCAAAAGAAGGAAATACAGCCCATGTACGGCAAAAACGCCCACTCCACCTACCAGACGGTCCAAGTTACGACAACTGATCGAGGCCGGCTTCTACTAATGATGTATGAAGGAGCGCTAAAATTTCTTCGTCAGGCAAAAATGGGTCTTGAAGCTGATGATATTGGTAAGTTCTGTCGTTTTTTAAGTAAATCTCAGGCCATTATAGCAGAATTAATGAATACCCTTGATCACGAAAAGGGTGGAGAGATAGCCAAAGAGCTAGATCGACTTTATGATTTTATGTTGTTCTACCTAACAGAAGCTAACCTGCACAGAGATCCTGCGAGGATTGCCAAGGTAATCGAACTGGTAGAAACCATCTATTCGTCCTACAAGGAAATTATCGAAGGTGAGCACTCCAAAAACCTTAAAGTTCCTAAGGTCGATAATAAGGGCGAGATCGTAGAAGAAGGCCCCAGAGTACAGATTTCACTCTAGATTGCGGTAGAAAGCCCTAACCCCACCACATAGACATATTTAATTATGTCTATATGTCCATAATTTCAACCCCTTAGTGTCACTCTATTCGAGATAGAAGTAGTTCAATCCAATTGCAAACTCCCTTTGGGTAACTTTTAGCATCAAAAAGACAAACTCTAATCTCTTTTGGAGTGTAGCAGGGATTCACTAATACCTGGGGTGAGAAATTTAAAGATGACAGGATTGGCAAAGCTCTCTGAGCAGATGCGAAATGATTGGAACCGACGGGTAAAGCACGACTATCGCTTCTGGATGAGCGATGGCTATCAAACAGATGAAGCGATGTGGAAGTCCGGAGAGAGGGATTTCTCCATTTTAACTCACGGCATTGAAGACCAAAGTCAAAAAACATTACTAGAAATTGGTTGTGGAGTTGGCAGATTAATCTATACCGCAAGTAGCAAGTTTAAGCAGGTAATTGGACTTGATATCTCTTCTGAGGCAATAGCCAAGGCAGAAGATCTGTTAACGGATCAGAAAAATGTAGATCTAGTTATCGGCAACGGCGTTGACCTGTCTGCTATTAAAAACAGCTCAGTTGATGTTGTAATTAGCTTTGCGGCCATTACCAGCACACCTACGGCAGTCATTGCAGCATATCTAGTAGAGATTCACCGTGTACTTAAACCTAACGGAATAGTCAGGTTGCAGCTGTATTTGGGCAAAGAGCAAGTTGTCAAAGATGACGACACACTTCATCTAAGGTGTTTTGATCGCGATAATTTTTCAAGAGCAGTTCAGGCTGCTGGCTTTGAAGTGGAATCGATTGAAGATCTAAACCTCCCCTTTGAGGTTTCCTTTAAAGAGGGTGGGATCTTTGCAGTTGTAGTCTCTCTTAGACGGTGTGAGATCACTCCTGAACTACCTGATACAATCGCTAAAATCCTTCTACCAGAAGGTGAGAGCACTCAAGTTCAAGAGATTGGAGGGCGTGAGGTTGAGTACTGGATGGCTCTCAACTATGCACGAGAGCTAGCTGAAAAAGGCGATCTTCACAAAGCTAAGGAGACCTTGGAGTATGCACAAGCTCATTGTATGACAACCACAGTGGATGTTCGCGACCTATTGGAGAGAATCATTTCTGAGATTGAAAAAAAGGAGAATGACGCTCACCAAGCACCATTAGCACCCTTATCTGTTGGGGATAGCGAGTTCTTTGATAAGAATATGCGGTGCCTCAGTGATTGTTTCCCAGAGCTATACCAATCAGTAAAATCTTTTAATTTAGAATTTCAGAATGTGGAAGTTAAGAGCACTGAGCAGGGCGGAGTCATTTGGTACCGTGGGCAGTGCCTTGATCATCCTTCAAAACCACTAGGGGCAGCTGAGAAATGGGCAAGGTCTGCTCTAGCCGAAAAACGGACTCAGGAGTGTAATGCGATAGTATTATTTGGGCTCGGTGGGGGATATTTCGCTGAAGCCCTAACAGCTCAAACCGAGAAAGATATTACCGTGATCGAACCGAGTATGGAAGTCTTGGTAAAGGCACTTTGGAATAGAGATCTAACTGCCATCCTTCCAAAGATCAAACACTTGTTTCTATATGAGGAAAACACAGATCTTAGTCCATTTATCTCCGAATCGTCAGAATTGTTTATACGTCCACAGTATCAGGCCAGTTTTCCTGAGTTGGCCTCTAAGGTTCGCTCTGCATTTTATGGAGTAAGAGGCCTTTCACTATTAAAGCCAAATATTGCTGTCTTAGGTCCCTTGCACGGGGGCACATTGCCTATCACTGGCTATACCGCTCGCGGATTAGGCGAGCTCAATCAACGGGTCCGTACGATTGATATGAGTGGCTTTAACACTGGCTTTCAACAGATCGAGGGATTTTCAAATAACGAAGACCGACAAAACCTGTTAAGGGGAAAGTATACAGAGATGCTCTCTGAGCTGTTACTGGAGCATGCCAATGAGAAACCTTTTGATATCTTGATCTCGATGGCGCAGGCACCAATTAATGGTAAGGCCTTAACAGAGCTCAGGAAAAGAGGGGTAATTACAGTTCTGTGGTTTGTAGAGGATTTTCTCCGATTTGGTAGCTGGCAGCATTTAGCGCAATTTTACGATTATGTCTTTACGATCCAAGACGGCGAGTGTCTTGATTACATGAAAAAAGCTGGTGCCGGGCATGCTCACTATTTGCCAACAGCGTGTGATCCAATGATTCATGCCCCGGTTTCTCTAACTGCTGAAGAACATCAACGGTGGGGTTCTGAGATATCTTTTGTTGGAGCAGGGTATCACAATCGCCAGCAGATGTTTGCTAGCTTTGCTGATCTACCATTTAAGATTTGGGGCTCAGAGTGGCCTGAGTGCAAACCGTTTGATCGAATGGTTCAGGAGAAAGCAAGAAGACTATCCCCTGAGGAGTATGTCAAAATATTCTCTGCCACTGATATTAATCTAAATCTTCACTCTTCAACTGAGCGTGACGGAGTTGACCCTGGTGGGGACTTTGTTAATCCAAGAACCTTTGAACTGGCTGCCTCTGGTGCTTTCCAGATAGTAGATCGACGTAAGCTACTCCCCGATCTCTTTACAGAAGATAAAGAGGTTGTCTGTTTTTCCGATAGAAATGAGCTTCTTGAGAAGATTCAATACTACTCGGCACATCCCAAGGAGCGAGAAAAGATCGCATTTGCAGCAAGAGAGCGAGCCTTATCTGAACACACCTATACCCATAGGCTAAAGCAGATGATGTCTGTGATCTATAGCCACAGGTATGATCACTTAAAGCGAAAGCAGGATAATTCTCCATGGCATAAGGTACTAAGAAGAGCTGAGCCCCATCCGGAGCTACACAGGCGGTGCGAAAAAGCATTTCAACGCGGAGAGGAGGCTACTTTAGTGGGATTGGCCTCGGATATAGTTAGTGGAGAGGGAAAACTAACAGAGACCGAACAAAAACTACTCTTTCTCTTCCATATTCGGCAACAAACTATTCGCATGAAAAAAGAGGAATCAGGGAATTAGGCAGCCATGAAGAAGCGTCACCCCAATAAATCAAATATCTTGCTGGTTAATATCACGCGGCTTGGCGATATGTTACAGGCAACGCCAACTATTGCTGGCATGAAAATGGAAAACCCAGATTGTAAGATAACTGTTCTGGTAGAGAAGCAGTTTGAAGCAGTCTGTCACTCAATTCCTAATATTGATGAGGTGCTATCGATAGATCTTGGAATGACAGTACGATCTCTTGCTAGAGAACAAGAAGGGATAGTTGACGCATTTGAGTATGTCTCTGAAGTTGTTAAAGACTTAAAAAGTAGAAATTTCGATTATGTCCTAAATATGTCTTCGAGTGCCTATACCGCGCTTTTGCTGAGGTTAGTAGGGGTACAAAACAGGGGTGGTTGGAGCGCAGATGACGAGGGGTATAGAATGATTGAGTCAGAGTGGGCTCAACTTTTTGCAACTTCAGTCTTTCATCAGAATCGCCAATATAACAGCCTAAATTTAGTTGATATCTTTCGTTGCTCGGCTGATGTCGAAAAGCACCCAAACAAATTATTAATTAAGGTGGCACAAGAAGATCGCGACTTTGTAAGCTCGATGATTAGAGAGGCGGGATTTACTAACACCGGACCAATAGTGGTGGTACAAGCGGGAGCAAGCCAGACCAAAAGACAGTGGCATCCTAACAACTTTGTAGAGTTAATCAGTGATCTGATAAACAATCATAACATAAGAGTGATACTTTCAGGAACCA
>Ga0081527_100610_pt1 | contig 14210 bp, 21 predicted proteins | sample HotLakmasection5_FD_70992 | JGI IMG/M metagenome (GOLD analysis project Ga0081527, IMG submission 70992) | Hypersaline microbial mat communities from Hot Lake, Washington, USA - Section #5 (SPADES assembly) (version 2) | ecosystem: Environmental > Aquatic > Non-marine Saline and Alkaline >... | reverse complement strand
AGACTGAGGCACCAAAGACTGAGGCACCAAAGACTGAGGCACCAAAGACTGAGGCGACAGTTAGGACAGAAACAGTGGAAACACCGAAGACTGATATTAGTGCATCGGAAGATCCAGAACTTGATAAACTTATGGCAGACCTGCAAAATGGTAGTATTTAATAATATGCAGGTGGTGGAGGTAGGGGACCGCTTTGCGGTCCCCCTTTTTATATGAGGATATGTTATGTCTGCTAAAAAAGTAAAATTTGATCAAGATGCTCGAGAGGGCATGAAAAATGGAGTTAAGAATTTAGCTCGTGCTGTGAAGGCTACTCTTGGCCCCCGTGGTCGTAATGTAGTTATAGAAAAGCAATTTGGTGGTCCTACCATTACCAAAGATGGTGTTACTGTTGCTAGGGAAATTGAATTTGAAGATGCGTTCGAAAATATGGGCGCACAAATTGTAAGACAAGTTGCTAGCAAAACAAATGATAAAGCTGGCGATGGCACAACAACTGCTACTGTATTAGCAGAAGCTATCATAGAAGAGGGTCTGAAGAATGTTACTGCTGGTGCGAACCCGATCGGAATTAGGGATGGTATCAATAAGGCTGTTGAATTTTTAACTGAGAAACTTAAAGAAAAATCAAAAGCAATTAGTACCAACGAGGAAATTGCTCAAGTTGGTTCTATTGCTTCAAATGGCGACTTTGAAATTGGCAGAATGCTTGCTGAGGCTATGGAAAAAGTTGGTAAAGATGGTGTTATTACTGTCGAAGAGGGCCAGGGGTTAAAAACAGAAGTAGAATTAGTTGAGGGAATGCAATTCGATAGAGGTTACTTAAGCCCACATTTTATTAATGATGAAGAAAATATGAGAATTGTCTTTGATGATGCTTATATTTTTTCTTATGATAAAAAATTAAGCACAATTAAAGAGATGGTAAAAGTTTTAGAAGAATTAGCTAAATCTGGCAGACCTGTTGTGTTTATTGCAGAAGATATTGATGGCGAAGCTTTAGCTGCACTTATTGTAAATAAGCTTAGGGGTGCCTTAAAATGTGCATGTGTTCGAGCTCCTGGGTTTGGTGATAGACAAAGAGCAACTCTCGAAGACATTGCTATTATGACTGGCGGTAAAGTAATCAGTCATGAGACTGGTATGAGTCTTAAGGACGCATCTCTTGAACTTCTTGGAACAGCAAAGAAAATTATCATTGATAAAGAAAACACAACCATCATTCAAGGTGGCGGTCAATCCCAAAATATTAAAAATCGAATTGAACAGCTGAATAGAGAAGTTGCAGGTTGCGCTAGTGATTTTGAGAGAGAAAAGCTTCAGGAACGTGTTGCTAAATTAGCTGGTGGAGTTGCAAAACTCAAAGTTGGTGCTGCTACTGAAGTTGAAATGAAAGAGAAGAAAGACCGAGTAGAAGATGCCTTACATGCAACCAGAGCTGCAGTTGAAGGTGGAATTTTGCCAGGTGGTGGAGTTGCGTTGTTGAGGCTAGCAAGTAGTCTTGATTCTATTGAAACTAAAAAAGATGAAAGAATTGGTGTTGATATTGTCAAACGCGCACTTAGTTCTCCAATCAAGCAAATTGCAGCGAATGCAGGTCTAGATGGCAGTGTGGTTGCTATGAAGGTGCTTGAAAATGATGATTTCAACTTTGGTTATAATGCCGACACTGAAGAATATGGTGATGTGGTTAAGGCTGGGGTGATTGACCCAACAAAGGTCACTATCACTGCATTGCAAAATGCAGCTAGTGTGGCGGCTCTATTATTGACTACAAATGTAGCAATAACAGATGCTAAAAACGACGAATTAGATGGGCCATCTGGAATATTGGGGTAAAGATGAATGAACGAGAAATTATCGATCACGCTGTAAAGATGTTTAAACTTGATGTTTTAGACAAACACATAGAAGATTTTATTGCATCGAATAAGTTATCAGATATGAATCTTTGTAACTATTCGTTCGATGCAATAGATGACCTAAAGAAGATTCACAATATCGATGCTAAACAAACGCTTAGTGAAATTGAATATGAAAAGATGTTCTTAGAAACTGTTGGAGCGATGGTGTTTCACGACGCCCCCACCAAAGAAGAAAAAAGAAATATTGGTGCAAGGATGATGTTAATAAATATGCAAAGCAAGTTTATATAGTCTCCCAACCGGCATTTCTTGTTATGTCAAATGGTAAATTGCCAAAGTCGGAAGAAGAAGTAAACAAGAGCAACGCAAAATCGTTAGTCACTTATGGTTACATCACTGAAGCAGCACTTAAGAGCATTGTTTCTGGAAAGATTGTTTATATGTATGATAATGATGATCTTGCTAACTACCCAGAGGGCAAGTATCCCTATTTTAGGGCTTACGTAAGCAACTGAGGGCCCACAAATGCAGGACCATTTAATAATTGATGGAAGAAATAACTTATATCGTTTAGTTTTTGCCTGTCTGTCTGTTGGCAATGAAGAATTTGTGGAGAGTGTGATGCGCTCCACTGTTTCTTATATATCAAGATTTAATCCGAAGCATGTTCATGTGGCTTGGGATTATGCTGGAGATAATTGGAGAAAAGCCATATATGCTCCATATAAAGACAGAGCTTCCCAGCGACTTCAATGGAATGAGAAATATGGATGTGATGTAGTTGATGTAGTTAATGTTGCCACACCGATAATCGAAGAAGGATTTAACCATCTTGGGATTAGACAATATACATATAAGTATCAGGAAGCTGATGATTTAATGTATTCATTATGTTCTGTTTTACATAAGCAGTCTAAAGGCATTGTGGTTGTTTCTAGTGATGGAGACTTAGTTCAATTATCGCAACAATTTAATAATGTAAAAGTTTTTAACCAATTAAAAGATAGTTTCGAAAAAGAACCTGAAAATAATGTTATTAGAATTAAGTGTTTAAAAGGTGATAAATCTGACAATATTTCTGGATTTAAAGGAATTGGCCCTAAAAAAGCAGCAATATTATCAGAAGACAAAGAAAAGCTTGATAAATTTTTAGATGCTGGTGATGGTTCGAGACGTGAATATTATAATTTATATGAAAAGTTAATAGATCTCTCAAAAAATCCATTTTTAGATCATAATAATAATTATGTAGCAAAGCTAATTAACAAAGAAGTAAATACTTATAAATCTTCAGAATTCCAAAGATATTTACGAAAACACAAATTGAGTAAATTGTTGATGGAACTTCGCAAATTTAAGAAGATTTGTTCAGGACTTTGTTAATGTATACTGGATTAGATTTGTCTCTAACTGGCACTGGGCTAGCTAATATAAGCTCCCGTGGCCAGGTTGTATATGAATTGTTTGGCACTAAAAAACAGGATTATAAGCACGCCTGGGACAGAATTGAATCTATAGTTAACAATGTTAATGACTTTTTGTCTAAGACTAATACAAAATATGTTTTAATTGAAGATTATGTGATTAGTCCTAGAAATAGTAAAACTACTATTCAATTGGTAGAACTTGGCGCTGCCGTTAGATATGCTTTATATAAAGATGGAATAGCATTTATAACAGTAACTCCTCCGGTTTTGAAGAAATATGCTACTGGAAGTGGTAATGCAAAGAAAAATATTGTAATAAAAGAACTATATAAAAATCATAAAATTGACGTAGATGATGACAATGTGGCGGACGCTATTTATTTGGCTATGTTATGTAAACAACTTAAATTAAAAAAACAACCTAAACAGAAATATATTAAGGACCTTTTGGCCAAGATTGACAAAGAACGAGAAAAAGTAAACTGGAAATGATATGGGTTGTGGTTGCGGGAAGAATAAAAAGAAAAAAGTTAATGCAAAAAAGTCTATGGGTTCTGGGCTTTATTTCAAGAAAAATTCAAAATCTTGCCCAAAATGTGGGACCAGTTTAGTATCTGTGCATTCGTTTAATCAAAGCACAAATAAAATTAGCGTTGTAACTAAGTGTAATAATTGTGGATATAATAAATAATATTTTAATGTTAGTAGTGTTTTCTATTGTCGTAGAAGCGATTACAGAAATATTAACTGCTGGTAAGATATTTTTTGGACTTAGAAATTGGCTGCAAAAGAAATCAAATTTTTTTGGATCTATGATTTCTTGCGGATATTGCCTCTCAGTGTGGGTGTCCATGCTTGTAGCCGTTGTTTATCCATTTGAAATAACTAATATAATGATAATAGACTATATATTGTGGGTGTTTATCCTTCATAGATTTAGTAATATAATACATGAAGGATTTTCAAGATGGTTTAATAGACATCCATTTTTGTTTTTTATTACAATGAATAGAGAAGAACATGGACAAGAAGATTCCTCCGAGGACTAGAATAAAACACAAAAAAGTTGATCCTATTGTTGTTAAATCGAAGCATCAAATTAAAGATGTGATTTATAGATTCCTACCTAATAGTGAAGAACAAGTTAGAAAATTACTGATTTCTGGGATGGAAGAAATTAAGAATAGGTATGAATTGTTAAAACAACAAGATGATATAGATGAAGGACAATTTGGTGGATTCCCTCCTTTGAAAGTTAACTATATTAACACAGAACATTGGGTTGATAGAATGATTAAACAAACTTTGGGGGCCAAGCGTGAAGGATTATTAATCGTGTGGTATTTAAATGATGGGAAACACACATTTGATCCATTTACTGGAGATGTAAATTATGGAATCAGTGACGCTTGATTTATTAAGTCATCGAAGAATATCTTTGTGGGCCCCTAAGCATGGAGATGTTATTCATTATAAAGGATGGTTTGGATCGTGGGTTGGTGTGGTGAGTGGAATTGATGGCCACGAAATTGCTGTCATAATTGCTGGAACTCCAGTAGAATTAATTTCGTATACACAATCTGAAATGTTAAAGAACACAAAACATATTGATGTTGGATCTATAAGGAGGTCTAAAGCATCATATGGTGTTCAAACTGTAGAAAATGGTATAAGTGTTTGGTATGTCTAAAATAAAAATCTTACCAAGACCTAGGATTAGAGATTTTAATGATGTTCCTGAAGTCAAGGGACAATTTTGTTATGTTTTTGAAGGCTGTGATGATGATGGTTTTTCTTTGCTTATTTATAAAAACGATAAAGAGTATGCAGTTAAATTTGGCGAATTTGATGGAACCGAAATTGATGTTTTACAAAAACCAGAACATAGATTTTTACAATATATCTCAGATATAATGCAGTATTCTATTAATAGCTATATAGAAGTGCTAAATTTAATAAGAATTGATAGAATTCAGCTATTTTTTGCACCAGATAAGAACAAAAAACTTAGAATCGTAGAAGCTATGACACATTTGAATAAATATCAAAGTCCTGGTATGATTAAAGATGTTTTGTCTAAATGTGGCGTTCCTTCTCCAGAAATTCACAGTGTTGAAGTTTTGACAGATGAAATTATTGAAAATCTAAGCGGTGGTGGTTATTTAATCTACCCTTCTAGCCCGAAATTCATGACTAGAAATAACGATTCTGAACCAGTAAGAGCCAAATTATGTTAATTATTATGATGGGTCTTCCAAAGTCTGGAAAATCTACTATTGCCAATAAGATTGTAGAAAATTCAGACATTACTCTGATAAACCCAGAGATTTTATATCCTGATAACATTAAAGAGCTTTCTAGAAGCGAAAACTTAGTTTATAAACTTTCTGCTTGGGACGCGTCATTCGAGTGCGCAATGGAGGAACTAAACACTAAAGATGTGCTGTTTGATACTTGCGGTAATTCTTATGAAATGCTAAACGAACTCATATTAAAGGCTAAAGTTTGTGGGCATAAAATATATATAATCTTTAAATTTGAAAATTTAAAGGAATGCAAAAAGCGCGCTGGGATTGAAGCTGATAGTATAAAATGGGATGATTATCTTAAAAAGTTTAAATCATCTTTACCAAAACTATATAAGAAAGTAGATAAATTAATAACCATACGCAATGTTGATGATATTGCTATTACGATTGATAAAATAAATGGCGAAGATAGAATATTACAATCCTAATCCATATAAGGTTGTTGTAGTTTCTATTGATGGCAGCAAATCTGTAATAAATGGATATAAACGTGCTGTCATAGAAGAAGCGGCATCTATAGAGCCCGCTAATAGCTTGCGTATAATTAGAACAATTCCCACTCAAAAAACTGTTCAAGCTTCAAAAAGTATAACCAAAAAACCCGTTAGAGGGTCAGTTCATCGTATAAATCCTTCTAAAAAACAAATCGTTGAAAGAAAAAGTATAAAATCAGAAGCAAAGAAAATTCAACCAAAGAATATTAATATGCGATCTAGAATTGTCAATAAAATAGATAAATCTAGTGCTAGAAAAGCCAATAGAAATGTTAATTCTGTGCTGAGAAAAAGTAGACGCAACAAACTTGGATTTAGAGTGGCGAGTGGCAAGATGGCCTCTGCAAACTTTAGAACTGCAATTCAAGAGGAAGTGGTTGGATTATCAAAAAATATTGCAATAGGTGTATTGAGTTATAATAGACTTCAATGTGTAAAAAGAGCAATTAACTCAATACGAAAGCATACTGATTTGTCACAGGTCAATTTATTTGTTAGCGATGAATCTACTAATAATGACGTTAAGGATTATTTAAGAGAAGACGCAAAAGATTATGTGTTGTTAGATAATAATGAAAGACTTGGCGTTGCTGGAAATTCAAATAGACTTATGAAATGCATGAGTAGATTTAAATATTGTTTTTTATTGAATGATGATGTAGAAATTCTGTCTAGTGACTGGTTGGATTTTTATGTTAATGCACATAAAAAGAGCAACATGCATCACTTTTGTTATAGACAACCTGGACTGATTGGCGCTAGACTAACTGATGGAAAACTAGAAAATAAAAATGGTTTAAAAATTCGTAAAATTGATGATAGGCCACATGGCGCTGTTATGTTTTATACCAATGAGATTTTCAAAAAAGTTGGGTATTTTGATGAAAGTTGGGGTGAATATGGCATGGAGCATGTTGATTGGTCTAATAGAGTAGGTCTTAGTGGAATACAAGAACGTGGATATTTTGATGTCGTTGGGTCCAACAATTATGTTAAAATTCATGCCGACAAGAGCGCATCTGGCAAGAGTAATTTAAGAAAAGCTAAAACTAACTTTGATAAAGTTAAAGATGACAATAAAAGAATTTATGTTAAGCATAGTGATAAAATTGTCCTACCATCTTTGTCATATGTTATACCAGTAAGAGATATAGGCAGAACTGATTCCATAAAAACTGTTGTTGATAACATTAGAGCACAAAGATTTCCAGTGTTAGATATTACAGTAGTTGAAGAGGATCATTCCCAACAAGTTAAAGTTAGTAGACTAGAACCGGTAAATTTTAAATTTTTGAGATGTAAAAGGGGGCAACATTTCAATAAATCTAAAGCGTTTAATTTTGCTGTGATGAACGCCGAACACAACGATGTTATACTACATGATGGTGATATTCTTGTTGATTCGTGGTACTCACAGGAAATTTATAATCTGTTGGCCAAACATGACGGAATTCACATTGGCCGAGAAGTGCTATATTTAACTGCTGATTATACAAACAAAGTAATTGCAAATTATAAAATAGACAAAGATGGCGAATGTTCTCATCAGGTTGGATATTTCGAAGGTGGCTCTTTGGCATGCAAAAGAACCACATATTGCAATATAGGTGGATTTAATGAAGACTTTGAGGGGTATGGTTGTGAAGATTGTGATTTTTTCCACCGTTTAATGCAATTTTCGAAGAGTTTTTATAATGAACGTAGTGAGGCTTTTTATCACTTGCATCATGGACGTGTTGGTGGTTGGCAGCAATGTCATACGCGCAATAAAGAATTGATGCGTAAGTTTGCGTCAATGAATAAGAATGAATATATTAGAATGTTGCAATTAAAATTAAGAAATCAATATCCAAAACAATACGATAAATTGCGGTGATTGCATGTCTAGACCTTTAAATGTTTTAATTACTAACTCCAAAAGTGGAGCCTTCTTTTTCATCGCTAATGGCTGGGTAAATGCGTTCAAAAAAGCTGGACATAATGCTTTACTTTGGAATGGCGACATGGCCACATGGAATAAAGTCAATCCTGATATCTATATTGGATGTTCTGGGTGGAGACAGAGATTTCCAAGAAATGCTAAATTGAAAGTTGCAATACATACAAATCCATATTGTCAACAGAAAATACAAGTTCCTAATGGCCCTATTATAAATGAATCCCAAGATGCTATAAATTGGACTATAGCACAAAAACCCAATGTTGTTTTTGGTTATGGATTACAATATCATATGGATAGATATTGGTCTGGATGGAAAAGATATGCCCATGTAGTAGGGATGCCAAATGCTGCTGATGTTACAAAATACTATCCTGTTCATGCCAATGATGATATTGACGTAGGGTGGGTTGGTGGTTATTGGGGATATAAAGCAATCAATTTAGATAGGTATCTTATCCCAGTGGCAAAGAAATTTAAATCTAAGTGGTATGGCTGGTCTGGGCCACAGGGGCTATGGAGTGGCAAAGTAGATGATGAAGAAGTTGTGCGCAAGTTATTTTGCTCCGCTAAAGTTTGTCCTGTTGTGGTGGAACCACACACAACAACATATGGCATTGATATGCCCGAGAGGATTTTCAAGGTTGCTGCCTGTGGTGGATTAGTAATTGCCGATCCAGTAAATGAAATGGAACGATATTTTACACCTGGAAGTGTTTTAGTGGCTAAAGATCCTTCTGAGTATATGCGCCTATGTGAAGAATGGATTAAAAAGCCAAAGCAAGATCGTGATGAAATGGCTAAGAAATTAACCAAAGAAGTTTTAACTAAACACACATACTATCATAGAATTCAAACAATATTAAATGCTTTGGGATTTAGCAGCCAAGCTACTGAAATCGATAAATTAATTGCCAAACTTTGATGTTAGTTTAGCAATGCATTCCTTGATTTTGTCTGATAATTTTTCTGGCGGTTCATCTTCATTATTTATAAACAAATGGAATAACCTATATGTTTCTTCTTTTTGTTTGTTTTTATTTTTCTTTGCTTTTTTGGCAATCGTATCAAGCTTATTAATGCTTTTGTTTATTTTATCATTTGGCATTTTTAGATCCTAATATGCTTATCACGGCATCTATTTTATGTTTTACACTTACTATGTCTTCATTTTTATGATGTAATGATTCTTTAAGTTCTATTATAGCTTTTTTAATTTCTGCAGTTTCATCTACGTCTAACCTCGATATTATATTTAATATGTTTTCACATATGTCATATGTTCTAGATTGAGCTTCTGCCGATTTTTCAAAGTATGGTGACAAGCTTTTTAGAGATTCGTGATATTCTTTTTGCATATCGACAATTGCAAGATTTAAGCGTTTTATTTCTTCGTCTTTTTTGCCTAATTTGGACCACAACAACCCAAGAGCCACTATTAATGATGTGATAACTGGTGCAATTGTGGCTATGGTCCAGCCAATAATCTCTAAAAGATTCTTGTATACTATTTCTGTGATTTCTTCTGGTCCCATAGTATATATTTGTAGATTGAGGGATAAAATGAAAAAATTACTTATGTTATCTGTAATATGTTGTGTTTTTTGTGGATGTGCATTGACTAATAATATGCCGGCTATGTTTGAAGTGCAAAGCGCCAATTTAGCAAATGAAGTAAGAGCTATTAGACAAGAATTTCGATTGTATAAAGATGCTGCTAAAGCTGCCGCTGAATTAGAAGAAGACAAACAGACTCTTAATGATTTAGGTAAAATCTTAGACAAAGATATGGAGAAGGCTCATGAAAATGCGCTGGATTTAAATAAGAAAATTAAAGAATTTAGGGATGAATAATGCCTCTTAACTCAGATGACCTACTCAAAAAATTTGCTGCCATTCGAAAAGAAAATGGCATGGATGTTTCAATAGCTTCTATTTTAAAAGATGCTGCTGCGTCTGATGATGATAGTGTTGTCGCTGGAAAAGTTGAGCCAGAAGTGGCTGATCAAATTGTTGCTAAAATCGAAAAACTTGTTGTAGGCTTTAAATCTCAAAAAGAGTTTAATTGGCGTGTACATGTTTTAGATCCAATTACGGTTATTTTAAGTGTCATCAAAATGATTGGTGACTATGGCGATCGTCAATATATGGAAAATTTGGTTATAGCTATCATAAAAGATTTATATAAACAATATACACCAAAAATCCCATATATTCCTGAATTTATAGCTAAATGGGTACTTAATTTACTGGCAGACAAGTTAGTGCCATGGCTTGTAGATTGGACTCTTGATTTAATCTATGGCGAAGATGAAGTTGAGGATGAATAATGGCGGTTGCGATTGCACAAATTAGTTTAGTCCACATTGATGCTATGGGTAATAGAGTGAATAAACAAACAGCAACTATTAAAGAGGTTGCTAATTCTTCTCATGAGCCACGTGTCTTACCAAATGCTTATAATTCCAATTCGGATGATTATCCAACTATTGAAGATTATATAACTCGTGAAGATACTGCTGGAAGAAAATTGGCTCATTTAGATCAATATAAAATTATTACTCAGGATTAAAAATGAAAAAAGCTGTTTTTATTGGTAGGTGGCAACCATTTCACTTAGGTCACGAGTGGTTAATTAGACAAAAATTAGATTCTGGAATTCCTGTTTTAATTATGATAAGAGACATTCCGCCTGACGAGAAAAATCCGTTTACTTCAGAACAATCAAAAAGCATGGTTGAAGCTGCTTTAGATGGAGAAGATGTTCAAGTAATGATCATACCGGACATTGAATCTATTAACTGGGGTCGTGGTGTTGGGTATGAAACCAATGAACATTTTCCGCCAGGTGATGTGAAAAGAATTTCAGCAACCGATATAAGGCAAAAAGCCAAAGATGGCGATGATGAATGGCGAAATTGTGTTAATCCCAAGGTTGCTAAGTGGTTAGAAGATAATTGGATTAAATAATGTCATGTTTATGGTTAACTGGTCTTTCCGGGTCAGGAAAGACAACAATAGCTTTAGCGTTAAAGGAAGAGCTAAAAAACTCCGGTTATAACGTTGAATATCTTGATGGTGATATTGTAAGAAAATCTTTCACTAAAGATTTAGGGTTTTCGAAAGAAGATCGTGATGAGAACATAAGACGCGTGTCTTATGTTGCATCTTATTTGTCAAGCAAAGAAAATACTATAGTTATTTGTGCATTTATTTCACCATACAAAGATGCTAGAAACAAAGCAAGAAATCTAATAGATGATTTTATTGAAGTTTATGTAGATTGTCCATTGGATGTTTGTGAAAAACGTGATATAAAAGGTCTTTATAAGAAGGCAAGAGCTGGATTGATAAAAGATTTTACTGGAATTGATGATCCATATGAAGCGCCAGAAAATCCTGAAATTGTAGTTAACACATCGAAATCTACTTTAGATGAGTGTGTTGAAAAAATGATGTTATATTTGAAAATGAAAATTCATTTTCAAATATAACATCTAAGATGAATAATAACCAACCAGCAAAATATTTTGGGCAATTCGATCCTCCAGTTCATTCAATGAGTCTATCGAAGCGAAGGTTCGTGCTGAACAAGACGCACAACGCGCCGAAAATGAACTTATTAGAGAAAAAGTTTAACAGGAAAAGAAAGTTGTAAAAGCAGAGGCAGACAAGAGAGAGCAAATTTTAATTGCTGAAGGTAAGGCAGCCAAGATTAAGCTTGAATCAGTTGCTCAGGCAGAAGCTAATAAAGTTTTGTCGGAATCGATTGATGATAAGGTTCTCCAATTTAAGAAGCTTGAAAAATGGGATGGCAAGCTTCCAAAGGTTACTGGCAGCAACAATTCTGCGATTTTGATTGACCCAGACAAGGAATAATTAACATTCAAGACCCCGGACAAAATCCGGGGTCTTGTTGTATTTATAAAATCTTTTTAATTTCAGATTCAGAAGCTCTTCTTATAAATTTGTTGTCTGGAATTTCTTTAACAGCACATGCAAATAGAAATGTATCTCCCCATGGCAAAGGTGGGGCGTCAGCAACTATTATGTGATATCCCATATCAATTAGTCTATCAATTACTGGCTTCCTAGTTTGGTATAACCAATTTTTGTTTGTTTTTAAAGCTATTGATATTTTTACGTTCTCGTTATTTTCGATGATTTTTTCGGATCCCTTGAGAACGTCCTCTTCAGCACCATTAATTGTGAGATTTATGAAATCTATCTTTTTATTGCAATATCTGTTGACGATAGTATCAAGAGATAGAGCGTCCACCAACTTCGGCTTCCCTCCAGAACCTTCACTATGCATACTGCCTTTTATCTTACCTAGAACAGGTTTTGCTATGTTTTGATTTGTGTCAAATTGTATGAAATCGATTTTTTCATCTTTACTCCACACAACATGTTCAGCTATTATAGTATTGCTTATATTATTTTCTTTAATATATTCACATAGCTTTTTGATATTTTTTGGAACTGCATCCACAGCAAGGACAGTACCATATTCACCTACTAAATGAGACATTATTATTGCCTGAGAAACACCCCAAGATATTAGTTTATTGTGGAACCCACATTGAACAACAACATCCCCCTCGTTAATGAATTGAAGGGGAAAGATATGCTTATAATAATCTTTCGCGTTGGGAATAGCTTTATGAATTGAATTTCGACTTCTCTTGTAGTATTCAGATTGAATGTTAGATCTGTCTTGTATGAATATCATCTATTCCTTTAATTTATTATCTTGTTCTATGAATTTCAAAGCAAATTTCTTGCCTAATTTGATAAACCCAACGCCACTATAGTGAAGGTTATCTTCACTCATTTGAACATCGTCTGTGTCTACCATCTTGGCGTCGTCTAGTTCTTTATCTAAATCTAGTTGCGCCTCCCTAACAATTTCTCTCCATTCAAATCTAGGTGGAGGGTTTATTCTTCCATATAAAACAGGAACATGGCCTAAGTCAGATCTTAAATCACCAATGAATTTTTTGAAGTTTTCTTTATATTGTTCTGCTGCTTCTTGATACTTAGCATCACGCTCGCCTTGCATCCATATAATCCCTCTAAGCTCACCACCATATTCATCTAATTTCTCTTTTGTAAATTTTATCATTTTCGCATATAAGTGCCCATATGGAGCATTATCTGTTTTGCTAGCTTCCTCTTCTGACCATTCTTTTTTAAACGACAATAACGAGGAACCATTTTCTGAAAATTTTATAAGCACTATCTTTCTGTTTGGGAAGTATTCTGAAATATGCCACCCAAAATTCACCTCTGGCCCAAATGGAACTTTGCCAGCATTAGATTTCAGAGGTCCTGAATAAGTGCTTTCTTTTTCTGGAGTAAGGAAATCTTGTGCGATATTTAATTCTAAACTAACATTTTGATGCTCTGATTTAAATCTCTCATTAGATTCTTTTAAATTGTTTGGTCTTCCGGTCCCCACCATATTAGATTGGCCAGACATCAAAAACACTATTGGTTTTTCATCGCCTTGCCACTTTTTGTATTTCGACAACCAGTCGTACTTATCTATTAATTTGTTTACCCTATCTAATTGCTTGTTAGTCCATTTTCTGTTCAATCTAGTCATGTTTGGTTTATCAAACAGAGCGCCTGCACATTGACTAAGATAATTCTCATCAGTGCTTAGACCTAAGTAATCACACATTCTAACAATTTGTTCTTTAGAATGCAATATCAAGCATTCTTGGTATATATCAAGTACGTCTTCGTCTTTTCTAATCTTATCTATTGTTTCGCATAATTTTTCATATAGATTAAAAGCTTCATTTCCTATAGCCCTTGACATAGTTGCTATATTATCATATGGGTTCCTTACGACATGGATAATTTTAGGTGCCTTAGATGTGACTACTTTTAACTTTTTGAGTAGTTTGTAATCCTCATTTAAAGATAGAGTTGTATCATTTGCTCTTTTATCTCCTATGATCTTTAAATTTCTAGCTTTAGCATGCCATCCTGTATCTATTTTGTATTGATATTTCGCACGTCTCCCGCCAGCTTCCAGCTTTTCGCCTGTCCGACCATTCTTAAGAACTTGTTTGGAATTATCGATTATTTTGTTGTATAGTTCTGTTGAACTTGCTCCATTTTTTAGAAGCTTCATAAAATCTAGTTCATGCGCCATAATTGCGTCT
>Ga0081527_100609_pt1 | contig 14234 bp, 11 predicted proteins | sample HotLakmasection5_FD_70992 | JGI IMG/M metagenome (GOLD analysis project Ga0081527, IMG submission 70992) | Hypersaline microbial mat communities from Hot Lake, Washington, USA - Section #5 (SPADES assembly) (version 2) | ecosystem: Environmental > Aquatic > Non-marine Saline and Alkaline >... | reverse complement strand
GAAAAGTTTGTAGATTTATCCATGGGTGTTTTTGTTTGTGTTTTGCAACTCTAAGATAATAAATATCATAGAGATATACTTCAAAAACACCCTTTTTTTATGACTATTTATGAATTATTCAGGTTAGATAAGTTTAAAATGTTATTTGCTTCTAATATTCCTGTACCCTACGGAACTAGAGGTAGAATAATTGATAAGTACCCAACCAATGTACAGGCAGAGGTTTTAGTTAAACATAGTATTCCAATTGAAAGTATTCTTCAAGTTTGTTTTGATGATGAAAGAACTATGGCAGAAGCAAAAGGAGCAGTATCTGCCTACAATCTAGATTATGACACAAGCAACTTTGTAGTAGATAAGGAAATCTTTTCACCAAATCGATCGAAATGAAAGCAGAAACAAAATACAAAGGAAGTTTAAAACTAGCCGCCATTGGAGATGCTTTAGGTTGGATGACTGAATTTGAGAAGTCAAAAGATGCGCTTCGCAAAAAGTTTGGTACAGACTACATAAATACGTTTCACGATTGGGAAAAGAATGTTGGTGGCAGGTTTCACGGATATGTGGACAAATTAAAAGCAGGGTCTTATTCAGATGACACACAGCTACTACTTTCAGTTGCTCGGTCTATTAAATCAGATGGCTTTGTTGACCAACAGTATTTTGCCAAAAAGGAACTACCAGAATGGTTACTCTATTCAAGAGGAGCAGGTAGAACAATAAAGAATGCTGCACGCAAAATCGAAAGAAAATCGGCTAAATGGAACAAGAACTTTTTCACTTTCAAAGCAGGAAAAACGACAATTGACTATCGTGAAAGTGGTGCGAATGGTGCGGCAATGAGGATTTTGCCAATAGCACTAGCAAATTTTGGAGAACCTGATAAAATCAAAGAAGAAATATTTGGCAATAGCATCATCACCCACGGACATCCACGTGCCATATTAGGTGCAATGCTTTACGGCTATTCTATTGACACAATCTTGAGGTTTAATCCTGAAAATTTCAATTACACAACATTCTTAACAGAACTAGGGAAAGACATTCATCAAAAATTTTCTATTGACTTCATAAGTGAGCCAAAATATAAGGCTTGGGAAATTGAATGGAATAAAGGTTCTGAAAAACCATTCAGAGACTTGTTTAAAGAGATTGTTGAGGAAACCCGAGAATATCTCAGAACAACATATAAGCTTTTAACGAATGAGGTTTCTGACTTTGAAGCATTAACCAAACTTGGTTGCTATAAAAATGAGACAAAAGGTTCAGGCACATCAACAGTAATTGCAGGAATCTATTTAACTTGTAAATACTCAAACGAACCATTAAAAGGAATCGAACAGGCTGTTAATTCGATTGGAACGGATACTGACAGCATTGCAGCATTTACAGGCGGCTTACTAGGAGCTTTACACGGACAATCAATAATTCCAGCGAAATGGAAATCGGTTCAAGACATTGATTATTTGGACGCAATGTCAACTCGCTTACTTGAAATATCTGAAAGTCGAGCAGAGCTTAAAAGTCTAGCAAAAAACGATAAACACAAACCAATTTCAGAAATTGAAAGTGATAGCTTTCAACCTAATGACAAGGTTTATCTTGAAACTTTAGCAGTTGGAACTATTAAAGGAATTGACAGGCAAAAAACTTTGACAAAAGGAAAATACAACTTGATTTTAGATGTTGATTTTGAAGTTGGACAATTTTGCCGTTTTGCAAAACTATTAAGCATAGAGAAAGAGGATAAAACCGACTTATTTACTGAAAGTATAGAAAATGACGTGAATTTGTTAAACGGACTTAATTTGGATTACGACTCAAAAGAACGAATCGAGAAGTTTATGGAATCATTGAATGAGAAGGACAGAAAAGAATTTAAAGAAATTATTAAGCTAATTGAAAAAAGAGCCAAACGCTAAAGCCATACACATTTGCAATTCACACCAGCCCACGCTGCAACCAAAAATTGCAAAAGAGTATGTCTTTGCCAACGCTGACAGACGTCCGAAAAAAAAAGTACGACCGCACAACAATGGCTATACGTAATGCGGGCGAAAGTGCTGATATGAAAGTAATTACATTAAATAAACTAACAGCTAAACGGAAAGTGAAGTGCCTTGAAATCCCGCACTACGCATAGCCGAGACCGTTGTGCAACATGCTGAAAAAGCCAACGCGCAAATAGGCACATTTGGTTTTTGCCGACCCATAAGCCGAACGCAAAAAACCAAAAGAGCCTATTTTTTTGCCCACGCTCGGACAAACTAACAAGGAAACGAACGGAATGTATATTGAAAAATGAGATAAACGGAAAATTTGGGCTATTTTAGCGACTTAATTTTATACGGACATGAACCGAATAAAGGAAGTACTTGAAGAGAAAGGAATTAAGCAAACTTGGTTGGCTGAGAAACTCGGAAAGAGTTACAATATGGTTAACGGCTATGTTCAAAACCGACAACAGCCAAGATTGGAAGTGCTATATGAAATAGCAAAAATTCTCGAAGTAGAAGTACGAGAATTATTGATTGAACAGAAAGACATTAAATAGGCAATGAAAGAATCAAAACATATAGATACCTACCTATCACTCGCAAACAGCCTTCGATTCAAATTGTGGGCTGTTGTAGGTAATAACATTACGAAACGGGAAAAAATCATCAACTACTTAGACTCCATTGGCTATACTAAAGTGGATGTTGGTGCTGAACTGCAACCCATATTTGCGGAACTTGAAGCCAAAGATGAACCAAGTCACGATGTAGGGCAACACATCAAAGAATGGTTTTCAAATAAGCCCGACAAACTCATTCTATTAAATGCCAGCATCCTTTACCATGATGCCTTCACCAAAATCTCTCCGGTAGGCGCATTCAAGTACAACTCTCGAAATAAAGGAAGTGTGTTGTTTTTGGAAGATGAGAAGGTAATCAGTAACCGAATCTCTTATGGCAAGGTTGGGAGCGGTGAATATTATGACAAAGATGTTAATGATATTCTCATAACTAAGATTGATGATGTTGAAGACAACTACAAATCAATTCTTGAAGACCCAGAAGTTAAATATGGTTCTCAAGATGAACTACCAGAAGGAGCCATTGGCAAGCTATTCAACTATACCGAAATAAAGGATGTAGTTGATATTGACACTGACCTGAAGCATGATGATTTGCAAAAGGAACTTATCTCCAGCTACATCATTTCGGAAAGTCTTGAAACCCAAATCAAAGATTTCATTGATAACATCAAGAAACCAAACCACAAGGCGGTAAAAATCATTGGTAACTACGGTAGTGGTAAATCGCACTTGATAGCCTTTTTGGTTAGCATCATTAATAATCCATCTCTTCGCTCACTCATTAAAAACAATGCAGTAAAAAAAGAAGCCGAAACCATATCTCGAAGTTTCTTTACGGTACAGTTTGAACTACAGCCAGTAGATGTTGATCTTGCTTACTTCTTTTTTAGAGAGCTTGAGAAACAAATAAAAAGAGAATATTACATAGAGATTCCTAAGTATGTAGATGGGCAGACATTAGATCTAAAGGAGCATCTTTCAGAAATAATTCAACTGCTCAAATCTAAAGACCCAGCCAAAGGCCTATTGGTAGTAGTGGATGAAGTTTCAGACTTCTTACAAGCTAAAGAAGAATATAAAATCAAGAGAGACTTCCAGTTCTTGCGAGTAGTGGCACAGGTGTGCCAGGATGAAGATATTGTTTTGGCTATTTCCATGCAGGAAGACATCTATTCCAGTCCAAGATTAGCCAACATCGCAGCAGATGAAGCACGTATCAGTCAGCGTTTCCAAAACATCATTATCCGAAGAGAAGCAGTTAAGAAAGTTATCTCTCAAAGGATTGTACCAAAAAGCAAAGAGCAGAAACTTAAAATTGAAACGGAGCTAAAGCCTTTCATCAAGAAAATTGAAACGGTAGCCAATAACCAAGAAGAGTATGTTGACCTATTTCCATTTACACCTGATTTATTAGACCTTTTCCATGAGCTGCCTTACTTTGAGAAAAGGGGAATCATTCAATTTGCCCAGAGTGAATTGAAGCATGTAGTATCCAAACCTTTCCCCTACTTCTTCACCTTTGACCGCATTTACGACATCCTCGCTAATAACCCGAATAACCGAAACCTTGAAGGAGTCTACGACTTGGTCAAGGTGGTGAACATCGTAAAGGAGAAGATTGTAGCCAATTTGGAACGTAAACTTCATGATGATGCCTTTAAGATTATCAAAGGGCTCGCTGTTTATGCTTTGTGGAGCAAAGGTGAAAATGGAGCAACTGCCAAAGAATTGGCTCAGAAGCTCATGATCATTCACCCGAACGACACGTTTGAAGCCCACGTTCGCGTAGCGCAAATTGTAAAGAAGGTCCGTGAAGCCACCGATGGCTTTTACCTCAAAGTGGTGAAAGATGACCAAACAGGAAACGATTACTTCAAGTTTGACCCTGCCATTGATGGACAAGACCCGGAAGAGCGAATAGATAATGAAATCAATGCGGTTGGTGGTAATGAAGACAAGCAGGAAGATGTGGTTTTTGACCAGCTCAAAGAAATCTTAGACCTTGTCAACTACAAGAACATTCCCAACATCTTTGAAGATGAAACCACTTGGCAATCGGTAAAATCATTCCGAAAGGGTTTTATCATTTTCAACCGCAAGGGTGAAGAAGTGGAAGAAGTAGATTCTGCGGATTATGTAATTGTATTCCAATCGCCATTCAGCAAAAAGAAGATTCCAACCTATGCCCCCAACCAACTAAATATTGAAATTCAGTTTGGAAGCCAAGAGAATATTGAGCGTATCAAGCGGATTGTGGCCATTCGCTCTTTAATGAGCAAGAACATCTTGACCAGTGTAATGGCAAAAAAACTCTCCGACAGCATAAATGGCTACCGAGATCCAAAAGGCATTACTGTGCCAGGTGTAAAATACCAACTCACCAAGCAAATTCAGAATTACGCAACCACCAGTATCAACGGTGATGTAATCAGCATTAAATCAACCCTTGGTAAAGAGTACAACAACCTTTCAGAAGTTATCTCAGAACTCAAGCAAAAGGTATTTGATGAATGCTTCAACAAAGAATATCCTGAGCATCCTAAGTATGCCGAAATCCTATCATCAGGAAATATCTCGCATTCGCTTTCACAAATAGCCGATGAAACCACCAACGGTAATTTCAGGAGCATTTCTCAACGGGCTAAAAACTTCCTTTCATCACTCAACTTGATAAACGCCAATGGCGACCCTGAGCTTAACGGAAACAAAGTAGTCAGCCAAATTCAATCCATCATCAATGCCAAAAAAGGCAAAGTGGTAGATATTGAAAAAGAAATTGTTCAGCAGTTTACGGGCAAGCCCTATGGCCTAGAACCACAGGTGGTTCATTTCTTTTTGGTAGTGCTCACTGCCTTGGGCAAGGTTACGCTCAAAGGTCGTGGGGGCGATGAGCTGGACATCTCTAACATCAAAGAGAAGTTCAGAAGTCTCAACATGTTTGAGAATATCATTTATGCGACTAAGAAAGACGACCTATCCTATGATTTTGCCCAAAACCTACTGAATGCCCTTGGCTTAAACGGCAACATGATGCTTCAAGAGAAGCACCGCAATGATGCTTTTGCCGAGTACAAGAAAAAGGTGGCTGAGATTTCCAAGGATATTAGGGACATTGACTTGCTTATTCAGCGTTTGGAAGCGAAAAGCACCAGTTACCTGAATGTAGATAACGTAAAAGCCAAGTTTGATGAAATAAAGGCGATTGATTGGGCAGGATTGGAAATAAACAACCACGCCAAATTCAATACAATAAGCAGCTACCAAAGCAAGTTGGTTGATATCTCTAAGCTGCTTGGTGAAATGCGCAACCTGAAAGATGCCTTGCAAGAGTACTTTGAAAGTACTCACAAAGGTATTGACTACATGGTACAGGCTTTGGAAATCGTAGAACATAATCAAGACTTTTTAGAAGACAAGACCCTTTATGACAAGCTGCAAACCTTGCATGATGATACCAGAGCTATTGTCAAGGAGTTTAAGAAGTTCAATAACCTGAGTGAGCGTTTCCCCATCAAAGGAAAGATCAGCAGCTTCAAGGACCAGTATGTAAAGGACTTCTATTACCCTGCCCTGAGCAATTCCATTGGTGATAAAGTGGATTGGAAGCCTTTAATGACTTTCACTTCTGACCCAAATTTCAAGCGAGCACAGATATTGGCAAGTGCTCAATGCAACGTAGCACAGAAGTTAGATGGCAAGGTGCAGAAATGGACAGGCTTAACCGCTCTGAGAGCTAAAGATGTTGATGTAGAGAGTCTTTATGACATTCCATTTGATGTAAACTCCAACTTCCTAAAGCAAGAGCGGGATTATTCATCCATTAAAGAAGAAGCTGCAGGTGTAACCGCTACACTGAAAACCATTGCCGATGAATTCGAAATGACCCTTGTGCAGGAAGTCATCAAGAAGAAAGACCAGCTTGAATTGGTGAAAATCCAACCCGAGCACAAAAAGACCATTGAGCAAATCATTGCCAAAGAAGAACTACCGGCAGACATCAACAGCGGTTTGATTGCTTCCATCAACAAGCTCTTTGTTGATATTGAAGTGGTAAGCCTTAAACAGCAAGACTTGGTAAACCGAGTATTCAAGAAAAACGAATTAGTAACCCTAAGCCAAATACAGCAATCCTTCTTTAACCTCTACAATGAACTAGAGAAAGACCACAAAGGCAAAGAAGTACGCTTTAAAATTGAAGACTAAGACCTATGGATTTCAAAGAAGAACTTAGAAAAAAGCTATCAGAGCTAAAAAATATTGAAGGTTTTCCCATTGGAAATGATGAAGAGATAGTCAATCTTTCAGAGCCGCCTTACTTTACTGCATGTCCAAATCCATTTATCAATGATTTTGTAAAGAAAGTAGGTACAAAATATAATGAAAGTACTGACAAATACCATAGGGAACCATTTATTGGAGACATAAGTGAAGGCAAAAACGGAGCGGTTTACAATGCTCATTCATACCATACTAAAATCCCGTACAAAGCCATAAATCAATTTATTGAACACTATACTGAAGAAAATGATGTAGTACTTGATGGTTTTAGTGGTACAGGTTCCACGGGCTTTAGTGCAGCGCATTTAAATAGATATTGCATTCTTAATGATTTAGGCACAGCATCTTGTATCATTACTTATGGCTACAATAAACCATCTTCCAATCTTACCGAACTTAATAATGAGTTTAATAGAATCCTCAAAAAGGTAAAGAATGAAGTGGAATGGATGTTCACCACTGAGTTTAAAGCAAGAAAAGGTATTGTCCAAAACACAATACTTTCGGACGTTTTCATATGCCCTTATTGTGATGATGAATATGTCTTTGCCGATAATGCAGTAGACTTTAATAAAAAAACGATTTCTTCCAACTATCAATGTAAAAATTGCAGAGCAGAAATATCTAAAGGCTCAAGTTCTTTAAGTTTTGAAAAAAAATATGACGAGACTATAAATGAAGAAATATCAAGAGCTAAAAAATCTGTAGTTGTAATTCAAGGCAAAATAGGTAAATCTAGATTTGAAAAATATGCTGATGAAGCTGATTTAGCACTTCTTGATAAAATTGAAAACACACCAATACCTTATTGGTTTCCAACTGATAGAATGCCAGAAGGGGATGAATCTAGGCGTAATGATAGTGCAGGATATACTCACGTTCACCATTTTTATACAAAAAGAAACTTACATGCATTAGCTGTTTTTTTTCATGAGATTAGCTTATCTCAATTCAAGAATGACCTTCTTTTTGTTTTTCAAAGTTGTATTCAACGGGCAACTATTACCAACCGATTTAGGTTTGGTGGAACAGGTGGTTTGAGTGGAACCTTATACATACCATCTTTAATCATTGAAAGATCTGTTATTCCATTGTTCGAAAATAAGTTCAGAGATTATTTAAAAATGAATCATGAAAAGTCATGGAAGTCAGATAGAGTTATAGTTACGAACCAATCCACTACTGATTTAAAGAATATTTCTAATGATTCAATAGACTACATATTTACAGACCCTCCCTTTGGAAGTAATTTAATGTATTCAGAATTAAGTTTTTGGTGGGAAGCTTGGTTGAAAACGATTACCAATACTGAAAAAGAAGGGATAATTAATAAAACTCAACAAAAAGACCTTTTATCTTATAATGGTCTAATGCTTAACTCTTTTAAGGAGTATTACCGGGTGCTCAAACCAAAGCGATGGATTACAATTGTTTTTCATAATTCAAAATCATCTGTTTGGAACGGTATTCAAGAAGCAATAACCAAAGCAGGATTTATGATTAGTCAGGTGTCAACCCTTGACAAAAAGCAAGGAAGTTTTAAGCAAGTTACTGCTCCAGGTTCAGTTGCAAACGACCTTGTTATCTCTGCATTTAAGCCAAGTAAAAGTTTTAGCGATTCATTTATAAGCCAAGCAGGGGAAGGATTAGAAGTTACATTCTTGAATGAATTTCTTTCCAATTTGCCATCTAAGCCAATTATTGAGAGAACAGAGAAAATGCTGTACTCTAAAATGGTAGCTTATTATATCCAACGTGGGTACGAAATACGTTATGATGCAAAATCCTTCTATTCCCTACTTCAAACTAATTTCATAGAAGAAGATGGTTTTTGGTTTACCTCAGATCAAATCAACTCGTATATCGAGTATAAGAAATACGCGAAGCTTAATGATATAGAAGAAATAAGGTCAGGTGGCTTATTCCTGTTTGTAACAGATGAAAAATCGGCATTGGTATGGCTGCACAATTTCTTAAACCAGCCCAAGAGCTTCTCAGATGTTTCGGTAGCATTTAACCAGTTGGCCAACATTCAAGATGACCAGGTGCCTGAGCTTCGAGATTTATTGGAAGAAAACTTTGTGTTTGAAGGTGGCATTTACCGCAGACCCAAATCAGAAGAAGAACACAATCAAATCACAGAGAAGCGTCAGAAGCACCTTTGGAAAGAGTTTGAGACCATTCTTATTCAGGCACAAACCGAGCGTAAGAAAATTAAAGAAGTGCGAAAAGAAGCCCTTAGCTATGGATTTGAGCGTTGCTATAAAGACAAGCGTTTCAAGGATATTCTCACCATTGCATCCAAATTGCATCCTTCCACATTAGAAAATAACGGAGAGTTAGCAGACTTTGTGGAAGCCGCAGAAATTCAAACTGAAGGTTTAACCTAAGTGCTATGTTGTGGCAAGATGCAATACATACCGCTTTAAGCCTTGATAATGGTCAACCAAAAGTAATATCAGACCAAACAGGCGTATTGCTGTACGATAGCTTTACAAGCTATCTGCAAGAACATGGTATCAGCTTTCAGCTTTGCCTTACCGTAGCGGATATGTTGCCTTTGAGCAATAAACCTGAGCCCCAAATCATTTTGACCACTATTGAGAAAGTACCTGCATTCATCTGCAATGACCGAGAGTGCAAATCCTTCCATTACAAAGATCTGCCTGTCAATGGAGACGCATATAAGGTATTGAATCAATACACTACAGAGCAAGTCATTCAGCTAATAGAAGTGATTTACTTAACAGATAGGCACAAACCAATCAACCAAAGCAATATTGACACGCTCTTGGCTGAAGCCAATCGCTTACAATCAGAGAAGCAGTTCAATGTTTTGTTGGAGCAGCTGAATCAACTTACTACAGAAGAACCAGGCATTATTAGCTTAACAGAAGCAAGTAGCTTAATCGGACAGCTCAACTACTTGAGCTACACCAATGGCAAAGAAATCTCACAGGAAGTTTATGTCAAAGTAGATCAATGGAGCAGGCCTTTTTTTGTGCAAAATGGCATGGAGCAAGTGTTTTATGCTTCAACTCCCAAACGCCCTTTATCGGTAGATAAGATTATTCCGCACCTAAAAGCCAATAAACATGAGAAGGTTGCCCTTCTCTGTTTAGACTGCATGGGCTTTACAGAATGGAACTTACTCAAAGCTCATTTGGAATTGGGTGAATCAGCATGGGATGAAAAAGCTGTTTTTGCCATGTTACCTTCGGTAACAAGCATTTCACGCTTGGCTATCTATGAAGGCAAACGAGAAGTGTACAACCACAAAGCACCAGGCAGACCTGCAGAAGCCAAAGCATTGGCTGAAAACTTCGCTCCACAGCACACCACCTATTTAACTGAAAGTGACACAATCACAGCAGACAAGCTGCTTGGTTATGATGTGGTTTCCATTCTCTACAACTTCTTTGATGAATTGGCACATGCCGTTCAGTTTCCACCAGGGGTTGAAGACAAAACACCATACCTGAATGCGGCAAAAGACTACTTACAGAAAAGCAGTATCAAGCAAGATATTCAGTTGCTCAAAGAAGAAGACTATGCTGTTTACCTCTGCTCAGATCATGGCTCCATAGTCGCCAAAGGAAATGGCAAACGCATAGAGAAATACCTGATTGATGGCTTTGCCAAAAGAGCTGTCATCATTCACGCAGATAATTCAGAATTGTTGGACATGGAGCAAATCAACATTCCATTTGAGAACGACAAAAGAGTGGTCCTGCCTGAAGGCAGAACCATGTTTACATACAAAGACAAAATTGAAGTGAATCACGGGGGCATCACCTTAGAAGAGATGATAGTTCCCTTTATAAAATTGAATTGATGTTAGGATACGACAGACCACTGAAACCAGAGTGGATATACAAATCACTACGCATGGTAGAAACGGGAAGAAAACCCGAAGAGTTCTATGATGCCTACAATGATATTGCTACTGAATTAACAGGAAAAGACGGCAGAAGAAAAACAAGAACGGTACTGTTCAGAACCTTCATTTACAGCTTTCAGGAAAGCAAATCCACCATTGAAGACAACATACTCATTCAATTGAGCAAGCAGCATGATTATGAGTACATGAAGCCCATTTATATGGCTATGTTCATCATGCACTATGATATTTTGAAGTCCTTTACTAAAACCTACTTCCAAATCTTTGATGCTTCGCAAGAAATCAGCTCAACGGCACTCACCAAAAAGATGACAGAATCCTTTGGTGACTCAGAGATTGTAAAACGTTCTACAAGGGCATTTCTCAAAACACTTTCAGACTTCCATATCATTGAACCAATCACAAAAACAAGCTACGAGCAATTAAATAAAGCCACAATCTCAAAAGAACAAGTGGCAGACATTCTAAAGCTCTACGCTGTGGTAAACCACACCAAACAAATCAATATTGGAGAGTTTGACAAGACAATACTTGCTTACTATAACGCACCGACACTTTCAGAAGTAGCCCATTCCTTTCACGCTAAAGATTGGGAATACATCAAAGGACATAAGCGAGAACTTTTAATGATGAACTAATGCCAACGCTCAACAGCCACACACATTGCCAAGCCGCTCAAGCCAGCCGCACCAGCCAAAGCTTGTCAAAGAGTGTGTCTGAGCCAACGCACGGACGACAGAAAAGAAAGCACGATTGCACAACATGGTATATAAAAAATTGGGCGGACAGTGGTAAATTGAAAGTGTTTAGCTCGCATCAAACTTTTGGTTTTGGTGGACAGGTAATCGCTTCGAAGTGCCCAACTTTTCATATACCAGAACCGTTAGCGACAATTTGACTTTAAAGAAAACATATTGAAATAGATAAAATCAAGCATTGAAACTATGAAACATCTTTTACTTTTATTATTGGTAGTTTTTGTGTTGGGTTGTCAAAATCAAAACAAAAAAAGTGTCCAAGAAACAATATTCATTGAATTAGGCGGCGAAAAACAATATGTAGAAATGACGGGAGCTTCTGATGAATTACCTGTTCTGCTCTTTCTGCATGGTGGTCCGGGCTGGCCTCAAACTCCACACCTGAGATATTTTAATGCTGATTTGACTGACGAAATGATTTTAATTTCCTGGGATCAGGCAGGATCTGGTCAATCTTATATACATAATCCCAAACCGACAAACTTAAGTCCTGAAAGTTTGGTCAATGATGCACATGAGTTGACACAGTATTTAAAAGAGAAATTCAATAAAGAAAGAATATTTCTTGTGGGTTTTTCTTATGGTAGTGTGATTGGAATGAAATTAGCCGAAAAATTCCCTGATGATTATTACGCCTATATTGGTGTCTCACAGGTTATAAGTGTACCGGAAAGCTGGGATGTTTCAATGCAATGGTTGAAAGAGCAAGCCCAACAAAGGAATGATACAGCAGCATTAAGGCAGTTGGATTTAATAGAAAAAAAGGACAGCCTTGTTTGTGCTACAATTTTGGATTGTTTTATGAGTAAGTACGAACTGGTTGTCAAATATGGAGGAACCGTTTACGATGAGGATATTGCGAAAGAAATTGAGAAAGCGGAGTCTATGTATGAAGATTACAAGGACTATGACTGGTTTGAAGCATTTAACTACACCTCGTCCAGAATGGATGGAGTTGCTTTTACAACGGACATTTCACATATCACAAAATTAGAAATACCTGTTTATTTTATTGGTGGCCGTCATGACTGGAACTTACCTAGTGTAGTAGCTGAAAACGATTTAAACAAAATGACAGCTCCCGAAAAGGAATTTATCTGGTTCGAAAAATCAGGACATGAAGTACCGGATGAAGAGGCTGAAAGATTTAATCAAACCATCATTAAAATCGTGAAAGAAAAAAGCCGCTAACAAGCAAAACATAGGGCAGAAAGTGCTAAAATTGAACGACATAACATTAATAAAAGTGCTTGGTAAGTTGAAAAGAAAGTGCTTCGAAATGCCCTACGTTTCTTTTTGCCCACCGTTATGCTTCAGACAAAAAAAGACGATAAAATAAACAAATAACTAAAAATATGGCTTCGAAATATCAAGAGACAGAAAGAACAAAGGCTGAAAACTTAATAAAAAATGGAAGTCCTGTATTTTATGGTGGCAAAGCAGGTAAATATTTCAGAACGAAAAATAGGGACTTTGTTCTTTTAGAAAGTAAAAACAATATTTTTGCACCGATTTATGATGATGTTATTCGATACTTTAAGAATAATTCAATTTCATGGTGGGGTGGAAATAATCCAACAGGGCATGTTTTGTCCTCACAGATTGCATGTTTAAATCATTTATTCCAAATAAGAAATGACAAGTCTGCTGTTTTGTCAATTCTCAAAAACATTTCGACTGATTTCATAGATGTTTTGCAAATAGATACTGACAAATTTTTGCCTGCTTATATTCAATTTGAGGCAGTCAGTGATAATGATTATTTAAACGAGGGACAATCAACTCGTGGCAGCAATTGTACTTCGATTGATGCTTTAATTTTTGCAAAACATAAAAATGGAGAAAAATGGTTAATTCCAATCGAGTGGAAGTACACAGAATTTTATAATAATACAGACAAGTCAATCGAAGACAGCAACAAAAAAACTGTTGGACATTTAAAGGGAGACGAAGCAAAAGGAAAAGAAAGGCTGAATAGATATTGCTATAATACCAAAGGCAGACTGATAGATGACTCCAACTACCTTAAAACTTTGAAACAGTACAGGAATTCCGTTTATTTTTTTGAACCGTTTTATCAACTAATGCGACAGACACTATGGGTTGAGCAAATGATTAAAAATAAAAATCAAGAAACACTAAAAGCAGACAATTTTATACATTTGCACGTAATACCAAAGAATAATAGCAACCTGCTGAACAAAGTTTATAAGAGCAGTGGACTTGATATGGAAAACACTTGGAAAAATCAACTTATAGACCAATCTAAATATCAAATAATAGCACCAGAATTTTTATTAAATGGCATTGACTCGAAAAAATATACTGACTTATTAGTTTATTTAAAGACAAGATATCAATGATCGAAAAGCCCGAAAGCATAACAAGCGGTATAAAAAATTGCCGGGACAGTAGGTTACTCAAGGGTTATAGCCCGCAAACGGCAACTTTCCATACCGCCAGCCGTCAGTAGAAAATCCTTCAATAACATCTCACAAGAATGAGCGTTTAATCTACTCTCGAATATTCGTTATCTTTGTTAAAACCAACTACAAAGATGATAACTGATGTGCGCAGAGCAAAATAAAAAAGGGGAATCTAAACGAATTCTCATCAAAATCGGCGGCAATGCCCTTACGGATGAATCCATCAAGAATTCGATTATTGACCAGATCTCTGAGTTACTCTCACTTAATCACAATATCGTTATCGTTCA
>Ga0081527_100607_pt1 | contig 14292 bp, 9 predicted proteins | sample HotLakmasection5_FD_70992 | JGI IMG/M metagenome (GOLD analysis project Ga0081527, IMG submission 70992) | Hypersaline microbial mat communities from Hot Lake, Washington, USA - Section #5 (SPADES assembly) (version 2) | ecosystem: Environmental > Aquatic > Non-marine Saline and Alkaline >... | reverse complement strand
TGCCTCACCCAGGGAATCTGCAGGATATGGGCTCGTGCGTTACTCACAAAGACCAAATTGTTTACAAGGCCATTGTGGAAAAAAAGGACCCGGTGCAGGTAGCCAACGAGACCAAACATACCCTACAGGCCGTAGACCGATACCTGAAGGACTTTCACAGGGTTCAGACTGTGTATAATCATAACTCAGATCCAGACTATATCAGCCTGGTAACCAATATTTCCAAATCAGTCGTAAATCAATACATTAACCTAATCGAAAAACATGACATCAGCGAAAAATAAAACCTTGTCAAGCCATATGGCGCTAACTTTGGGGCAGATTTACGCTGATGGTTTCGCGAAGTTCCGCAGATTCTTTTTCCCGAAGAAAGACCAGACTGGCTTGCATCCGTTCAGCAAAATTTCAAAATAGTGATGATCATTTGATGGAGTACAGATTTCAAAAAGTTGGTACCAAAGAGCAGGTTCGCCTTTTCCATGAATTTCCGTTTGAGATCTACAAGGGGTATGAGCACTGGATTCCGCCGCTTCGCTTTGAGGTTGAGAACGTCTTCAGCCCGGAAAAGAACCCGCTTTTTGAGAGAGGGGAGTGCGAGCGCTACCTGATGTATCGGGGTGGCGAACTGGTTGCCCGGTTTGCGGTGATGAACCACAGCGAGCGCGACAAGGTGTTTGATCCGCCCATGGGAGGCTTCGGGTTTGTGGAGCTGGTGGAGGATCAGGCGGTAGCCGACGCGATGATCGGGTTTGTGAAGGAGTGGCACGCCAGGCGGGGATATAAGGCGTTTCGCGGCCCCGTGAACTTTGGCGAGAATATGAACTACTGGGGCCTTCTGGTTGAGAATTATGAGGAGCCGCCCATTTACGGCATGCACTATCACGCACCCTATTACAAAACGCTTCTGGAGGCGACCGGCGCCGAGAAGCTGGACGACCACTGGAGCTATAAGCGCGACTTTGATCAGCCGCTGCCCGAACGGCTGGTAAAGATCACCGACCGCATTGAGGGCCGGCCGGGGGTAACGCTGCGCCATATCGATATGAACAACCTGGAGCGGGATGCGGAGTATATTCGAGGAATCTATAACCGGGCGTGGCGAGAACAGGATATCGAGGAGCGCGAGCATGAGTTTACCGAGCTGAGCCGGGATGACGTGCAGCAGATGGTGCAACAGCTGAAAAAGATTATGATTCCCGAGAGCGTTCTGCTGGCGTTTGTGGGGGATGAACCCGCCTCGTTTATCGTATGTGTGCCCGACCTGAACGAGATTTCGGCCGAAACGGGAGGGAAGCTGCGCTGGTGGCACATTCCCAAGGTGCTTCGGTTTAAAAAACGGGCGAAGCATCTGCGGACCACGGTGTACGGCACGCTACCCAAATACCGGAAGCTGGGACTGGAGGCGCTCACGTTTGTGCGCGGTATCCAGAAGACCAAAGCGGCGGCGCCGACGCTCGAGTATTTAGAGGGGACCTGGGTGAGCGAAAAGAACTGGCTGATGCAGCGGAGCCTGGAGGCGCTGGGGTGCCATCATCATAAGACGCACCGGACGTACCGGTGGGAGGTTGAGGTTTGTGGTTTCTGGTTTCTGGTTTCTGGTATAAGGCTGGGTGCGCATGTCTGTGTCTCAGTGGCATGATCAGGCAAAGGGCAAAGGGCAAAAGGCAAAAGGCAAAAGGCAGAAGTATTGATCTGCCCGGAGCGGTTAAGTTGGTGTCTGTTATAAATCCAGCGGGCTTTTGACGCCCTGGCCGCCGCGGTTTAGGACATGGGTATACACCATTGTAGTTTTTACGCTTTTATGGCCGAGGAGCTCTTGTACAGTTCTGATATCGTAACCGTTCTTAAGCAAATGCGTAGCAAACGAGTGGCGGAATGCGTGTGCTGAAACTTTTTTCTGAATTCCTGATTGATTGACTGCCTGTTTTATGGCTCTGTTGACAGCCTGTGCAGATTGATGATATCTTTGGCGAAAGCCTGTTCTGGGATCATTTCCGATTTTACGAGATGGGAAAAGATACTGCCATTTTAGTTCAGAAGAAGCATTCGGATATTTTACTGATAGGGCATGAGGTAACAACACCTTTCCAATACCTATTTCGAGATCCCGTTGATGTAATACGTGAACTTTGTTGATTTGATTTTTAAGCATGTGAATAACAGACTCCGGCAGAATTGTTATTCTGTCTTTATTTCCTTTGGAATTTCTGACTTCAATTTGGTGGTATTCAAAGTCAACATCGAGTATTCGAAGCCGCAGACATTCGGAAATTCTTAATCCGCTGCCATATAGCAATGATACGATCAGTTTTTTAACACCATCGAGGTGATTTAAAATAACCTGTGCTTGTTTTTCTGATAAAACAACCGGTAGATTTGATTTTTTTGATGCGTACCGGAGATTGCTTAGTGTACCGATATCAATGTTCAAAATATGTTTGTAAAAAAAGATCAAAGAACAAAGCGCCTGATTTTGAGTTGAAGCTGAAACATTTCTTTGTTCACTTAGGTAATTCAGAAAAGCGACAATTTTCTGCTCATAATTACCAGTTATGTTATTTTTATGAAGATAAAGAAGATATCGTTTTACCCAACCAAGGTAAGCCTGTTCGGTTTTGTAGCTATACCTTTTTAAACGTATTTCTGTTTTCAGTTTTTCGAGATACGATTTCATAGGCTTTTTGTAATAAGAACCACAAATAGCGAATCCCTTACAGAAATGTTCAATAAATTTTTTATTGAACCATGTTAGTGAACATTTTAACCCAAAATCGAAAAATAGATGAAGCTGGGGGCAACGTTGTGTTATTTATTGAAAAGGACTAAGTTCATCAAGAATATGTTGGGCGTATCGTGCAACGAGCATGTGTGCTCTGTGCGCGATGCCGGCGTCTGCGGCGCAACCAGTTCGATTGTCAGGAAGCAACCACTTCGCACCGGGCGAGCCCGTCGAGGCTGCGCCACATATTGGAGCCAGCACGGGAAAAGAATCAGATGATCTTCGGTCTCAGACTCGCCAGCCTCGTTGCACTCACCAGCCTATTGGCTTGCTCCCTCCAGCAACCTCGGTCGGCTGCCGATGACGCCACCCGGATCCGCGATATCGTCGACGCGGAGATTCGCCCTCTCATAGCGGAGTACGAAGTGCCGGGGATGGCCGTCGCTATCACCATCGACGGTCAGCCCCACTTCTTCAATTACGGAGTGGTCTCAAGAGAGAGCAATACACCCGTCACAGAGGAAACGATCTTCGAACTCGGGTCTGTTAGCAAGACCTTCACGGGAACGCTGGCTGCCTACGCGCAGGTGCGAGGGAAGCTATCGCTGAACGACCGCCCCGGCCGGTACATGCCGCAGTTCCAGGGAAGCGCGATCGATCAGGCGAGCCTGCTCCATCTCGGCACCTATACCGCAGGCGGGCTGCCGCTGCAGTTCCCTGCAGAAGTCTCCAGTGAGGAGGCGATGATCTCCTACTTCCTGCAGTGGAAGCCGGAGGCCACGCCCGGCGCGCAGCGCAGGTATTCGAATCCCAGCATTGGGCTTTTCGGCCGGATCGCCGGTCTGGCGCTCGCAGGCGATTTCGGGGGGGCTGTGGAGACGGAGCTTCTGCCCGCACTGGGTCTGCGCGACACCTACATCCACGTGCCGGAAGGCGCGAAGATCAGGTATGCCTGGGGGTACAACGCGGCGAACGAACCTGTCCGTGTGAGCCCCGGTGTGTTTGATGCGGAGGCCTACGGCATCAAATCCACAGCCGCCGACATGATCCGGTTCGTGCAAGCGAACATCGACCCGAGTCGGCTGCGGGAGCCCATGCAGCGCGCGGTCGAGGCGACGCACGTGGGCTACTTCAACGTCGGAGAGATGGTGCAGGGGCTAGGGTGGGAGCAGTATCCGTACCCGATCGCCCTAGAGCGGTTGCTGGCGGGCAACTCCCGCACGATGATCATGGAGGCCAATGCTGCGGCGTCAATCACTCCGCCGCAGGAGCCCTCTGGGCCAACCCTGTTCAACAAGACTGGCTCCACAAACGGATTCGGCGCCTATGTGGCGTTCGTGCCGGAGAAGAAGATCGGAATGATCATACTGGCCAACAGGAACTTCCCGAACCCTGCGCGCCTGAAAGCAACTCACGCGATCCTGGAGCAGATCGCGCCCGTCGCGAGATAGACCTCCAGGGGAGCCGCTTCGGGCTGTGCGCCCAACAAACGGATGCAGGCGACGAACCCGCAGCCATACTTTTTCGCATTCCGCAGGTGGTGGCGCAGAGGGTTCGCGCCTGATCCTTGAACGTTATAGGGCTATCTCAAAATCAAAAAATTGGATAATTTATTTACACCTTCAAATTTTCGATTGGGCTTTGCACGTCTTTCAAAGACCGAGAAGACACATGTGTATAAATTTGAGTTGTCGAGATATGCTTATGCCCTAATAACTCCTGTATGAATCTTGTATCCGTACCATTATCAAGTAAGTGGGTAGCAAAACTATGGCGGAGAGTATGTGGTGTAGCTTTTTTGTTGATCTTACACAATTTCTTATGCTTTCTCATCAACGCCTGAATGGAAGAGGACGAATATTTGCCTCCATTTTGCCCTTCAAAAAGATACTCTTTGGGCTGATACTCTTTCACATATTCCCGCAGAAGTTCCAGTACTTTTTCCGATAAGATAGAGTAGCGGTCTTTTTGCCCCTTACCCTGGTGAATTCGAATTTGCATTCGATCGGAATCAATATCTTTGATTTTGAGACTCAAGAGTTCTCCAATCCGCAACCCGGCTGAATAAATAAGTGTAAAAATAGCTTTATGCTTTAAATTGGTAAAGGAATTCAAAAACCGTTCTACTTCCTGAGCCGATAGTACCACAGGTATTCGGCTTGGCTTTTTCATCTTGATGTTAAAATCAAAATCGATCTCTTCTTTTAGTACTTCATCATACAAGAATGAAACAGAAGCAAGCAGTTGCTTCATCATAGAATAGCTATAGCCAAGATCTTGTTTACAATGATGGAAAAAAGATCCCAATACATCAGAAGTAACTTTTTGAACCTTATGGGTGCTTACATATGCTAAAAAAATATTCAACCCATTCAGGTAGGCACGCAAGGTGTTTTCACTATAGTTCTTAAGCGTAAGCTGATGTTCGTACTTTGATATTAATTCTGATTTATTCATCTTATCCTCAATATTTTTTCAATAACATGAATAAAACTTGCATACGAAGCAAGGATAACATGAATAGCATTGGTGATATGCCGATGTTGGGCAACATGCAGAAAGCCGACCGCACATTCAGGCACATTTGGTTTTGCCGACAAGCAGAGCCAACGCAAAAAACCAAAAGAGCCTGAATTTTTGCCACCGCTCGACAGGAAATTGATAAATTGGCAAAGGAAGAATTGAGTAAAATGAAAAAGGACAAATACTTACAAATATTTAATTACCTCAAGGAGTTCTCGAAACTTAGAAGTAACCCTGTCCGCGACATTGACGCTCAAGAAACACAATATCCTGAGAAATTTTGGCTTAACGACATTCCAGAAAATGAGCTTTTTGAAAACATTATCAGACCTGACTTTAATGAGGACAATGACTATTGGTTAAAAGTAAGAAAGCCTAAAGAACCTGCTAAGCCAGAATTTGCCACGCTTACGGAAAATTTGGAAAAATGGATCGACAAGCCAACATTACTCAATGAAGAAGATGAACCAAAGTTAAAGGAAACACTTGAAATCAATGGAGAAACTCTTTCAATTGAAGATTTCCCAGAACTTGAAAAAGAATTACAGCAATACATTGACAAAAAATGGATTGATGACCTGATAGAATATAACGAGAAAATTGAAGCATACAGAATTGAACATGAGAAGTATGAAAAACTAAATACTGTTTATAAGCAACTTTTCCGAATATTCAACAAAACCCAGCAATTTGGAGAAGAGTACGAGTTGGTTGTTGGTGTCGGTCTATTGAACTTCAAGGAGAATGATGAAAGGCCGAAGATTTTCAGACATATTTTAACCCAAAGAGTCGATATTAACTTTGAGTATTCTCAAAAGGACTCACAAATTATCGTTTCGCCAAACTTAGAATCTGCACCCCAAATTGAAACCGATTCCATCCTTGACTTATTTGACCAATTTGATTCGCAAAACATTATTGATGCTGAAAGGTCGGTGGAGAACTACATTAAAGAGAAAAACATTGAAACAATTTTTGGCAACACCGAAGATGCCCTACAAATGTTTGCAGAAAGGGTTTCTCCTGATGGCAACTATAACCATTTAATTGAAAAGCCAAATAGAACACCTTCAAAACCAAATATCACTTTTTCCCCAGCTCTATTACTTCGAAAAAGAAATACTCGAAGCTTTACCGCTTTATATGAGAAGATATTGAAGAATATTGAAAATGGTGATGTTAGCCTTGAAATTCCGACAATAAATGACCTTATAGGCATCCACCCAAATATTGAAGATGATAATTCTTCACCAGATAACTCATTTAATGGTTCACAGATTGAGCCAATATTTTTCCCGAAGGAATACAATGACGAACAATTAGAGATAGTTGAAAAAGCCAAAAGAAACAATAAAGTTCTCGTTCAAGGCCCTCCAGGCACAGGAAAGTCACACACTATTGCCAATTTAATTTGTCACTTGCTCGCAAACGGTAAAAAGGTTCTAATTACCGCCTATACAAAAAGAGCATTGGAAGTTCTAAAAGATAAACTTCCTCCTGAATTTCAAGATTTGGCAGTAAACCTTTTGAGTGGGGATTCATCTTCCATCCAAGACTTACAATCAAGTGTCAACGCCATAAATGATGAATTATCAAGAGCCAATCTAACTCAATATCAATCACAAATTGATGAGTTTGAAAATGAATTAAAGAAGACGAGAGAATCAATCGCTGAAACTTCAAACAGTCTTGTCAAGATTAAGGAAAAAGCAACACGAAGACAGGAGATTAACGAAAAATACAAAGGAACTTTAACTGAAATTGCTGAGAATCTTGAAAGAGATACTCCATTATTCGAATGGTACGAAGACGATTTCAGTAATATTGAAAGTAATGAGTTGCTTTCGCGCCTAACGGAATTCATTCAACTGCATGAAAATTACAAGCAAATTGAGACTGATGAATTTGATTTTGAAATCCCTGATCCCAATAAATTACTTACTGCTGTCCAGTTAAAGGAATATTCAAGTCTTACTGACAAGCTTGCCAATGGCTCTTTTCCAAAAGATGCTAACCTTAAAATTTCATGTTCAGATTTTGAGCAACTATTTCAACAGCTAAATAACCTTCAAAACTTTTACAACGAAGTAGATAAATTCCAGATTGACTTCACCGCTACTGTTATAGAATCCTTTTTGAAAGGCAGAAATCAGGAATGGTTGCAAATATTGAATCAGTCAAAGTCGGTGCTCGAAAAGTTCGAAAAGCATGATTTGCGGCAGATTGATAAGGATATTGAAGTCTCTTATCCTCAGGACAAAAGTTTAAAGCAGCTTAAAAATGATGCTCAAGTACTTCTTACATACTTAAATGAAGGTAATCCATTATCAGGATTTACTTTTTCAATTAAAAAGCCATTTTTACCAAGAGAAATAAAAGAACGACTTTATTTTATTGAATCGGTTCGTGTCAATGGAAGTCCTTGCGATACCATTGAAGAGTATGAAACTGTATTGAAGGATATTTCTTTTCGACAAGACTTTATTGAGCTATCAGAAATTTGGGAAAATGAAGAGCCAAAAGGGAACTTACTATTCAAGAAGATTTCATTTTTTAAGCAAATTCATAATGAGGTGCTACGCTTATCAAAGTTAATAGAGGAAGCAAAAGCATTGAAATCGGCTATTGAATTCAGTAGCAGTTTGCAGATAAAACTCTTTGATAAAGAAGACCTAAAGATATCTATTCTCAAAGCCGAGTATAGCAAATTAAACGAGTGCATTTCGGAGTTTGAAGAGCTAATTAATCAATCTACCGCATATCTGAATAAGTATGTTCCAAAAGGCTACCACCCAATTAAGGAAAACATAATTGAAGCATACAACAACCTTGACTTTCACGCTTATGAAGAATTACTGAACAGAATTGAAAAGTTAGCCTATGGAAAAGAGAATTTTCTGAATTTCAAATATTTACGTTCAGAGCTTTATTCTAATATCCCAACCACAACACAATTGGTAGAGGACAATTCCTTTTCAGCTAAGGATGTAGAAAATTTAAACCAAGCAATCTATTTTAGAAATGCACAACATCAACTTGAAAAGCTGATGGATGTCAATTATGAAAATCAACTCATTCAAAACCTAAGTGAATTAGAACGGAAGGAAAGGAAACTGATTGCAAAGCTCGCTTCAAAGAAAGCATGGTATAAAGTTGTTGAAGGTTTACAACAAAACCGCTCTTTAAGACAGCATTTAGATGCTTGGGTAATGGCAGTAAAGAAAATTGGTAAGACAGGAAAAGGAAAAAGAGCAATGAAGTTTCGGAAAATTGCTCAACAAGAAATGGAACATTGCAAAGATTCTGTTCCTTGTTGGATTATGCCTTTATACAAGGTTGCCGAAACGATACAGCCTGAACAAGAAATGTACGATTATGTAATTATTGATGAGGCCAGTCAACTTGGGCCTGATGCGATATTCCTACTCTACATTACAAAGAATATTATAATCGTTGGAGATGACAAGCAGACTTCACCTGAATATGTTGGTGTGGATGCAAACACTATGACACCTCACATAAAGCGTCATCTAAATGGAATCCCGTTTTCTGATTATTACGGTACGGAGTTCAGCTTTTTCGACCATGCTAAATTTTTCTGTGATGGTGTTACAGTTCTAAGAGAACATTTCAGATGTATGCCTGAAATAATTGAGTTCTCAAATCGTCATTTTTATGCCCCTGATGGAAAAGGACTTTATCCACTTAAACAATATTCAGAAAACCGTCTTGAACCATTGGTGGCAGAGTTTTGCCCCAATGGCTACACAGAAGGCAGAGGTGCAAGAATTATAAATGAGCCAGAGGCAAATCACATTGCTGAAACAATTGGGAAGTTAGTCGAAGACGAAAGCTATAATGGGAAGACAATCGGAGTGATAACCCTTCAGGGAAATCAACAAGCAAGTGTGATTGAAAACCTACTCCTGAAAAGAATTGGAGAAAAGGAATTTCATAAGCGTAAAATTGTTTGCGGGAACTCTTCATCCTTTCAGGGTGATGAAAGGGATATTATCTTTTTAAGCTTGGTTACTGCTCAGAATCACAATAGATCAGCACTTGTGAAACCAGAAGACGAAAGACGGTTCAATGTTGCGGTAAGTCGAGCCAAAGAGCAGATTTATTTATTCCATTCGGTTCAGTCGGACGATTTGAGTAATACTAATGATTTACGTTACAAACTATTAGACCACTTCAAAAATTATAACTCCTATCAACCGATTTTCAACACGAAAATTGAAAGGCGTATAGGAACACAACCCGAGCCTTTCGACAGTTGGTTTGAAGTTGACGTTTACAATGATATTGTAAGCAAGCAGCTAAGCGTAATTCCAAACTACGAAGTAGCAAAAGGTAAATACAGAATTGATATGGTTATGTTACTACCTGACGGAACTAAAATAGCCATAGAATGTGATGGTGATAAATGGCATGGCCCTGACCAGCATCAAAATGACATAATGCGCCAAAAAGTACTTGAAAGATGTGGTTGGAAGTTCTTCAGAGTTCGTGGTTACGAGTATTACACCAACAGAGAGAAAGCATTAGAACCCCTTTGGAACATGATTCCTGTATTTGAAGAAAAAGAAATAGAACCCATTTCAGATTTTGGCTATCAGGAATCTAATATTCAACAGGAAAAAGAAGTAAGAACGGATGATACATTAGATGTGCAAAGTTCAAATTTGGTCATTGATACATATGATGAAGAAAGTCCCGAAGAACAATTTGAGCAGATTGATTCAAGACCAAGAACAGATAAAATACTTCGATACTTTAACCTATTTAAATCAGGGACATATATTCTGACTGATAAAGAGCCATTGGAAGCTGATTATGTAATTCCTATACAAGAAGTTTACCATACAGGTTTTCTTCTACAATGTTATAAATCAGGTCATGTCAATAAAGTCCATATTCCAATACTTCTTTCAAGGAGAATTGGGAAAGAATATATGAATGGATTGAATAAAGATGGGGAATTGGTGCATATCGAAGCTGTTGAAACTGAAAAAATCATTGGCATATACTTCAATGAGAATGGTCGTAGAAAATTCAAAGCGCATTTGACTGAGAATATTTCGACACGGGAGCAACTTCATTTGCAAGGCTATAAAGTAATTTATAATGATTTTGACCGAATAGAATATAATGTCTTGCCTTTAGATATCTACAATGACATAAGTCGATTAGTGTTCCAAAGTTTTACTGCCAATGGAAAACCAGTTGATAATAATTATTATGAATCTGAATGGTCAATAATTAAACGGCATTCGAAAAAAGACCAAGAGCCAGTAGAACAACGAGTAGAATTTATTCCAAACTCTCTCTTTGACAATAGAGTCGAACTTAATAGCACAGTTAAAATCAAATTCCTAAGCAATGAAAAGGAATTGAAAGTGAAATTGGTGGACTATCCTACTAACGGTGCTGAAATTATTGATGGAGTGCAAATTGTAAATATAATGAAGCCTTTAGCTACTTCAATAAAAGGGAGAACAATCGGAGACAGGGTAACAATAGGCGACACAAACAGTGAAGTTGAAATAATTGAAATAAGATAACCAATGACTCCAACGCTCAACAGCCACACACATTGCCAAGCCGCTCAAAGCCAACGCACCAGCCAAAGCTTGTCAAAGAGTGTGCCTGAGCCAACGCACGGACAGAAAAGAAAAAGCACGATTGCCCAACATTGTATAAAAGCAATAGCGGGTGAAGTGGTAAAATCAAGCTCTGTGCATTTAATAAACTTTGGTGGTGGCGGACAGGTAATCGCTCCAAAATCCGCTACTGCTCTTATACTTGACCGTTGTGCATAATTTGAAAAAACCAGAATGTCAGATTTAACCAGAAGAGAAAAATTGAAATTGGAAAAGTTCTTTGAAATGGGAGGTGGCTATGTCCTTGATTTCTCGAATAGAACTTTAAGCGATTTCGTTTTTGAAACTTTGAATCTTGAATTCTATTCTGACAGCTATGCTGATTTTGGTGATTCAAAAGCAAATAGAATAAGAGCTATTTGGCAGAAAGAAAGCAATTACAAAGTCGGTAAGTTAATTTCTGAAATGCTTGATTATTAGAAAGACAAAAAAATAATGTCGTACGGTGAGATTACTCAGCCCGAACAAAACCTCTTTGATGAATGTCAGAAAATTGCTCAAAGACTATTAGCTGATACAGTCGTTGAAGAAATAGATGTAATTAGAGAAGTGCCTGACGACAAAGATTTCAGCTTACTTGCCAAGTCGATAAGAGAGAGTATTGACAAAAATGAACCAGAAGCCGCATTAGATAGACTACATACATATGTAATGAAGTTTATCAGACAGCTTTGTGAGAATCACAACATAGAAATAAAAAAGGACGAATCTTTAAATGCGATTTTTGGAAAATACGTGAAGTTTATAGTTGCCCAAGACAAAATCGAATCTAAAATGACGGAGAGAATCCTAAAGTATTCAATTCACGTCATTGAAGCTTTTAATGACATTAGGAATAACAAAAGCTTTGCACACGATAATCCAATTCTAAATTATTCTGAAAGCGTCTTGATTTTTAACAATGTAACGAACTCAATAAAATTTATTGAATCGGTTGAAAAGACTTTAGAACAAGAAAATAAAAGAAAAGAAACTGAATCGGCAGATTGGGAAGATTTGCCTTTCTAAAAATATTTAAGAGCCTATGTAGCAAAGTAGATGTAGTAACCAGTTATCTGTTTGACCTCAGTAAGTTTCTGTTCTTCGCATTAGTAATAGTGTTTATAGAACTGATAAAATCTGAAATTATGGAAAAACTGAAAATGATTATTCGTGAAGCAACCCTCGTGTGAAGAATGGAGCCTTTGCTTTGGAAAATCAGTAACTGATGAACAATCGACTTTTTTAGGACAGAGGGTAAGGGGGTTCGAGTCCCCCGCTTCACACCATTTGAAATAAAAAACTATGCACAACAATGTATATAAAAAATAGGCGAAACAGTAATAAAATCAAGCATTTTGGCTCGTATCAAAGTTTGTGCTTAACCGAAAATTCAGAGCTTCGGAATCGCCTACTTTTCATATACTAACCGTTAGCAAACATTTTAAAAAGGAAACGTTATGAAGAAAGCAAACACCATTTTAGTGATTATTTTGACAACTTTACTTTTCACTTCTTGTGGAACAGTGAAGTTAAGTGTTAAACCGGGAGCAAATTTTTCTAGAAATGCGACCCTTACAATTGCCGAAGAAGATGATATAACCGGAACAGTTGGAGAATTGAATCATTTGTTATTTGAAAAAGGATTTAATGTTATTGCTTATTCAACAGCAAAAAAGGCAATAAAATATAAAGATGAAATAAAAGGTAGCGACCCAGTTAACAATGAATTTGAAGCGGAATTATATTCTATCAAGGAGTTAAATTCCATCTATGCACTTGAGCTTAACTACACCTATTATTATGATGTGTTTTACTATGCCTACAGAAGTTTCTCGGCAAGAGTAATTGATTTAAACACAGGTGAAATAATTATGTCAGCTAATTTCAGGGGCGATAAATCAGTAAGAGCTGTTCTAAAGGATTTTGTAAATCAATTGTCACAACAAATTAAATAAATTATGGAAGAATTACATTTAGATTGGATGAAATCCAAAATGATGTTTGGTGCAGCTTTAAAAACTTAAACCTTGACCATGAACATTTTACAGAATTAAAGGGAGTTTATGTAATTTGGTCAAACAATACTGTTGTCAGACTTGGTAGTGGACTGATTAAAAATAGAATTAACGACCATAGAGACAATATAGAAATATGTAAATACCCTGATTTAAAAGTGACTTGGGCTAAAGTTAATGGAAACCAAATGGAAGGAGTGGAAAAATATCTATCTGATTTTTATAAACCAGCCATAGGTGAAAGATTTCCTGAAAGAACTCCAATTAAAGTAAATTTTCCTTGGTGAAAGAAAAACGTTTGCTAACATCGTATATAAAACATTTGGCAGTCAGTGGGTTATCGAGCATTTTAGCTCGCGTCAAAAGTACTTTAAACTTGACAGGAAAGTGCTTCGAAATGCCAAACGTTTCATATACGTAACCGTTAGCCCACATTAAAAGAAACGACAGAGAATGAATTTTACAGACAGAATAAAACCAACGGACAAGGGAATTACAACCTACCTTGACGAACTGAAAAATCAGAATTACCAAATTCCGACTTTCCAAAGAGACGTAGTTTGGGAAGAAGAAAATGTTAAAAAACTGTGGGACAGTATCTACAAGTTCTACCCTCTTGGGAGCATCTTAGTTTGGAAAACTGATTTAAAACTGCAAAATCACAGACAAATTGGTGGACATAAAATTGCTGATGAGCATTTTACAAGAAGTGAATATCAATATTTACTTGACGGTCAGCAACGAACTACTTCACTTCTAACTTCTCTTTACGGTGGTAAAATAGAAGGCCGTGACGGTTTTAACCCTTCACTATATATTGACCTGACCATTGAAAGTGAAGACGAAACAGATGATGAAAGTTACAAAAAGAGATTCCTTTATTGGAATGAAATTGACGACAGAGAAGGCACTTTTAAAAGGAATATAGGAAGGAAGAAAAAATATGATGACGGACTTATTGTTAAACTCCTTGACGTAAAGCAAAATTTTGAGACAATTCAGCAAAAAATTGTCAATCATCCTGATGTTGCACAGCAATACAACCACCCTTATTGGGTGGAACTTAGAAAAGTTCAGCAAGTTCTAAGCAACTACCGTATTTCATTTATTGAGTTAAAGGGTATCAAAGTCGCAGAAGTCTGCCAAATATTTGAACGCATAAACCAAGCAGGAAAACCGCTTGACATCTTTGATATTGTCGTTGCAAAAACATTTAGACCGAAATCTGAAACTGATAAAGGTTTTTACCTTAGAGACCTAATTGATGATTTCAAAAAAGTCAATAACAGTAATTATCTCCAAATTGACGATTTCGATTATCTCCAAATAATTGCCGTTCTAATTCGCGAAAACATTGAAAATTCAGGCATCCATAACATTACACCAAGAT
>Ga0081527_100605_pt1 | contig 14358 bp, 14 predicted proteins | sample HotLakmasection5_FD_70992 | JGI IMG/M metagenome (GOLD analysis project Ga0081527, IMG submission 70992) | Hypersaline microbial mat communities from Hot Lake, Washington, USA - Section #5 (SPADES assembly) (version 2) | ecosystem: Environmental > Aquatic > Non-marine Saline and Alkaline >... | reverse complement strand
CGCTCGAGGCGCTGAGGCTCGGCACGCCCGTGCTCGGCTACGACCACGGCGGCGTGGGGGAGATCCTGAGCGAGGTGCACCCGGAGGGCGCCGTGCCGCTCGGCGACGTGCGGGAGCTGGTGGATCGCGCCGCGACGCTGCTCGCGAGCCCGAAGCGGCTGGCGGCGCCGACGGACCGTTTCACGAAGCGGGAGATGCTCGAGCGGACGCTCGCGCTCTATCAGGAGCTGGCGGAGGGACGCGCGCCCTCGACGTAGCAGAACGCGAGCAGTTCCTTGACGCCGAGGTTCGGCGCGCGGACGAGGGCGGGCACGTCGTCGACGGGCGTGCGGTCGCGCTCGAGGAGGTTCACGAGCTGGTGCTCGCCCGGGAACTCGTCGCTCAGGCGGAGCTCGACGCGGTCGAACGCGCGGCGCCAGTCGTCGACGACGTCCGTTCCGAAGAGGCGCGCGGCCTCGGAGGCGGGGTCGTCGTCGGGCTCGGTGCGTTCGCGGTCGAGGTACTCGGAGATGATCGCGACGCCGCCCGGGCGGAGGACGCGGCGGATCTCGCGGAGCGAGGCGGCGAAGTCGGGCGGGATGGCCAGCACGCGCGAGACGAAGACGGCGTCGTAGCTCGCGTCGGCGAAGGACATCCTCTGGACGTCCTCGTTGAAGTCCACGTCCTCGCGGAGGAGGTCCATGGTGTGGTACACGCCGAAGGCCTCGCGCAGACGCGGCTGGAGGCAGGGCTCAGGGGCGACGTGCAGCAGGGACTTGCCCGCGGGCCGGAAGCCCGGGAGGAAGTCGTTGAGCGCCAGCCACTGGAGGCGGTGTCGCTCGACCGAGGCGCAGCGCGGGCACTTGGAGTGGCGGCGGATGACGGCTTGCTGGCGGCCTCGCTCGCCCGGGAGGCGGTCCATCCGCTTGGTCTTGAAGGGCCCGTGGTAGTCGCAGATGGGGCAGTGATAGCGCTCGTCGCGCGGGCGCACGGCGCGCATGAGCGTCGGCCTGACGGCGCCCTTCACGCGTTCGCTCCACGCTTTCCTCATGCGAACCTCACGCGGCCATGCTAGCGGGACGCGGCGTCGCCCGGTTCGGCGCCGCGGTGCTCCAGGAAGCCCTGTCCCCAGCGGGAGCGGTCCCAATCAGCTCCCGCACGGACCTCGCGGGCCGTCGCCTCGAGCCGGCGCCACCCGCGCTCGACGCGCCGCTGCGCCGAGCGCCGTCGGACGGCGGGGATCATCGAGCGGATCGGGATCCAGGCGCGCTCGCCGAAGCCGTCGATGAGGACGAGGTTCCAGCCGGCGCCCCTGCGCTGGGCGGCGAGGTTGTGGTCCAGGATGGCGCGGGTGGTGACGCCGCAGCGGATGAAGTGCTCGCCCATCGCGTCGTAGGCCGCGCGGAGATCCTCGAGCGGGACGCCCTCGGCGAGGACCTGGCGGACGGAGCGGGCGATGGGGCCCGGCGCCTCGTCGGCGGGCTCGTCGCGGACAAGGTCGAGAACGAGGCCTCGGCCGAGGTCGGTGGGTTCGTAGCCGTAGCAGCGCGGGAGGTGGCGGTAGTCGGCGGAGCTCAGGCGACGCTCGAGCGCGGCAAGGGCGCGGCGTTCGTCCTCGTTGTTGTCGTACTCCCGGCGGAGTGCGGCGGGAACGAGGGTGCGCCCGGTCTTGACGAAGCGGGCGTCGTCGGTGCGGAGGACCTTGACGCAGCGGGCGGGGTCGAGCGGGTGGACGAAGCACAGGCGGCGGCCGCCGGTGGCGAAGGGCCGCTCGGCGGAGAGGCGGAGGGGCTCGGTCATGTCGTCGCCCCCCGCTTGCCCGCGCGGAGGCGGAGGGTGAAGTCATAGAGGGAGTCCCTGCCGGAGACCTTGACGCGCGGGAAGCGGAAGGGATCGACGGGGGAACGGGCCGCGACGGCGGGCTCGGTGGTGACGGCGGCGAGGTAGCCGGCCTGGCGGACCATCTCCGCGTGACGAGGCTCGAAGAGGCCGAAGGGGTAGGCGAAGGTCTTCGCCTCGGCGCCGAAGCGTTCCGGGAAGGCGTCGCGAGCCGAGCGGATCTCGTCGCGGGCGACGTCGTCGGTGAGGGCGGGGAGGGTCGCGTGGGGGCGGGTGTGGCCGCCGCGGCCCCCGCGCCCGCCGAGCCGCCCCCCGAATTGCCCCCCGAACCGCCGCTCGAGGTCGCCCAGCTGCCGCCGGAACCGGAACCGGAGCCCGAACCGGAGCCCGAGCCGCCGCCCGACGTGCCGCGGCCCGATCGGCGCCCGCCGCCGCCGCCGCCACCGCCGCCGCCGCCCGAACCCGAGGCTCCGCCCCCGCCCCCGCCGGCGCAGCCGCCGCCGCCGACCTCGGAGTTCGACCGGCGCGTGGAGCGCGAGGGCGGGCAGCGCGGCAACGTGCAGGTGACGCTGATCTGGGACAACGTCAACGACCTGGACGTGCACGTGTACTGCCCCGACGGCAGCCACATCTGGTACGCCGGCATGTGGGGCTGCGGCGGCGAGCTCGACATCGATGCCAACGGCGGCGGCCCGCAGACCCGCTCGCCGGTGGAGAACGTGACCTGGCCGGGCGGCGCCCCGCACGGCACCTACCGGATCGAGGTCGACCACTTCGCCAACCACGGCGGGCCGGAGCCGACGCCGTACCGCCTGCGCGTGCGCGTCGGCCAGCGCGAGGAGGTCTACGAGGGCGTCCTGGCGCCGGGCCAGCCGCCGCACGTGATCAATGTGACCGTGCCGTGAGCCGCGGCGTCATGGTGCCGCCCCGCCCGCGGCCCACTGCCGCCACAGTCGTCGGCGATGGTGCGGGCGAGTCGCGACCGCCGCGTTCGGGAAACGCCCCGCCATGACCGAGACCGCCGCACCGCCGCCGCGCCGCCCCTGGGTCGCCCCGCTGGTCTGGGGCGCGCTGGTCCTGCTGCTGATCGTCGCGGGCTGGCTGCTGCTCGGCGCCTGCGGCCTGCGCTGGCCCGGCGGCGGGCCGATCCTGCTGTTCTGCCCGGACGAGGCGGCCGCCGCGGCGGAAGGCGACGTGCTGGCTCGCGAACGGGCCCGGGAGCGCGCTCTGGAAGACCGGCTCGAGCGGCTGCGCCTGGCCCTGCTGGAGGCGCCGGCGTGCCGGCCGGAGGACGTGGTCCGGGTGCCCCCGGAGGATCGGCGTCCCGACGAACCGCCCCGCGACCGCCCGGACGAGGTCGCCCAGCTGCCGCCGGAGCCGGTCGCGCCGGTCGACGAGACGCCGGTGCCGGTCGTGCCCGACGAGGTGGCGCCCGACGAGGTGGTGCCCGAGGACGTGGTGCCGGAGGCCGAGGAGACGCCGGTCCCGGAGCCGGAAGAGCCGCTCCCGGAAGGGGAGCCGCTGCCCGAGGAGGCGCTCGTGCCCGAGCCCGAGGAGCCGCTTCCGGAGGAGGAGACCCTGGTCCCCGAGGAGCGGCTGCCGGAGGAGACCCCGGTGCCCGAGCCGCCCGCGGACGAGGCGGCGCCGGACCCGGACGCCCTCGAGCCCGATGCGCCGGAGGCGCCCCGTGCCGAGGACGACGCGGACCGCCCCGCGGAGCCGATCCCCGAGGAGCAGTGGGAGGAGCGCGACCTGTCGCTGCTGGAAGGCTGCTGGACCCTGATCTCGGACTACGGCGTGACCCGCCGGGACACCCTGGAGACGATCCGGGTGACCGACTGGGAGATGTGCTTCGAGCGCAACGGCGCCGGCCGGCAGACTCTGGTCTTCGAGGACGGCACCCGCTGCGAAAGCGGCATCGGCGCCAACTTCGAGGGCGAGGCCCTGAACGTGATCGACGGCGGGCACGTGCGCTGCAGCGACGGCTCCGCGATCAACCAGCGCGTCATGCGCTGCGAGCGCCAGCCGGACGGCACCGCCGACTGCATCACCCGCCACGTGCGTCCGCCCGAGGCCCCGGTCCCCGTCCGCTTCCAGCGCTGAGCAATGATCCGGCCCGGCCGTCCCCGGCGGGCGGGGGCCGTGTCATCGCGGGCACGGCCGAGAACATGCAGACATAAAGATATGTTTATGCTTGCCGCGCGGCGGTCGGCCTGCTATGTCCATGTCCGACCGGACGGGGCCGCACCGGCGCCCGTCGTCTTGCCCGAATGCTGCGCGAAGGAGTGTACCCATGCCCGATGCCGCCACCCTGACCGACTACAAGGTCAAGGACATCGACCTTGCCGGCTGGGGCCGCAAGGAAATCGCCATCGCCGAGACGGAGATGCCGGGCCTGATGGCGGTGCGCGAGCAGTACGGGCCGAGCAAGCCGCTCAAGGGCGCGCGCATCGCCGGCTGCCTGCACATGACCATCCAGACCGCCGTGCTGATCGAGACGCTGGTCGAGCTCGGTGCCGAGGTCCGCTGGAGCTCGTGCAACATCTTTTCGACCCAGGACCATGCCGCCTCCGCGATCGCCGCGGCGGGCATCCCGGTGTTCGCCTGGAAGGGCGAGACCGAGGAGGACTACTGGTGGTGCGTCGACCGGACCATCGAGGGGCCGAACGGCTGGCGGCCGAACATGCTGCTCGACGACGGCGGCGACCTGACCCAGATCATGCACCAGAAGCACCCCATGCTTCTGAAGGACGTGCGCGGCCTGTCGGAGGAGACCACCACCGGCGTGCACCGCCTCTATGAGATGGAGCGGCGCGGGACGCTCGGCGCGCCGGCGTTCAACGTCAACGACAGCGTCACCAAGTCCAAGTTCGACAACCTGTACGGCTGCCGCGAGAGCCTGGTCGACGGCATCCGGCGGGCCACCGACGTGATGATGGCCGGCAAGGTCGCGGTGGTGTGCGGCTACGGCGACGTCGGCAAGGGCTCGGCGGCGAGCCTGCGCAGCGGCGGCGCCCGCGTAGTGGTTACCGAGGTCGACCCGATCTGCGCACTGCAGGCCGCCATGGAAGGCTACGAGGTGGTCACCATGGACGAGGCCGCGCCGCGCGGCGACATCTTCGTGACCGCGACCGGCAACATCGACGTCATCACCGTCGATCACATGCGGCAGATGAAGGACCGCGCGATCGTCTGCAACATCGGGCACTTCGACGCCGAGATCCAGATCGACGCCCTGCAGAACTTCGTCTGGGAAGAGGTCAAGCCGCAGGTCGACGAGGTCGTGTTCCCCGACGGCAAGCGGCTGATCGTCCTGGCCAAGGGCCGGCTGGTCAACCTGGGCTGCGCCACCGGCCATCCCAGCTTCGTGATGAGCGCGTCGTTCACCAACCAGTGCCTGGCCCAGATCGAGCTGTGGACCAATCCGGGCAAGTACGAGAACAAGGTGTACGTCCTGCCCAAGCACCTCGACGAGCAGGTCGCCCGGCTGCATCTCGGCAAGCTGAACGCCCGCCTGAGCGAGCTGTCGGGGAAGCAGGCCGAGTACATCGGCGTGCCGCCGCAGGGGCCGTTCAAGCCCGACTACTACCGCTACTGATCCGCGCGGCGGTGCCGCGGTGTGCCGCGGCGCGCCATCGTGACGCACAACGCAACGAAGAGCCGGCTGCGTTCAGCAACGCAGCCGGCTTGTTTGTTTTCGCGAAAGTCGCGTAGATTGGCGCCAAGGTTCGCCGACACCGGCGGCGCCGACCACGGCGCCGGCCGATTCGTTCCGCAACCTGTGCCGTGCCCGCCCGTGCTGTCCGCCTTCCACACCGTTGCCGTCCGCATGGCCGGCCTGGCCGCCGCCGCTGCTGCCGCAGGCATCGCGCCCGCGCTGGCGCAGACGCCCGGCCAGCCCGCCATGGGCGGCACCGCCGGGCTGTCCGGCCTGGCCCTGGCCGCCGTGGTCGTGGCGGTCGGCGGGTGCGTCGTGCTCGACCGCCGCCGGGCCGCCGCCGTGCGCCGCGCCGACCGGCTCGAACAGGCGCTGGCCGGCGCGCCGGTGCCATGGCTGTCCTGGCCCGCTCGCGCCGCACCGCCCGCCCTCGCCGACGTCTTGCGCCTGGCCGGCGACGGCGCAGCCGAAGCGGCCGACGAGGACCGGACGGCCGTGGCCGACGCGCTGGCGCGCCTGTCCGAGGCCGGTGCGCCGATGCGCGTGCCGCTGACGCTCGCCGGCGGCACCCGCACGGTGGAGATCGTCGGCCGGCGCATCGACTCCGCGGACGGCGCCCCTAACGCGGTATGGGTCGAGGACGCCACCGAGCGCCGGCGTGCCGCCGCCGACGCCGCAGCGGCGCTGGCCGAGCGGGACGCCGCCCTGTTCCAGCGCCAGGCCACGCTCGCCGCCGCGGAGGCGCGCGCCGCCCAGGCCGCCAGCGTGTTCGACGCGCTGCCGCTGCCGATGTGGCTGCGCGCCCCGGACCTTAGCCTGGTCTGGATGAACCGGGCCTGCGCCGCGGCGGTGGGCACCGAGCCGGGCGAGGCCCTGGCGGCACAGAAGGAGTTCGCCGGCGGCGCGATCGGCGAGGGCGATCGGGCTCTGGCCCGGCAGGCGGTCGCCCTCGGCCAGGCACAGACCGTGGATCGGCATGTCGTTATGGGCGGCGAGCGGCGACTCGTGGCGATTACCGAGGCGCCGCTCGGCGAGGACGGGGCGGTGCTCGGCTACGCGGTCGACCGGACCGCCGTGGAGCAGGTGCAGGCGGAGCGCGACCGGCACATCGCCGCGCATGCGGAAGTGCTGGAGAACATGCAGTCGGCGATCGCCATTTTCGGCCCCGACAAGCGGCTCAAGTTCCACAATCAAGCCTACGTCTCGCTGTGGGGCTTCGACGAGAGCTGGCTGGAGAGCCAGCCGACGCTGGGCGAGATCCTGGAGGACCTGCGCGAGCGCCGCCGCCTGCCCGAGCACGCCGACTTCCGCGCCTTCAAGCGCGACCAGATCAACCTGTTCACCTCGCTGATCCGCCCGGAAGAGGACCTGCTGCACCTGCCCGACGGCACCACCCTGCGCTCGCTGGTCACGCCGCACCCGTTCGGCGGCCTGATGGTCGTGCTGGAGGACGTGACCTCCGCACTGAACCTGGAGCGCAACTACAACACGCTGATGGCGGTGCAGAAGGAGAGCCTGGACAACCTGGCCGAGGGCATCGCCGTGTACGGCAGCGACGGCCGGCTGCAACTGAGCAATCCGGCCTTCGAAAAGATCTGGGGGCTGGACGCGGCGGACCTCGACGGTCATCCGCACATCGCCGAAGTGCTCGACCGCACCCGCCGCTTCTTCGAGTTCGAGGACTGGGCCAAGGAACGCGAGGCGATGATGGCATGGGCGCTGGACCGCGAGCCGGCGAACGGCCGCATGATCCGCGCCGACGGCTCGATCCTGGAGTACAGCACGGTGCCGCTGCCCGACGGCGCCGTGCTGAACAGCTATCTGGACGTGACCGACAGCGCCAAGGTGGAGCAGGCGCTGCGGGCCAGCAACCAGGCCCTGGAGACGGCCGACCGGCTCAAGTCCGAGTTCATCGCCAATGTCTCCTACCAGCTGCGCACGCCGCTCAACGCCATCATGGGCTTTGCCGAGATCCTGGACAAACAGTACTTCGGCCCGCTCAACCACCGCCAGCGCGAGTACACCTCCAGCATCGTCGACGCCTCGCGCCGCCTGCTGTCGCTGATCAACGACATCCTGGACATCGCCACGATCGAGGCGGGCTACATGGCGCTGGAGCTCAAGCAGGTCGACGTGGCCGAACTGCTGCGCGGGGTCCACGACCTGACCCAGGAATGGGCGGGCAAGCAGGAGCTGCTGATCGCGATCGACTGCCCGGCCGACGTCGGCGCCATCGAGGCCGACGAACGCCGGCTCAAGCAGGCGCTCTACAACCTGGTCAGCAACGCCGTCAAGTTCACGCCGCCGGGCGGGCAGATCACCCTGTCCGCGTGGCGCCGCGACGGCGAGGCCGGGCTGCTGGTGCGCGACACCGGGATCGGCATCCCCGAGGCCGACCAGGAGCGTGTGTTCGGCCGGTTCGAGCGCGGCCACCCGCACCTGCGCCAGAGCGGCGTCGGCCTGGGCCTGGCGCTGGTCAAGAGCTTCATCGAGATGCACGGCGGGCGGATTGAGCTCGAGTCCGAGCTCGGCGCGGGCACCACCGTGATCTGCATCCTGCCCGCCCACCCGATCGTCGCCTACACCGACGCCACTCGGGAGCGCGCAGCCCGCCACACCGCTGCGGGTGATTGAGACCGGGCCGGAACGGCCGCCCGGCATGCGGTCCTTTGGCCGGACCGCAGTCTTCCAAGCCTTGGCTCAATCCTGACCTGAGCGGACGTCGCGTCCATCGCCAATTCCAACGGGCAAGGCACCGTCGGCGCTATCGATGGGTTCATGTTGATGAAAGCCCAGGCAGAAAAAGTAGCGGCAACAATGTATGTTCGTCCGCCTCGCCAACCCATCATCTGACCTGTCCAAAGACTGTTGTCCCAGACGTTTTGAGCTTGTTTGTCGCATTGCAGCGCAAAAACTTTGCTGCCATCTGGCATCGACAGGTCGGCTTCGACGAGCCGGCATCATCTTCTACAGGGTGTACTGGAAACAGCGGAGCAACGCTGATCGCCCCGGAATCCACTCAAGCTCGTTGGTTATATCATGCTACAATGCGCCCATCTCCGTTATGTCGTCGAGCGTTTACCCGCAGCGGCTGCCGAGGGTTGGACGGTGGCCTTCGATGGCGAGCATGTCGGCCAGTTCCGCCATCGGCGGGAGGCTCTGGAGTCGGCCCTGTCGGATGCCAGGCGCGTCGGCGACCTCGGCCACGTGACCGAGGTCTGGGCACGGCGCCGGGACGGCACGGTCGGCGCAGCCTGGCGCTATGATCGGACGCAACGCCGCATGCAGAAGGAAACATCGGAGCATTCGAAGCAGCACCGTGTTTTCCCGTGTTGAAACGGCCATGACGTGCCGGAACCGGAGGAAGGAAACGGCCCGGGCATAGTCCAGGAAAGGAGAGCCCGTATGGCCCGCTGCGCCATCATGAGCCCGCATGCAGACCTCGGACCATCGGTGTCAGGCGGCCACCGGGGTTTTGCCGATACCGAAGAGATGCTGAACCGGGTCCAGCATGACCTGCGCACGCCGCTCACCTCGATCCGCGCCGTCGCCGAGATCCTGCTCGACAATCCGGAGCTTTCGAAGGCCGACCAGCGCGCATTCCTGGCGATCATCGTCGACGAAAGCGAACGGCTTGCCGACGCCGCAAGCTGGGTTGCCGCCATCGTCGAGGCCGATGCCCGGTTGCAGGCAGCCGGCCCAAGCGACGACACGCCGCGATCCCCGGCAGGGATACGGATGCCCTATTCCGAAGGTGCGCTGCCGGACGGGCGGTAGGCCGACAAGCTGCGGCGACTTGGGGGACCCTTCGTCCCAACGGCTGCGCTGCAACCGGTTTGGCTCACGGGCGATCCCGGTATCGCCATACCGCCGGGCGACGCGTCACGCCCGCGGTCTCGAACCGGCGCCCGACCGCGAAGTCCTCGAAGAAAAGCGGCGTCATGCCGCCGCTTGCGCGGCCAGCGCCCGTTCGAGGCAGACCACGCCCTTGGCGGGGTTCGGATAGTACGCGGGGATCACGGCAAAGCCGAGTTGGAGGTACAGCGCCCGCGCCGCGGTCATGCTCTCCAGCGTGTCGAGCCGCATGACCCGGTATCCCAGGTCGCGCGCCGCCGCTAGCGCCGCCTCCACCAGGCGCCGCCCCAGCGCATGGCCGCGGTGGCCGGTGCGAACGTACAGGCGCTTCATCTCGCACACGCCGCCGCCCAGCGGCCGGACGCCGACGCACCCGACGATCCGGTCGCCGAGCCTCGCCACCAGCAGCCGCCCGCCCGGCGGGCCGTACGCGCCGGGCAGCGTCGCCGCCTCCTCGCCGATGCCCTCGAAGCACGGCGAGCCGCCGAACTCGCGCGCGTAGTCCACGAGCATCGCGCCGACCGCGGCAAGGTCCGCCGCCCCCGCCGCCGGCGCGATCGCCGGCTCAGACATGCAGCCGGCCCTCCAGGTACAACGCGGCCCGCCCGGCCAGCTCGACCCGCTCGCCGCGCACCGCACAGCGCACCTCGCCGCCGCGCGGCGAGATCTGACGGGCCCGCAGCTCCGGGCGGCCGAGGCGCTCGGCCCAGTACGGCGCCAGCATGCAGTGCGCCGAGCCGGTGACCGGGTCCTCGTTGATGCCGGCGCCGGGGGCGAAGAAGCGCGAGATGAAGTCGGCTCCGGAGTCCGAAGCGCTGCCCGCCCCGGGACCCGGCGCCGTGGCGATGATGCCGCGCTTGGGCAGGCCCGCGAGTGCGGCGAAGTCCGGGCGCAGCGCCCGGACCTCGGCCTCGTCGTCGTACACCGCCATCCAGTCCGGTCCGTCGTACACCTGCGGGGGGCGCCGGCCCAGCGCCTCCGACAGCCCGGCCGGCGGCATGGCCATCGCCGTCGCCGGCCAGCGCGGGAAGTCCATCACCCACCACTCGGTGTCGCGGCGGACGCCGAGCACCCCGGAGGCAAGGGTGGCGAAGCGCACCGCCGCGCGGTCCGGCTCCAGCAGGGTCATGATGACGAAGCCCGCGGCGAGCGTGGCGTGGCCGCACAGGTCGACCTCGACCGTGGGGGTGAACCAGCGCAGGGTGAAGTCCGCGTCGTCCCCGCCGGGCACGAAGAACGCCGTCTCCGACAGGTTGTTCTCCGCCGCGATGGCCTGCATGGTCTCGTCCGGCAGCCACTCGGTCAGCGGACAGATGCCGGCCGGGTTGCCGGTGAAGACGGCCGCGGCAAACGCATCGACCTGATAGAACGGGAGCTGCATGACGGCGACCTCCGACAGGTGCGGAGCGTTCTGCGTAGCAGCCGCCGGAAGTCCCCGTCAATCGACGCTTCGTGGAGGTGGCAGGGCCGGGCCGCCGAAGACTTACGCGGCGGCGGCCTTGCCCCGGCTTTCCGCCTCGATCGCGGCGCAGATATCGGCGACGCACCGCTCGACCAGGCCCGCGTCGTCGCCCTCGGCCATCACGCGGATCAGCGGCTCGGTGCCGGACTTGCGGATCAGCACCCGCCCGGACGTTCCGAGCGTGCCCTCGGCCTCGGCGATCGCCTGCCGGACCGCCACCGCCTCCAGCGGAATGCCCTGGCCCGGCACCGGCCTGAACCGGCAGTTGCGCAGCACCTGCGGCACCGGGTCGAACATGCGGCAGACCTCGCTGGCCGGCCGGCCGGTCTGCTGGATCACCGCCAGCACCTGCAGGGCCGCGACCAGGCCGTCGCCGGTGGTGGCATGGTCGCTCAGGATGATGTGGCCGGACTGCTCCCCGCCGACGTTGAAGCCGTCCTCGCGCATCGTCTCGACCACGTAGCGGTCGCCGACCGCCGTGCGGCGCAGGGCAAGCCCCAGGCCGCCCAGGAAACGCTCCAGGCCCAGGTTGGACATGACCGTGGCGACGATGCCGCCGCCGCGCAGCGAGCCGGCGGCCTGCTGGTCGCGGGCGATCACGGCCATGACCTGGTCGCCGTCGATCTGGTTGCCGTTCTCGTCGGCCAGGATCACGCGGTCGGCGTCGCCGTCCAGCGCGATGCCCAGATCGGCGCCCTCGCGCACCACCGCCTCGCGCATCCGCCCCGTGGCGGTGGCGCCGCAGTCCTTGTTGATGTTCAGGCCGTCGGGGTCGACGCCGATCGGCACGATGTCCGCGCCCAGCTCCCACAACACGCGCGGGGCGACGCGGTAGGCGGCGCCGTGCGCGCAGTCGATCACGATCTTCAGGCCGTCGAGGCGCAGGTGGCGCGGGAACGTCGTCTTGACGTTCTCGATGTACCGGCCCGGCGCGTCCTCCAGCCGGCGTGCCCGGCCCAGGTCCGCCCCGTGCGGCAGCGAGTCGGCCAGACCGTTGTCGATCTTGGCCTCGATCGCGGCCTCGACCTCGTCCGACAGCTTGTAGCCGTCCGGGCCGAACAGCTTGATCCCGTTGTCGTCGAACGGGTTGTGCGAGGCCGAGATGACCACGCCCACGTCGGCGCGCAGCGAGCGCGTCAGCATCGCCACCGCCGGCGTCGGCAGCGGGCCGACCAGCACCACGTCCATGCCCATGGAGATGAAGCCGGCGGTCAGCGCCGGCTCGATCATGTAGCCGGACAGCCGCGTGTCCTTGCCGATCACCACCTGGCGGCCGTGGTCGTTGCGGAGGAATTGCGAGGCGGCGGCCATGGCGACCTTGAGCGCCGTCTCCGCCGTCATCGGTTCGGCATTGGCGGTGCCGCGAATGCCGTCTGTTCCGAAAAGCTTCCGTGTCATGAGGACCGGCCTACCTCAGGAAATGCCAAAAGGCAAGCCTGCTTTTGAATAGAGTCTGTAGCAGAGCATTAACAGCCGCTGCTGTAATATTCTGTCATAATCTGTGAATGTTCGCGTCGGGGCAGGTGAGCGCTTGCCACACCGCGACGGCCTGTGCGGTTTCGGGCACATCGTGCACCCGGAGGATTTGCACGCCGCGATCCAGCGCCGCCAGCGCCGCGGCCAGCGATCCCGGAACGCGCTCGCCGGGCGGTTCGTTCCGGCCGAGCACGCCGATGAACCGCTTGCGCGAGGCGCCGACCAGCACGGCGCAGCCCAGGTCGTGGCAGACCGCCACGCGGTGCAGGATCTCCAGGTTGTGGGTGACGGTCTTGCCGAACCCGATGCCCGGGTCGACGACCAGCCGGTCCGGGTCGATTCCGGCCTCAACGCAGGCGGCGACGCGCGCGGCCAGAAAGTCGTGCACGTCGAGCGGCGCGTCCTGGTAGTGCGGCGCCTGCTGCATGGTGCGCGGCTCGCCCCGCATGTGCATGAGCACGGCCGGCACCGCGGCGGAGGCAACCAGCGGCAGGCTGTCCGGATCGCCGGCCAGTGCCGTCACGTCGTTGACGATTGCCGCCCCGGCCTCCAGCGCCGCCGCCATGACCCGGGCGCGCCGCGTGTCGATGGAGACCACGGCGCCGGCCGCGGCCAGCCCGCGCACCACCGGCAGGACCCGGCGCAGCTCCTCCTCGACCGGCACCGGCTCGGCCCCCGGCCGGGTCGATTCGCCGCCGACGTCCAGGATGTCGGCGCCGGCCTCGCGCTGCGCCAGGCCGCGGGCGACGGCGCGGCCGGTGTCGAACACTTCGCCGCCGTCGGAGAAGCTGTCCGGCGTGACGTTGACGATGCCCATCAGCCGCGGCCAGTCCAGCGCCAGGCCGGCAAGCGGCGCGCGCGGCGCCGTCAGGGCGGCCAGCCGCCGCTGCGCCGCCTCGGCGAGCCCCCGCGCCGCCGCCCACGGCGCCAGCTCCGGCAGCGCCAGCACGGCGCGCTCCGCCCCCGCCCCGCGCCCGGCCACCGCCTCGACCCGGTCGAACACCAGGCCTCCGCCGGCCAATGGCCGCGCCGCCGGCCCGGCATCGCCGGGGGGGACGGGGATGGGGCGAAGGGTGAGGTCCGGCATGGGCGCTCGGGACGGACGGCTGCAGGGAGGGCCGGACGGGATCGGCCATCATCGGATCGCAAACATGCCAGCAGGACCGGCCCCGGCCAACCCGCAGCAGCCGGCCCCGCGGCTGCGTCCAAACGCTCGTCGGCTCGTACCAGAACAGCAGCACGACAAGGCCGCCGGAGCCATGGGCATGCACGTTGTGATAAAGTTATGTCGGGAGCGATATCTCCTGACGAACTAACACTTTTTCCGAACTCGTTTTGCCCGCTTTATGTGCGGTCTGACGCTTCTTTGACATTCATTCGATATTAGTGCCCCGTCCGCGAAAAAAGGTTCCCTTTTGCGCGCTCGTGCTTGCGGATGATGGTATCGGCGCTGGCGGTCCAGACGAACGGCTTTGGCGCGTGGTTGCGATCGTTGAGGTAGCGGTTGATCGCGGTCTGCACGGCGACGATGCTGCGGAAGATGCCGCGGCGCAGGCGCCGGTTGGTCAGCTCGGCGAACAGGCGCTCGATCAGGTTCAGCCAGGAGGCCGAAGTCGGCGTGAAGTGCATGTGGAACCGGGGGTGCCGGTCGAGCCAGCGCCGGACCTTGGGATGGCGGTGCGGGCTGTAGTTGTCGACGATCAGGTGGACGTCGAGATGGGCCGGGACCTCGCGGTTGATCTTGGCCAGGAAGCGCAAAAACTCCTGATGCCGGTGGCGCATCATGCACTGGCTGATCACGTGGCCGGTCTGCACGTTGAGGGCGGCGAACAGCGTGGTGACGCCGTGGCGCTTGTAGTCGTGCGTGCGCGTGGCCGCATGATCGGCGGTCATCGGCAGCGGCGTCTGGGTGCGGTCGAGGGCCTGGATCTGGCTCTTCTCGTCCACCGACAGCACCACGGCATGATCGGGCGGATTGAGGTACAGGCCGACGATGTCGCGCACCTTGTCGACGAAGGCCGGGTCGTTCGAAACCTTGAAGGTTTTGACCAGGTGCGGCTTGAGGCGGTGCTCGCGCCAGATCTTCTGG